>LXNJ01002330.1_pt1 | contig 10534 bp, 11 predicted proteins | sample 809081 | NCBI WGS metagenome assembly LXNJ01 (sample SAMN04870510, study PRJNA318959) | sponge metagenome | biome: sponge; feature: marine sponge reef; material: water | host: Petrosia ficiformis | place: Greece: Milos, Mediterranean Sea | collected 2013-05-29 | depth 5-7 m
TCGGCCGGTGAGAGGGCCAGGTCGGTGGCGCCGGTATCGACCAGCATCCGCGCCGGCTGGCCGTTCAGGAACACGTCCAGGAAGAAGGCGCCGCTGCCGGAGGCGCGCACCGTCAGGCTGCGCTCGCCGTGGACCGCCGTGCCGGGCGAGAGTTCGCCTGCGACCCGCTGCCAGACCATCGTGAGCTCGTGGCGGTAGGCATATCCGGCAACTGCGACGAGGCCAATGGCGCTCCAGGCCAGAATGGATTTCAGGATACCGCCGATCCTGTGGCGCCCCCGCACCACCAGGCCGCCGCCCAGGAAGATCAGAAGCGCAATCAGAAAGCCGGCGTAAAGGCCGTCTTCGGCCGAATCGAACACACCGAAGGCTTCGCCGAGCAGCCATCCGGCAGCGGCCAGGCCGCCGAGGATCGCAGCGACGATGAGGAATGTCGGCAGAAGGTCGCGGATTGTGTCGCCTTTTGCCGAACCGCGGTCGCGCCGGCGCTCGTCGTTGCCGCCGAAGCCCCAGGGATCCTCCATATCGGTTCGCCTCTCGGGGTGCGCTTTGCCTGCCCCTTACGCCGCTTCGGTGCCGCCGACCGTGATGGCGTCGACCCGGACGGTCGGCTGGCCGACCCCGACCGGGACGCCCTGCCCGTTCTTCCCGCAGGTTCCGATCCCGTGGTCGAGTTCGAGATCGTGGCCGATCATCGAAACCCGGTTCATGACCTCGGGCCCGTTGCCGATCAACGTGGCGCCCTTGACCGGGGCGCCGACCTTGCCGCCCTCGATGCGGTAGGCCTCCGTGCAGCTGAAGGTGAATTTGCCGCTGGTGATATCCACCTGCCCGCCGCCGAAATGGACGCAGTAGAGCCCCTTGTCGACCGATTTCAGGATGTCTTCCGGCGCCTCTCCGCCCGCCAGCATGAAGGTGTTGGTCATGCGCGGCATCGGGTGATGGGCATAGCTTTCGCGCCGGCCGTTGCCCGTCGGCGCAACGCCCATGAGCCGGGCGTTCAGCCGGTCCTGCATATAGCCCTTGAGAATGCCGTCTTCGATCAGCACCGTGCGGCCGGTCGGCGTGCCTTCGTCGTCGATCGTGAGCGAGCCGCGGCGGTCGGCCATCGTGCCGTCGTCGACCACCGTCACGCCCTTCGCCGCGACCTGCTCACCGATCCGGCCGGAAAAGGTCGAGGTCCGCTTGCGGTTGAAATCGCCTTCGAGGCCGTGGCCCACCGCCTCGTGCAGCAGCACCCCGGTCCAGCCCGGGCCGAGCACGACCGGCATTTCGCCCGCCGGCGCCGGCACCGATTCCAGATTGACCAGGGCTTGGCGCAGCGCCTCGTCGACCTGGCCCCACCAGTTCGCCGGCTCGAACCAGCCATCGTAGGCCGCGCGCCCGCCCGCCCCGTCGTAACCGGCTTCCATGCGGCCGTCCTGTTCCACGACGACCGAGACGTTGAGGCGCACCAGCGGCCGGATATCGGCGGCGCGCCGACCGTCGCCGCGCACGATCAGCACGGCCTGCCATTCGCCGAGCAGCGAGGCCGAAACCTGGCGGATCCGCCCGTCCCTGGAGCGGGCGTATTCGTCGATCCCCTCGAGCAGCTTCACCTTGCGCTCGAACGGCATCTCCCGGAGCGGGTTGACCGGCGCGTAAAGCGCCCGGTTCGTGCCCCGCGGGCCGGCGGCCTGCGTGCCGCTGTAGCCGGCGAGAACCGCCCGCACCGTTGTCGATGCCCGCGCGATGGCATCTTCGGAGAGTTCGGAGGCGTGGGCGTAGCCGGTCGCCTCGCCGGCGAGTGCGCGCAGGCCGAAACCCTGGCTTTCGTCGAAGGTCGCGCTCTTCAGCCGGCCGTCGTCGAATACCAGGCTCTCGGACTGGGTGTATTCCAGGAACAGTTCGCCGTCGTCGGCGCCGTTCAGCGCGTCGCCGGCGAGGCGGTCCACCCGCGCGCGGTCCATGCCGGTGCGGTCGAAAAACAGGCTGTCTGCCGTTGCGATGTCGCTCATGGAATTTCCGGTTGGAAGCGGTCCCCTGCAAAGAATGGCGATGCGGGGACACCGGGTAAAGGGGCCGGGCCGGAATATTACCCCGGACGGTCGCGGCGCGCCGGACTTTTCGGGGCGAAGCCCGGCATGCGCCGCGACAAATGCCGCGTTGCCGCCGCTTGCCGGGCCGGAGGGGGCTGGCTATATAGCGCGCTCTGCATCGCAATGCAGAGGGAAGCGCTGCGGCCTCCGGGTTTGCGGCGTTTTGCTGTGGCGGCCGGGCTCGGAACGGGCATGCCTCGGGCCGCCGAACCGAACGATCCTGCGCGGCGAAGACATCCGGTTCGGCCGCGCGCGCTCACGAGAGGACCGAAATGCCCAAGCTCAAGACGAAGAGCTCCGTCAAGAAACGCTTCAAGCTGACCGGCAGCGGCAAGATCAAGCGCAACTTCGCATTCCGCAGCCACAACCTGACCAAACGAAGCACCAAGATGAAGCGGACCAACCGGGGATCGACCATTCTCGACAAGTCGAACGAGAAAATGATCCGGCCGATGATGCCCTACGCAAAGTAGCGGCCCGGCCGGCAGCGGCCGACCGCCGGTTCCCCTTCCGGTCAGACGCAGGAGCAGATTCTCATGGCGCGAGTAACACGGGGCGTCACCAGGCACGCCCGCCACCGCAAGATCATCAAGCAGGCCAAGGGCGCGCGGGGACGGCAGAAAAACACCTTCCGCGCGGCCAACCAGCGGGTCGAGAAGAACCTGCTGTACGCCTATCGCGACCGCAAGGTGCGCAAGCGCAACTTCCGCAGCCTGTGGATCCAGCGCATCAACGCCGGCGTCCGCGAACACGGCCTGACCTACAGCCAGTTCATCCACGGCCTGAACCGGGCCGGCATCGAGCTGGACCGCAAGGTGCTGGCCGACATGGCCGTCCGGGATGCCGAGGCCTTCAAGGCGGTCGTCGACGCGGCGCAGAACGCGCTGGAATAGCCGATCGGGCGGCGGCGTCCGCGCTTCCCGCCCGCTGATCCTTTGCGGACCGGTCCGATGAGCGAGCTCGATACCCTGCGCAACGAATTGCTGGCCGCGGTGGAAGCGGCGGCCGACCTGAAGGCGCTGGACGCCGCGCGGGTCGACGCGCTGGGCAGGAAAGGCCGCATCACCGACCGGATGAAATCGCTGAGCGGTATGGACCCGGAAGCCCGCAGGGAGGCGGGCCGCGCGCTCAACAGCCTGAAAGACGAGATTGCCGGCGCCATCGAGGCCCGCAAGGCGGCGCTGGAAGATGCCGAGCTCGACGCGCGCCTGGCCGAAGAGCGGATCGACGTTTCGCTGCCCGCGCGCTCAACACCGTTGGGGCGCATCCATCCGATCAGCCAGACAATTGAAGAGGTCAGCGCGATCTTCGGCGACATGGGATTCTCGGTGGTCGAGGGTCCGGACATCGAGACCGACTGGCACAATTTCACGGCGCTGAATTTCCCGGAAGGCCATCCGGCGCGGGAAATGCAGGACACCTTCTATCTGCCGCCCAAGGACGACGGCACCCGGATGGTGCTGCGCACCCACACCTCGCCGGTCCAGGTGCGGACCATGCTGGAGCAGGAGCCGCCGATCCGGATCCTGGTGCCGGGCCGCACCTACCGGAGCGACTGGGACCAGACCCACACGCCGATGTTCCACCAGTTCGAGGGCCTGGTGATCGACGAGTCGACCCATATGGGCCACCTGAAGGGCTGCCTGATCGATTTCTGCAAGGCCTATTTCGAGATCGACGACGTCAAGCTGAATTTCCGCCCGTCCTTCTTCCCCTTCACCGAACCCTCAGCGGAGGTGGACATCGCCTGCAACAAGAAGGACGGCCAGCTCCGTTTCGGCCATTTCGGCGACGGCCACGACGACTGGCTGGAAATTCTCGGCTGCGGCATGGTCCATCCGAACGTGCTGAAGAATTGCGGCCTGGACCCGGAAGTGCACCAGGGATTCGCCTTCGGCATGGGCTGCGAGCGCGTCGCGATGCTCAAATACGGCATCCCGGACGGGCGCAGCTTCTTCGAAAACGACGTGCGCTGGATGGCGCATTACGGCTTCCTGCCGCTCGACGTGCCGACGCTGACCGGCGGCCTGTCGCTGTAACGCCGCCTTCCGGCCGGCGGACGCCCTCAGTACAGCACCTTCTCGAGATACAGCCCGCAGGCCGGGGCGGTCGCGCCGGCCTTCTTGCGGTCGGCGGCGCGCAGGACCGTGGCCAGCCAGGTGACCGGCCTCTTGCCCTCGCCGACCGGGAGGAGCGTGCCGACGATGTTGCGCACCTGATGGTGCAGGAACGACGGCGCGCGGAGCGCAACCTCGATCTCCTCGCCGTAGCGCGACACCCGGATATCCGTGAGCGTCTTGACCGGCGACTTTGCCTGGCATTCCGCGGCGCGGAAGCTGGTAAAATCGTGATGGCCGATCAACGGCAGCGTCGCCTCGTGCATCGCACCGGCGTCAAGCGGCCGGCCGACCTGCCACGCCTTGCCGGAGTCGAGGGTGAGCGGCGCGCGCCGGTTGACAATGCGATAGCGGTAGCGCCGCTCGACGGCGGAGAAGCGGGCGTGGAAGCCGTCATCCACCTGCTTGACGTCGGTCACCGCGATGGGCCGGGGCTTCAGGTGGTAGTTCAGTGCCTCTTTGATCCGGAAGGGCTCCGCTTCGCGCGCGATGTCGACATGCGCGACCTGGGCCAGCGCGTGGACGCCCGAATCGGTCCGCCCGGCGGCGTAGGCAACAACCTGCTCGCCGCAGAACTTTTCGACCGCCTCCTCGACGCATTGCTGAACCGAGAGGCCGTTCTCCTGCCGCTGCCAGCCGACGAAGGGCCCGCCATCGTATTCCAGCGTCAGCTTGAAACGGCGGCTCACGACAGGATCGTCCCGGCCGGAATGGCGAAACCGCGCAGCAGGTCGGCAGCGGCCATCGGGTCCTTGCCCTGGCGCTGCACCCGAAGGGGCCGCAAGGCGCCCTCACCGCAGGCGACCGTCAGGTTGCCGTCCAGCACCGTTCCCGGCGCGCCTGCCCCCTCGGCAAGTTCGGCGCAAAGAATCCGGATGCGCCGGCCGCCGGTTTCGAAGAAAGCGCCGGGCACGGGATCGAAAGCGCGCACGGTCCGTTCGACGTGCGCCGCCGGTTGCGACCAGTCGATCCGCGCCTCGGACTTGTCGACCTTGCGGGCATAGGTGGCGCCCGACCTCGGCTGAAGCCGCGGCGCCAGATCGCCTGCCGCTGCACCGTCGAGCCAGGCCAGCACCTCCGCCATCGCTTCGGCTCCCAGCGCCGCCAGTTCGTCGTGCAGCCCGCCGGCGGTCGCGGTATCGGTAATCGGAACGCGCCGCTGCAGCAGGATCGGGCCGGTATCGAGACCCGCTTCCATTTGCATGATCGTGATGCCCGTCTCGGCGTCGCCGGCCTGGATCGCGCGCTGGATCGGCGCCGCGCCGCGCCAGCGCGGCAATAGCGAGGCGTGGATGTTGAGACAGCCGTGCAGCGGCGCATTGAGAACCGCCTGGGGCAGGATCAGCCCGTAGGCGGCGACGACCGCGGCGTCCGCCTTCAGGGCCGAAAATTCCGCCGCCGCCTCCTGTTCGGCGAAAGAGGCCGGGGTACGCACCGGCAGGCCCCGGCCCTCGGCCCAGACCTGGACCGGCGAAGGCCGCAGCGCCTTGCCCCGCCCGGCCCGGCGCGCCGGCTGGGCATAGATGCCGGCCAGGTCGTGCCCAGCCGTGGCCAGCGCTTTCAGCGCCGTCAGCGCAAAGTCCGGCGTGCCCATGAAGATCAGGCGCATGTCGGTTTCAGGGGATCTGTCCGAAGCGGCCGGCCCGCCCGGATCACGCGGGCGCCGCCTCTTTCGCGGCGAGTTTCTTCTCTTTCAGCAGCTTGCGCAGGATCATGTTGCGCTTGAGCGCGCTGATGTGATCGATGAACAGGATACCGTCCAGATGGTCGATTTCGTGCTGGACGCAGGTCGCGAGCATGCCGTCGGCATGCAACTCGCGGAGTTCGTTGTTCCGGTCCAGGTAGCGCACCCGCACCTCGGCCGGCCTGACGACGTCGGCATAGTGCTCCGGGACGCTCAGGCAGCCCTCCTCGTGGGTGTTGTCGTGGTCCGACACCCAGAGGATTTCCGGGTCGGCCAGCGCGAGCGGCGCCGGGGGGCTGTCCTTCTCCGACACGTCGACCACGATCACCCGCTTGAGCACGCCGACCTGCGGCGCGGCGAGGCCGATGCCCGGCGCGGCGTACATGGTCTCGAGCATGTCGTCCATCAGCCGGCCGACCCTGTCGTCCACCGCCTGGACGGGCTTGGAAATCTTCTTCAGGCGCGGGTCGGGCGCGGTCAGGATCGGCAGCAGCGCCATCGTTCATTCACCCCGGAAAAGGCCGGTTTCAAGGGTTTCTTGGCGGATTTCAGATAATGCCGGCGGCCCGAAAGGTCAACGAAACGGCGCACCTGCCGGGCCCGTGCACGGCGCGAAGGATTTGCGGGAAAAGCGCCGGATTCCGCAAGAATAGTCATGGCCCCGGCACGGGCCTGTGATAGGAAAGCCGCGCCATGACCGGACTGGACGCCGATACGCTGATCGTGCTGGGCGCAGTGGCCGTTCTCGCCCTGCTCGTTCTCTATGTCACCCTGCGCACCGCCCGCAGCCAGACCGAGATCAATACGCGCCTCAGCGGGCTGGCCGAGCGGCAGGACGGCTTCCGCGATTCCCTGGCGACGCGCCTGCAGGACCAGGAGCGGGCGATCTCCGAACGGCTGGAGGGCGTCACCCGCCGGGTCGGCGCCAGCCTCGAAAGCAGCACGGAAAAGACCGGCGAATCGCTTCAGAAGATCCGCGAGCGGCTGGCGGTGGTGGACGAGGCGCAGAAGAAGATCACCGGCCTTTCGGAGCAGATGGTCGGCCTGGAGAATATCCTCGCCAACAAGCAGGCGCGCGGGGCGTTCGGCGAAATCCAGCTGCGCGACCTGGTCGAGACGCTGATGCCGCCCGGCGCCTTCGCCTTCCAGGAAACGCTTGGCAACGGCAAGCGGGCCGATTGCCTGCTCCGCCTGCCGAACCCGCCCGGCCCGATCGCGATCGATGCCAAGTTTCCGCTGGAAAGCTGGCAGCGCCTGCAAAATGCAACCGACGAGCGGGAGCGGGCCGAGGCCGGCCGCCGGTTCAGCGCCGACGTTCTCAAGCATGTCCGCGACATAAGGGAGAAATACATCGTGCCCGGCGAGACCGGAGACGCGGCGCTGATGTTCCTGCCGTCCGAAAGCATCTATGCCGAGCTGCACGCCAACCATGCCAACGCGGTCGAGCAGAGCTTCCGGGAAAAGGTCTACATCGTCTCGCCGACCACGCTGTGGGCGACGCTCAACACGGTGCGCGCCGTGTTCCGCGACGTCCGGATGCGCGAGCAGGCCCACCTGATCCAGAAGGAGGTCGAGACCATGATGACCGATGTCGGCCGGCTCGACGACCGGGTCGGCAAGCTGGCCGGCCATTTCGACCAAGCGCGGCGCGACATCGAACAGATCCAGACCTCGTCGCGCAAGATCGCCAGCCGCGGCGAGAAGATTTCCGAACTGGACCTCGAGCAGGAGAACACCGCAGGGACCCCGGCGCCGGACCGGCTTTCCGCCCCACCCTCCGGCTGAAGTGCCGCGCTGGCAAATCCCGGCGGAGCAAGTGCGATGGATATGCAGATCAACGACCTCAATCCCTATCTCCATGGGCTCTATGCGCCGGTCGAAAGGGAAATCGTGGCGGCGGATCTGGAGGTCGTGGGCGAAATTCCGCGCGACCTGTTCGGCGGCTACTGCCGCAATGGCCCCAATCCGGCGCGGCCGCCGACCGGCATGCACCACTGGTTCGACGGCGACGCCATGATCCATGCCGTCTGGTTCGAGGACGGCAAGGCGACTTACCGCAACCGTTATATCCGGACGAACGACCATCTCGCCGGTCTTGCCGGGGAATGCGCAGCCGGCGGAATCCTGGAACCTGCGAACCGCGGGCGCGACGGGACGGCATACAAGGATACGGCGAACACCGACCTCGTCGTCCACAACGGCGCGCTGATGGCGCTCTGGTACATCTGCGGCGCGCCGGTCCGGGTCGATCCGATGACGTTGGAGACGATCGGGGCGGAGACCTTCGGCGGCCGGCTGCCGCGCCGGGTATCCGCCCACGCCAAGACGGACGGCCGGACCGGCGAACTCCTGTTCTTCGACTACGCGCTGTACGAGCCGTGGATGTCCTTCGGCGTCGTCGGGTCCGACAACGAATTGAAGCATTTCACGGAAATCGAGCTGCCCGGCCCGCGCCTGCCGCACGATATGGGCATTACGGAAAACCATGCGATCCTGCACGACCTGCCGGTGATCTTCACCGGACAGGGGATGAATCGGGGCCTGTGGACCATCCACCAGCCGCGCGACCTGCCGACCAGGTTCGGCGTCCTTCCGCGCACCGGACGCGGCGACGAGATCCGGTGGTTCGAGACCGACCCCTGCTACATCTATCATGTGATCAACTGCTGGGAGGATGGCGACGAAGTCGTCATGCACGCCTGCAAGATGATCCCGAACAACCTGGCGCCGGACGCGAAATACGGCCCCTACGCGCCCATGGTGGCGCTGCTGGCGCTCCATGCCGTGCCGGTGGAATGGCGCATGAACCTGAAGACCGGCGGGATCGCCGAGCGGCAGATCGACGACCGGCTTGGCGAATTCCCGGCGGTCAACCAGGACTGGGTCGGCCGCAAGGGCCGCCACTCCTACCATGTGTCCCTGGAGGGGTCCGACACGCTGCTGTTCGACGGGTTGCTGAAATACGACCTGGAAACCGGCGGCTGCGTCGAACACCGCTTCGCGCCGGGCGTGTACGGCTCGGAGGCCGTCTTCGCGCCCCGGCCGGGCGCCGCCAAAGAGGATGACGGCTATGTCATTACCGTCACGGTCGACCGGGCGGACGGCCGCTCCGAAGCGCAGGTGTTCGATGCGCGGGCGCTCGACGCCGGCCCGCTCGCGCGGGTGAAGATACCGCAGCGCGTGCCGCTGGGCTTCCATGCCGCCTGGGCGAGCGGCGAGCGAGTCGGACTCGCGGCATGAAGGCCGCCGGGCCGGACGGCCCGGCAACGGCCGCCTCCGTCACGGGAAGCGCCGCCGCGCGGGCGGCGCAGCGTGCCGATCCGATCGCCGGGCCGGGCGGATCGCCGGACGAAGGCCGAGAATGCGGTCAGCCCGACTTTTCGGTGGTCGGATCGATCATCTTGCCGATGGCGGTCACCCTGGTCGCCGGGAATCCGCTGATCTCCGCGTGCTGGTGAATGAGATCCTCGTTCTTCGCCAGGTAGACGCAGAATGTCTTGTCCGCCGCAACGTAGCTTTCCACCCACTGGATGTCCGGACCGAGCTGGGCCAGGACCTCGTTCGACTTTGCGGCGGCCTCGGCAAGCTGCCGGCGTTCGAGGGTTCCGACCTCGGGAATGTCGCGTTCGATGATGAATTTGCTGAGCGTCATGACGTCCTCCTGTATTTCCGATTGAATTTACCACGGTCCGGTATACGCACATTCGCAGCCCATCGCGCGGCTTCAAAATGTGAGGACTGGCCGGGCCGCTAATAGCCGGCGGCGCGGTCGACCTCCTGAAGCAGCGGCCGGCCGGCCTCGCAGCGCCTGATGTTGGCGACGATTTGCGGCGCCAGTTGCGCAATGTTGGGGCGCCGCGCGACATGCGGCAGGACGGTCACCCCGGGGTGATCCCAGAGCGGGCTGTCCGGCGGCAGCGGTTCGGGGGCATGCGCATCGAGGGCGGCGTGGTACAGATGGCCCGAATCCAGTGCCGCAATCAGGTCGCCGGTCACCACATGCTCGCCGCGGCCGATATTGATGACCATGCCGCCCTTCGGCATCTTCGAAAACGCCGCCGCATTCAGGATGCCGCGGGTCTCCCCGGTCAGAGGCAGCAGGCAGACGACGATGTCCGAGCGTTCGAGGATTGCGTCGAACCGGCCGGGGCCGGCATAGACGGGGATCTCCGCGCCGGGCTTCGAAGTCCGCGTCCAGGCGGCAACATCGAACCCCATGCCGCGCAGGATGCGGGCCGGCTTCCGGGCCATGACCCCGTAGCCGAGGAAACCGACGGTGCGGTCTTCCGGCCGCTTCTGCGGCACCTCCCGCCATTCCCTGCGGGCCTGGCGCTCCCGGTAGGTCGGCATGTTGCGATGCAGCCGCAGCACGTGCATGACGACGTATTCGGTCATCATCGGATCGCCGTCTTCCGGCTCCAGTTTGGAGAGCGGAACATCCGGCAACCCGGGATGCCCGATGAAGCCGTCGACCCCCGCCTGACGGGTCAGCATCGCCTTGAGATTCGGGAATTCCGGCCATTCGTCCGGGGCGGGGCGGGTGAAGGCCAGATACTCGATATCGGCCGGGTCGCCGACATCGGGCCAGAAGCGCACTTCCAGATTCGGCAATTCGGCATGGATCGCGGCGCGCCAGTCCGCCGGCGTTCCCATCA
>LXNJ01002331.1_pt1 | contig 10533 bp, 14 predicted proteins | sample 809081 | NCBI WGS metagenome assembly LXNJ01 (sample SAMN04870510, study PRJNA318959) | sponge metagenome | biome: sponge; feature: marine sponge reef; material: water | host: Petrosia ficiformis | place: Greece: Milos, Mediterranean Sea | collected 2013-05-29 | depth 5-7 m
CGGAGCCGGATTCGAACCGGCACGGCCGAAGCCGGCGGATTTTAAGTCCGCTGCGTCTACCTGGTTCCGCCATCCGGGCGGGCGGCCGGACGTCCGGGGTGGGCCCCGGCGTGTATGGAGGCTGAGGTCGGAATCGCACGGAGAGCCTATCCCATTGTTTCCATGAAGGTTTCCTACGCCGAAATCGAACTGTCCCCCACGCCGTTACCCACGAGGATCGCGGGAATTCACGGGAATGGTACGCGCGCGCCTCCACCCCATCGCTGGCCGTGCGTGGGTCACCGAACTTCGATACTGTATTTGATGGACATTGACTCCGGATTTTCGGGAATGTCATCAAGGTACGTCTCGAAGATGTAACCCCGAACCACGCCGGACGCTACTCCCATGAACACCTGCGCGTCGCCGCTACCGTCATACGCACGAATGCTGATTCGACCCTTTTCGCACGTGGCGCTGCCCTCGACCTTAACTTTCTGCAAGGACGCGACATGGTTGTAGCGCCAATCCTCGACGGTGCACTCGTCGGCTTGAGCAGAGCCAACCGCCCCAGCGGCGAGTCCTGAAAGAAGAGCCAGCGCTACGAGGCGATCGATCCAGCTCACGTTTGCCTCCGGTGTTTTCGTCTCTCGCCAGACTCTATCACGCGCCATCCGCCAGTCCGACCAACCGCGCGGCCGTCTCCGGATCGAGACTCGCTTCCTGTCCGGCGAGCGACCTCCACGCCCACGCCCACGCCCTGCCCTGCACGTCGGCGGCGAAGAGACCATCGAAGCCGAGCACCAGATCGGGGGTGTCGAGTTTCGCGCGGAGCTCGTCTCGCACGAGCGCTGCGGCGGGCGCGATGGTGGCGTGGAGGAAGCGTCGGAACGCCTCCCTCGCCCCGGAACCCTCGGCAGGTTCCACGAGCTCGATGGGAACCCCGCAGGCCGCCAAGACGTGCCTCGCCGAATTGGAGCGGAGCATGTCGAGCACCGAAGGCGGATTGCTTCCGATACGCTCGACGCGCCAGTCGTGCTTTGGGGCGCCGGGTTTGCCGTCGGTATCCCACCCCCCGCCGTGGTCGGCACGAGGGCGAGCTTCCCTCTAAGGCTCGCGAGCTGGCCCTGGAGCTCCGAAGTGTCGCCCGGGTTGGCCGGGACCGGAATGAGGGTCCCGACGGCCGCGGTGACCTCTTGGGACAACCTCGTCTCCAGCATCGCCGCAAGGTCCGAAGTGGTCCTCGAATGCGCGAGCGGGGAGACGCCCCGCCATGGTTCGGTCGGGGTCGTGGCGTAGCGGCAATGAACGACCCGGCTTGCACCGACCCGCATCGTCGAAGTCTGGTCCGGGCCGGCGAGGGTCACCTGGTACTCCCACGTCTCCGGCCGATAGCCATAGGTGTCCCACCACGAGACGGGCAACAGCATCGCCTCGCCCTGCACCACCTGGAGGAGGAACAGCGCCTCGCCCTTCCTGACGAGCTCGCGGCCGTTGAGCTCCAGGACCGCCGGGGTAAGTGCCCGTGTCGCAGCCGTGTCGGGCGACACGGAGGAGCTGGCCATGGCGCGGCCCCAAAGGCCGGATGCAATCTCCGCGGCAGCTATGGCGTTCACGTCGGCCGCGGCATCGCCGCCGGCCGCCGCGAGGATGGCCGCGATCCGCGCGTCCGTGTACGCGGTGCTCGACGTGGTATCGGCCGGCGACACCTGCATCTTCTCGCGGGAGCAGGGGAACCTCATTCCGTCAGCACCCCGGCGATGCGCATGTAACGGTTTCGTCCCACCTCCTCAACGAGCGTGAGCCGAAACCGCTTTCCCCCGACCGTGAAGTAGGTGTTCGTCCCCACTCGAATTCGGGAATCGTACCGGGTGATCAACCGGGTCTCGCCGATCTCGCGGAACCCATCGACCCCGAGCTCATAGGCAGTATCGATGTTCGCATCGTCGCGCCGCCCCCACGCGGTCCACTCGGTGACGTTCTCGACGTACTCCCCGAAATCGTTGAACGTCCCGCCGGACTCGCTCCGAAATTCGATGCGCTGATCGAGCGACTGGCGTGCTCGATCCCGGCGTTCGCGCGACAGATCAGGCACCGGCGGCTACCTCGACCGGCCGCGCCGTCCGGACGATCCATGGACCGCAGAGCCCGGCCGCGCCGGAGCTGCGCCACGCCGTCGCCCATCGGTCACCCCCGGGCGACTCGGGCATGTCGTAGACGTAGGACGCGAGGCGGATGATGGCCTCGCGCTTCACGTCGTCATCCGCATCGGGCGCGAGGCGGCCGATGTACGCCTCCGCGGCGGAGCCGAGACGGGCGAGGATGGCGTTCTGAGGCTCCGGGACGGCCGCCACCCCGTCGCCGATCCTCATGGCGGCGGCGAGCTGCGGGACGGTGAGGAGGGTCAGAGCCACCGGGCCGTCTCCCAATCGTCCCGAGCCGCCGGGACCTCTACGGCCTCGAAGGCGCGCAAGTCCACCGCGCTCTCGGTGTAGGCGGGACGGGTGACCAGGGACAGCTCGAAGAGGACCGCCTGGTTGATCTGGCGGATCTGCACGCCAGGATTGCCGGGTTCGTCCACCAGCTCCTCCGCGTTCGCGACCGCGCTCGCCGGCGGGACGCGAAACCCCGGCGAGACACCACGGATCAGCCCCGCGTCTACCGCCTTCACGGTGTCCTCGACCCACGAGGGCGGGTCCTCGGGCAGGTCCCCCTCAAACCGGATCGCATCGCGCGAGTCCGTGACCTTGAGACTACCCGAGAGCATGGAAGCGATCGGCCGGTCGAAGTTGTGGCCGCGGAGCAGATCGACATTCCGGCGGGCAAGCTCGTTTTCGATGATCTGCCGGCGCGCTTCGTCGGCCGCCTTCGCGATCACCTCGCCGAGCCCCTTCTGGAGCTTCGCGAATTCGCGGAGCTGCCACGAGAACGCCCACGACTTGAACCGCTCCTTGCGGACCCGGCCCCGGTCGGACACCACCGCTTCTTTGTTGTACGGGAACGACCCGCGCAACGTGCGCTTGCGGCCGCGCGCCCGGACCTCGAGAGCGCACGGCCAGACCGCGAGAGCGTTGTCCATCACGGCGACTCGGTGAGCACGACAGTCGCCGGGCCGCCCATCTCGTGGTCGAGGGTCGCCATGGTGCTACTGCGTGCGCACCTTGACGAGCGTCCATCCGGTTTCGCGGAGCACCTTGAAGTTCCACAACACAACCGCGGTGAGGGCGACTTCACCTTGACTCGCGCGGGTGTACGGGTCACGGATCAGTTCCATGGCCCGCCAGATCGGGGCGACAGCGTTGCGGCCGGGGTAGCTCGTCTTCGCGATGAGCCCGAGCTGGATGTTCGACGCGGGCGCCGGGATGCGACTCGACACCATGCCCCCGCCGAGTCGAGACGAGAGGTGCTCCGCCGCGCTGGCCCGCGGACCGTTGTCCTGCGCCCCCGTGCGGAAGACCGTTTCGAGGTAGGTGAACGAAGCCTGTCCGATCGTGCAGATCAGGTCGGACAGCATGAAGGCATTTTGCCCGTCCACCTGGTCGGTGTGCGCTTTCAGCCACTCGTTCCAGCTCGTCGCCGAACCGGGGTCCGCGGGGACGGTCGGCTCGTTCAGGAAACCAGAGACGTTCGGAGCGGTGCCGTCGCCGTTGACAATCTGATTGTCCATGGCGTCGGTCATGGTGGCGGTCAGGTCCCGCCTCAACACAGCCTCATAGTTCCGAAGACGGGCCACGTCCTCGTATCGGAAGACGTACCGGGCGGACAGTCGCACCGGGTCGAGGCTGAACCCGGTGAACGTCGCGGCCGTCGCGTCCTTGGCGGTGCCGGCTTTGACGTTCTCGGCGGTCGTCCCCGACTGGAGGATCGGGAAGTTCGCCTGACCGACTTCCACCATGGGCATCGACACGCGGCTCATTGCCGCGATCGACCTGGTGAACACGCGCTGGAGCACGCTCGCCTGCGAGCCCGGAGTCCGCGCCGCGGCGGCGACCGTGGTGGCCGTGTCGGCGCGTTGCTCCATCTCGGGGTCGACCAGAATCTCCATGGGCACAAGGCCCCCGCGCACAGCATCGCCGAGCAGGCCGGCGCGGACTTCGTGTTCGACACCCTGCACGTCCCGACCCGAGAGCGCCTCGCTCATGTAGGGGAGGATCGACGCACGCTGGAGGAGGCCGTCCAGCTCCTTCGTCTCCGCGTCCTCGCCGCCCCCAGTCTCCCGGGTCTCCTCCTCGGGCTCCTCCTCAATGAGGAGTGCCGCTTGAAGGTCGGTCTCCAGGGACCGCATTTTCCGGGACAGCTCGCCGAGCTTGGTGCGGTCTTCGTCGGAGCGGTCTTCCTTGTCGAGAAGCTCGCCCATTTGGGATCGCAGTTCCGACTGCCTCAATTGCAGACGCTGGAGTCGAGTGGCCATTGTTGGATTCCAAAGAGAACGCCAAGAGAACAAAGTATCATAGGCATTACCTATCGAAATCTGAAAATCGAGCGAAAATTCCGATGAGTCGACACCACGCGCAACTCGACCGCCGCCGGTGGCTGCGGGTCCGCCGGCTGGCCCTGGAGCGGGCTGGATGGCGTTCGGAGCTGTCGGGCGCGGCCGGGGTCCTCGAAGTCGATCACGTCGTCCCCTTGCACCGCGGCGGCAACCCCTACGACCTCCGCAACGTGCAGGTCCTCACGAGGGGCGAGCACATCGCGAAGACGCGGAAAGAGAATGAGCGCCACGACCCCGCTCGGGCAAAGTGGCGCGCCCTCGTGGCGGAGCTCCTCACGTGAAGGCGCTGGAGTGCTACATCGGTTCCCTGGTCATCAGTCAGGGACGCCACGCGGGCCAGCCGTTCAGCCTCCTCCCATGGCAACGAAAGCTCCTCCGGGGCGCCTTCGGACAGCCCCGTGATAGCGCGTTCACGATGGGACGCGGCGGAGGCAAGACAACGTTCGTGGCGGCCCTTGGCGCGGCCTCAGTGGACGCGGACGGCCCTCTCGTCGAACCCCGGGCGGAGTGCCTGATCATCGCCAGCTCGTTCGACCAGGGGTTGATCTGCTTCCGCCACGTCCAGGCATTCCTCGAGCCCACATTCGAGCGGTACGGGACTGGACCTCGGGGTCGGTTCCGGATTCAGGACAGCGCGAACCGGGCGACGATCACCGATCGCGAGACGGGTGCGATGCTCCGGGTCGTGGGGTCGGACCCTCGACGGCTTCACGGCGCCGCCCCCAAGCTCCTCCTCTACGACGAAGTGGCTCAGTGGCCGCCGGAGCGCCTTCCGGCCATGCTGGCCGCGCTGAAGACTTCCCGGGGCAAGGTGCCGGGGAGTCGGGCGATCTGGCTCGGCACCCGCCCCGACATGCCGGAGCACCCGTTCCAGAAGGCCCTCGACGGGCATGGGGTTGGGTTCAGCCTGTGCTACGCCGCACGCCCCGACGATCCACCGTTCCGCCGCACCACCTGGAAGAGGGCGAATCCCGGCCTCGACCACCTGCCCGACCTCGAGGAAGTCATCCGCTCCGAAGCCGAAGATGCGAAGCGTGACCCGGATGCGCTCCAGATGTTCCGCGCGTTGCGATTGAACCAAGGTGTGGGCGACGTGCGACGCTCAGTTCTGATCGATGCCGACTCATGGGCACAGGTCGAGCGCCCGGAGCCGGTGGACATGGAAGGGCACTACGTCCTCGGTCTCGACCTCGGGCAAAGCGCCGCGATGTCCGGGGCGGCCGGGTACTGGGTCGACAGCTTCCGCCTGGAGGCAGTCGCCGCCTTTCCCGAGCACCCCGGCCTCGCCGCTCGTGGTCTCGCGGATGGAGTCGGCAACCTCTACGTGAAGATGCACTAACGCGGGGAGCTCATCGTCGCCGGCCGGCGGGTGTCCGACATCGGCGCCCTCCTCCGGGAGTGCCTGACGCGATGGGGAGTCCCCGGCCTCATCGTGTGCGACCGGTGGAGAGAAGCGGAGCTGCGCGAGCATCTGGAGCGCGTGGACTTCCCGCTCACCGGCCTCGTGGTCCGCGGTCAAGGATTCCGGGACGGCGGCGAGGACGTGAGGATGTTCCGCAAGGCGGTCCTCACCGGGAAGGTCGCGCCGGCGAAGTCCCTGCTACTGCGCGCCGCGCTTCTCGAAGCGCGCACCGTCGGCGATCCAGCCGGCAACCACAAGTTGGCAAAGAGCACCCAAGGGGGACGACGCGCTCACGCCCGGGACGATGCCGCCGCCGCAAGCATCATTGCCGTGGCGGAGGGTATGCGACGCGCCCGGGCGCCCGTGACCGGTCAACTCCGGGCCATCGTCGTCTGAGTCATTGGGGATTCTTCAGAATCTCCCGGTTCTCGACGGCTTCCGCAATGTCGTTCTTCAGCATTCCCAACATCGAATCGTATAGTTCCACTTGTTCGTCCGTGAAGTGGCCGAGCTCCGTGGATCCGAGTTCCTCCAGGAGTTGGATCGCGAACGTCGTTGTCTTCGCCCTCGGCGGCATGTCGTCAATCTGCGCGATCACACAGGCGAACGCCTTCATGAACGCCCGTACTACCGCAAACGTTTCTGCGGCCTTCAATGCGACCTCCTCGTGTGTGTGGCGAATCACCCCCCCGCTCCGCAGTGCGCCGGACCCGGCGCCGCCGCGGCAGGGTCCCAGCGGTGTCAGCTGTCTTCGTCTTCGCCCGGGAGTAGAACGTCGAGGGCATCGTGCGCGTCCTTCCCCGTCTTTCCGATTGCGTGCCAGCTCACGGAAAACGAGACGTGCACTCCTCCTCCACCGGGTTGCTGAATGAAGTTGCGTTTCGTCACCTCGTAGACCTGAACATCGTCGAAGTCAGTGCCAATGACGTTGCTGTTGAAGAGATCGCGGCACAACTTCATAACCGCCATCGTCTCGCTCGTCTTGTCGCTCATCGTCGTCTCCTTCGTCGCCAGTGATTGAGGCGCCGCGATTCTAGCGCGCACACCTGTCCTACCTTTTAGCCCCTTTGTGTGCCCGGCTGGCACCAGGGGGGGCGACCAACTCCCGCACCGGCCACCCGGCCGGACCCTACTCGGCAACCTGTCCCCGCCGCCCTGCGGGGCCTCCGTTCGGGGGTCAATCCTCCCGGAGCGCCGGCCTCACGGCCATCGGGCCGAAGCCCGACCCTGTGTCGTCGTCTCCCCCAACAATTGGGGCCGCGGGATGGAACGTCGATCGGCTGTGACCTCGACCGGGGCGGATATCCACCAGAGCCCGCGAGCGCTTTTCTCCCCGACCGGCACGCTCGGGCCGTACTGCTTGAAGGCGGGGGGTGCCTTGTTTATGAGGCCAGCCTCATAAGACTGATTCGATTCCGTGATCGCTCACCCCGCGGGCGAGCGCTCGAAGCCCTTCGCGCTCCGATTCCTCGGCCACCCGGACCGCATGGAGCGCACCTTCGGGCAGGTAGCTCTCGACCGCCTCCCGGACAATGCGGCGCATTTCTGCCGCCGGCATTGCCTCGACCTCGACCGCGGCCTGCACGTCGAGACGGTGTTTGTCCGTCGTCTTCCTCGGTTTCGTCGGTAGGTCGTACTCCTCGATCTGCGACTCGTTGATGGCGAGCCGCCGGAAGTCGAGCTGCACCTTGAGATGGCGCCGGAGCTCGGCCTCGAGAGATTGGTCAATGAGTAGCCCAGCGGGGTCGAAGTCACCGACGTACAGAACCACGACACGATCGCGCCCAAGCCCGTTGATGTGGTGCGCAGCTTCGTACGCCAAAGTCGCTGATGCGAAGCCGCCGCATGGGTACAAAGATACGGCGAGCTCTCGGCACTCGCGTTGCAAGACGCCCGCGAGGCCCCTCGATTCCACCCAGACCTCGACGTGCGGGAGCTCGCGGGTCCAGAGCTGCGCCCGGTACAGGCCGGACATGCGCTGGATGAAGTCGCCCGCATCCGCGAACGTGGAGACGTGGTAGCCGCGTCGCGTGGCGTCCGAGATCCACCCGTACGGGAGTCGTCCCAAACGCCGGAGCGCAAGGCAGCGCCGTTGTACGCGCTGATAGCCGTGCTCGGTCTTGGGTACCGGCTCCGCGAGCCGCGGGTCGGTCATCCGGTAGAACGCATGTCGGACCGACTGCGGATAATCGGCCCGCAGGACCTCGACGATCTGTTCGTCGAGCGCCGCCTGTTCGGTTTTCGTCGAGCGCTTCCGTGCTACCATTTCGACGTTCCAAACATCGTCCCGGAACACCCTCGCGCCCGGCCGGGAGTCAGGCCCCGGTCGGGCGCTTTTCGTTACGCCGCCCGTGCGCCTTCGCCGCTCGCGCGGGGCCGGCTGGCAAGCCATGATTCGATCTCCGAAGCGGGCCAGCGCAAGGCGCGCTCGCCGATCTTCAGCGGCTCCGGGAAGGTGCCTTCCCGCAGCTTTCGGTAGATCGAAGTGCGCGAGAGTGCGGTACGCGCCTCGACCTCATGGCGGGTGAGCAGACGATCGTTCATGGCATCCCCCGGATCGGTTTCCCGCAGGATGCCACGCGTTCACGCTAATACTAGGGGAAAAGAAATCCTTCGATTTCTTTCTTCCAGTCCTGGACCGGATCGCCGCTTTTCAGAACTTCCCGCACGGCACCGGCCTTGAACCGTCTGCCCGTAGGGTCAACCGCCTTCGCGACCAGCTCCATGGCGGTTTCCTTGGTCTCGCCGTGACGCTGGAGCCATGCGACAGCATCAACGATCATCCGGTTGCGAATCATGTTCGCGCGCCCGTACCGACCTTTCGGCCGCTTTGGACGTTCGACCACACCGATGAAGACGAGGAAGGACCACTCCACGAGTTCACCGTGCACGCGACCCATCCCGCCGTTGTCGTAGCAATGGCGGGCGCGTTTCTGGAGCTCGTCGAATGCCCACGCTCGAATCTCATAGGGCAACAACGCCGGTCCCTGTGCGATTCCAACGAAGTGCCGGATGATGGCGGTGTCTCCGTCCGGATCGTCAGACCAAGAGAGGTTCCAGTTGTGGGATCGCAAAGGACTCAGTTCGCCGGCGGATTCGAATCCGACGCGAAGGATCTCCTCAATCGTTGGTTTAGGCATGCAGCTTCACCACGTCCGCCGTGCCGCCCGCCACGAACCGGCCCCACTGGTCCATCAACCGGCGCCGCCTGTCGAGCAAGTCTGAACTTGCGTACGCCCTCTCGACGGCCGACCCGACCGCGCGCGCGAGGCTCGATTCCATGACGGCGTGATCGGCATTCGTTTTCTCGCTGGCCCACGTCCTGAAGCACGTCCTGAATCCGTGCACAGTCGCGCGCTCGGCGAGTCCGGTATCCCGGAGCACCTTCGTCAACGACATGTCACTGAGCGGCCGGCCTCGCCTCGCCGGCGAAGGGAAGATGAGCCCCGAACCATCGTCGAGCACGCGCGCCTCGTCGAGCACGGCCATCGCCGCATCGCTCAGGGGTTGCCGGTGCTCGGCGCCGCCCTTCATGCGGTTCACCGGGATCACCCACAGCCGCGCGTCTTCGTCGATCTCGTTCCACGACGCGCCGCGGGCCTCGCCGCTCCTGCACGCCGTGAGCACCACGAATCGAAGCGCGAGTTTCGCCGCGAGGGACGCCCGCGACGATTCCACGGTCTCGAGCGCCGCCCCGAGTTCCCCGTAGGGCAGCGCCCGGTAGTGGCGTTTCTGCTTCGGCATTGTGGGTAGTGCGCCGTCGATGCCCTCCCCCGCCGCGTTGTGCTCGACGAAGCCGTGAGCTTGCGCCCAAGCAAGCACGGACCGGATGCGCCGCCGAGTCTTCCGGGCCACTTCCGGGTGGCGGGTCCAGATCGGGGTGAGGATGCGTAACACGTCCTCGCGCGTGATCTGGTCCACGCGCATGTCGCCGATTGCGGGGAGTGCACGCTTCGCCAGTAGCTGCATCCACGACGCGATGTGCTTGGCGTTCCTCCACCGCGGCCGGTTCGCCTCGAAGGTCCGCTCCGCGGCCTCGCGGAATGTGGGCGCCTGGGTCCGCCGTTTGTCAGCCAGGGGATCGCCGCCGGCCAGCACGAGACGGCGGTTCTCGAATGCCTTGTCGCACGCCTCCGCCAAGGTGACGAGGGCAAAGCTCCCGAGCCCGATGTCACGTCGCCGGCCGTTGATGGCGATTCGCTGGATCCAGGACTTCGCGCCGCCCGTCGAGACATGCAGGTAGAGGGTCGGATCGGCCCGGTACAGACCCGGCTTCGTGACGGCCCGAGCCTTCGCTACGGTGAGTCGTTCCATGTCGTCCCCACTTGATTCCCAACGTTCGAACTGGGAATCTACGGGAATCGAACGGAAGTTGCAAGCACAAAAAAGCCCACAATTTCAAGGGCTTAGGTCGTCTATTTGGAACTAACAGGGACGTAATAAATAGAGGTTGGAGGCTGAGGTCGGAATCGAACCGGCGTACACGGCTTTGCAGGCCGCTGCATGACCACTCTGCCACTCAGCCCGCGGCGCGGGTCTCCCGGCCGGGAAGAATCGACCCGGGAGACGAAGTGGAGCGGGAAACGAGACTCGAACTCGCGACCCCAACCTTGGCAAGGTTGTGCTCTACCAACTGAGCTATTCCCGCGCCGGGGAAGGA
>LXNJ01002332.1_pt1 | contig 10532 bp, 9 predicted proteins | sample 809081 | NCBI WGS metagenome assembly LXNJ01 (sample SAMN04870510, study PRJNA318959) | sponge metagenome | biome: sponge; feature: marine sponge reef; material: water | host: Petrosia ficiformis | place: Greece: Milos, Mediterranean Sea | collected 2013-05-29 | depth 5-7 m
CGATCCGAGACCCAGACTGGGCGCCGACTACCGACTTCCGGTCATCTACGCGGGTAACGCCGATGCCCGCGGGGATGTTGCCCGTATTCTGGCCGACGGGACGGCGCTCAGCCAGGTGGACAACCTCAGGCCCGTACTCGAGGAAGAAAACCTGGGTCCCGCCCGCGAGCAGATCCATACCCTGTTCATGGAACACGTAATGGCCCAGGCGCCCGGGTACAGGGACCTGATGGCGTGGACGCACGTCCCCATCATGCCGACGCCGGGCGCCGTGGGGCGGATGGTGCGGGTTGTGGCGGACCGGAATGAAATCGACGTCATGGGCGTGGATATCGGCGGAGCGACCACCGACGTCTTCTCGGTGTTCGGCGGCGTTTTCAACCGGACCGTCAGCGCGAATCTCGGCATGAGCTACAGTATTTCCAACGTACTGACCGAGGCGGGGCTGGATGCGATCAGACGGTGGCTGCCGTTCGATATGGCGGACGCCGACCTGAAGGACCGGCTGGGCAACAAGATGATCCGGCCCACCAGCATACCGCAGACCATGGAGGAATTGATCATCGAACAGGCTGTCGCCCGGGAGGCGCTGCGGCTGGCCTTCGAACAACACAGCCAGTTCGCCGTGGAACTGAAGGGCGTGCAGCAGAAACGGACGATTTCGGATACGTTCGAACAACGGACCGGGGGCCGTACGCTGGTCGACCTGATGGCACTGGACCTCATTGTCGGGAGCGGCGGCGTGCTCTCCCACGCGCCGCGGAGATCCCAGGCGGCGCTCATGATGGTGGACGCCTTCCAGCCGGAAGGGATCACCAGCCTGGCGGTGGACAGCGTTTTCATGATGCCCCATCTGGGCGTGCTTTCCACCGTGCATGAGACGGCCGCGCTGGAGGTGTTCGACCGGGACTGCCTCGTACACCTGGGGCCGTGCGTCGCCCCCGTGGGCGCGGGATCGCCGGGTTCGAGGTGCGCGACGGTGACGGCCAGGACGGAAGCCGGGGAATGGATTCACGAAGCGGTCGTGGGAGAGCTGACTGCGGTCTCGACAGGCGGAGCGGAGGCGATTGAACTCGAGGTCACGCCGACCCGCGGGTTCGACGTGGGCGGGGGCAGGGGCGTTCCGGTTGCCCGGACCGTCCGGAACGGCCCCCTGGGCGTGATCGTCGATGGGCGCGGCAGACCGCTCGACCTGCCCGGGGAAGGGACGGAACGGGTCAGGTTCCTGCAGGAAGGTCACCGTGCGCTGGACGTTTATCCGGAGACGGGGTAATGGCCCACGCATACACATCGGGCCTGCGCGTGTCCAACCGCACCCTGGTCCGCAAGACCCGGCGCCTACCCCTGCGCGGCGAAGTGGTGGTGGAAGCCGGAGACCGGGTCGGTCCCGATACGGTCGTGGCGGAAACCCACCTGCCCGGTCCGGTGCACAACGTCAATGTCGCCAATGCACTGGCCATCGCACCCGAGGACGTGCCGGAGTGTGTGCGGAGGCAGGCGGGCGACGCGGTGGAGCAGGGGGATCTGATCGCCGAATCGAAAGGGATATTCGGGTTCTTGAAGTCCAGTGTGCGAAGCCCCGTGCGCGGAACGATCGAATTGGTCTCGGAAGTGACCGGCCAGGTCCTGATCAGGGAACCGGCGACTCCGGTGCGGATCAACGCCTACATCGACGGCCGGGTCGCCGAACTGCTACCCGGGGAGGGTGTCGTGGTGGAGACGGAAGGCGCCTGTATCCAGGGTATATTCGGAATCGGCGGAGAAGTGCACGCGCCGATACACCGGATCGCCGACTCGCCCGATGCCGAGATCGACGTTGACCTGATCGATGAACGATGCGCGGGCCGGATCGTCTGCGGCGGAGCCATGATCTCCCTTGACGCGTTGCGTAAGTTGATAGAGGTCGGCGCTTCCGGTCTGGTGGTGGGCGGCATGGAATACCACGACATCGGCGAACTCCTGGGGTACCAGATCGGCGTGGCGGTAACCGGCGGGGAGGACATCGGCCTGACCGTGGTCGTAACCGAAGGCTTCGGACGGCTTCCCATGGCGGAACGCACTTTTGAGCTGATTCGATCCTTCCAGGGACACCTGGCGTCCATGAGTGGAGCCACGCAGATCCGCGCCGGCGTCATACGGCCCGAAATCATCATTGAATCCGACGGAGGCGCGGGACAGTCGGAGAAACCTCCCCAGTCCGGCCGCGGCCTAGTGGCCGGTTCCCTGGTGCGTCTCATTCGCGCGCCCTGGTTCGGTGAAATAGCCACGGTGGTAACATTTCCCGAGCAACCTGCGAGGCTGCCCACAGGCGCCGTGGCGCGGGTGCTGGAAGCCCGGAGGCCGAACGGGGAGACCGTAACCGTGCCGCGTGCCAACGTGGAAAGCGTGGAGGTCTGAATGATCGAACGGCGGAACCTTCGGAGATCGCATGCCACGTCCCGCGCGCCCCGGGCGCTTCGTCTGTTCCTGGCGGCTTGTGTTTCCGCGGCTTTGGTGGTTGCGTACCCCTGTTTCGCCCAGGATGCGGCCGAATCGGGCTGGTTCAACACGGAGAAGACCCAGGCCCTCATCCTCGGCGTCGTCCTGACCGGCTTCATCCTGCTCTACGTATTCCTGGCCGCTTCGGGCCGGCCCCTCTTCATCCGTAAAATCGCCGGCCTGGAAACAGTGGAAGAAGCCGTGGGCAGGGCCACGGAAATGGGCAAGCCCATCCTCTACGTCCCCGGCCTGAACGATATGGACGACGTCCAGACCATCGCGTCGTTGAACCTGCTGGGCCATCTCGCCACCATCATCGCGGGATACGATTCCAGGCTGCACGTGCCCGTGCGCAAGTCGCTCGTCATGAGCGCGGCGCGGGAGACGGTGCAACAGTCTTACCTGACGGCGGGCCGGCCGGACGCCTACCAGGAGGACGCCATACACTACGTATCGGACGCCCAGTTCGCCTACGCGGCGGCCGTGGACGGCATCATCGTCCGCGAACGCCCCGCCGCATGCTTCTACCTGGGCGGATTCTATGCCGAGTCCCTGATCCTGGCGGAAACGGGCAACTCCATCGGAGCCATACAGATAGCGGGTACGGCGAGACCGCCTCAACTGCCTTTCTTCGTGGCCGCCTGCGACTATACCCTGATCGGCGAGGAGCTCTTCGCCGCGAGTGCGTACCTGTCCAAAGAACCGCGCATGCTGGGCAGTCTGAAGGGCCAGGACGCGGGTAAAGTGATCGCCATTCTGTTTATCATCGCCGGCTGCGCGCTTGCAACGGCGGAGTCCCTCACCGGCAGCGAGGCCGTCCGGGAAGTATCGGATATCGTGCTCTGGCTTTTCAGGTAGGTATCATGCGACGACGCGTACCGCTCATCATAACTTTCGTAATCGGGATCGTACTGATTATCGGGTATTTCGTGACCCGGGGCCCGTTCAACACGCTCTACGAGAGTTTCTCGGACTACTTCGCCATCATCACCGTCTTCGCCTTCATACTCGGGGGCGGCAGCCTGCTCAAAATCCACCTGCGGCGCGTGGCCGACCGGTCCACGGACTGGCCCTACAGCGTGGTGACCCTGGCGGGGTTTGTCTTTACCCTGGCGATTGGCCTCTTCAAGGTGGGCAACCCGGATGGGATGGGCGGTGAAATCCTGGCCGCGGGATCCTGGCTTCGCTTCATCTTCGACGGGGTATACAACCCCCTTTCCGCCACCATGTTCGCCCTGTTGGCCTTCTTCGTCGCCTCGGCGTCCTACCGGGCTTTCCGCGCGCGCACGAAGGAAGCCACCATCCTTCTTACCGCCGCCATGATCATCCTGCTCGGCAGGACGCCCGTGGGAGCCTGGCTGACGGCCTGGATGCCGGAAAGCCTGGGTTTCCTCGAACTCCCGAACCTGGCCAACTGGGTCATGGCGTGGCCGAACACGGCCGGCCAGCGGGCCATCATGATCGGCATCGCCCTGGGTGTCATCGCGACTTCGCTTCGCATCATCCTGGGCATCGAACGCAACTATCTGGGGAGGAACGAATAGCCGTGCGGATTCCGGATTTTCTTCAGCAGATCGACCGGCGGATCATCTTCCTGCTCATCGCGGCCGCCGTCTGCATCCCCCTGATCCTCAAGCCCCGGTTCCAGGACAGTCCCACGCCCATCGTCCAGTCGATCTTCGACACGGTGGAAGGGCTCCCGTCCGGGTCCCGGGTCTTCCTTTCCTTCGACTACGGGCCGGATACGGCGCCCGAACTGGATCCCATGGCGAAGGCACTCGTGCGGCACACGATGACGCGCGGCCACGAGGTATCCTTCTTCACCCTGTTCCCCGAAGGTGTGGGTCAGATCAAGAAGATCACGGACAACCTGTTGCCGGCCGAGTTCCCCGGAAAGTCCTATGGCCGGGACTTCGTGAACCTGGGATACAAGGCCGGTCTTGGCGGCGCGATCAATACCATGGTGGTGAATTTCCGGACCCTGGTCAACGCGGACGCCGAAGGCACTCCGCTGGATGACCTGTCGATCGTCTCCGACGTCGACGAGATGACGGACTACGCCATCATCCTCAGCCTGACGGCGGGGGACCCGGGCCTGAAGGAGTGGATTCAGTTCGCCGGAGACATCGCGGGCATCCCGGTCATGGGAGGAGGCACGGCCGTGGTGGCGCCTGAACTCTATCCCTACTATCCCCAGCAATTGATCGGCCTGATGGGCGGTCTCAAGGGGGCTTCCGAGTACGAATCCGCCCTGGTGGCCCGGTATCCCTCCTTTCGGAACGCCACGATGGAAGCCACGATGCGGATGGGCCCCCAGGTCGTTACGCACGTATTGATCGTGCTGCTCATCCTGCTCGGAAACACCGTCTATTTCATCACGCGCAGGAATCGTCAGCGGTAAAGGGACAGCATGGACGTAACGCTCCAACTCTGGATCGACGCGGCCCTCACGCTGATGATCCTCAGCTTCCTGTACCGGGACAATCCCTTCTACAAATTCGCCGAGCACCTGTTCGTCGGCGTATCCGCCGCGTATCTCATGGCCATCGGATTCTGGGATCACCTGGTGCCGAATCTGCTCGGCAAGCTGTTCCCCTCGCTCATGTCGGGCGTGGTGCCGGGCGCCGCGGGCCGGGCCCCGGACTTCTACTACATCATCCCCGCTGTCTTCGGCCTGCTGCTTTTGACCCGCCTGATCGACCGCTGGGCCTGGCTCAGCCGCTGGGCGCTGGCCTTCATCGTGGGCGGGTCGGCGGGATTCAATCTTCCCCGCTTTCTTGATTCGGACTTCATCATCCAGGTCGAGAGCACCATGATCCCCCTCGTGGTCTTCGACCCGTCGGGCAACCTCCTCTGGGGCGCCAGCTTTTCCCACATCGTCCTCGTCCTGGGCGTAATCTGCGGCCTGGTGTACTTCTTCTTTTCCCTGGAACACAAGGGGGTGCTGGGACGGGTCTCCCGTACGGGCATCTGGGTGCTGATGGTGACCTTCGGCGCGGCCTTCGGATATACGGTCATGGCACGGATTTCCCTGCTGACGGGCAGGATGGAAGCCCTCGGCGCCTGGATCGCCTCGATTTTCTAGGTCCAGGCCGCGGTACGCTCCCGCGGTACTCCGGGGCGCGACCGATGAAGGCGCCCATGATTTCTGTTGCGTACGGCCATGGGCTCCTGTTTCTTACTGAACCGTTCTTTCCGGTCCCGGCCCATGCCGCCGGGAGAGGGCGCACCTGTGTAAGAGAGGCCCATGAAAGCCATCATCCCCGTCGCCGGCAGCGGCAGCCGTCTGCGCCCGATCACGCTCGAAACCCCCAAGGCCATGGTACCCGTCGCGGGTAAGCCGGTACTCGAGTACATCCTCGACCAGGTATCCGCAATGGGTATCCGGGAGGTCGTGCTGGTCGTCTCTCCCGCGGGAGACGCCATCCGCGGGTTCGTCGACCGGCGCCAGGACCTCGAAGCACGGTACGTCGTCCAACGCGAACCCCTTGGTATCGGCCACGCCGTGCACGCGTGCAGGACCCTCGTGGAGGACGACGCGCCCCTCCTGATCGTGCTGGGAGACGTCATCTATCTCTCGGATTACGCTTTTCTGGGCAGGCGGCCGCCGGGCAACGCCATCGGCGTCAAGCGGGTCGCGGGGGACCTGAGTCGATACGGACTGGTGGAAGTCGAGGGCGGCCGGATCACCCGGCTGGTGGAAAAACCCGACCGTCCGGTTTCAAATCTCGCGATCGCGGGGATCTACTATTTCTCCCGGTCAGCCCCCCTCATGGCGGGATTGGAAAGCCTCGTGCGGTCCGGCCGGAAGACCCGCAACGAGTATCAGCTGACGGACGCGCTGCAGCAGATGGTCGAACAGGGCGAACACCTGTCGGCCTTTGAAGTCGACGACTGGTATGACTGCGGCACGCCGGACCGGCTGCTTGAGGCCAACAGACGGCTCCTCGACCTGAACGGCGGGACTTGCAGCATACCCGGCAGCGTGATCGTCCCGCCCGTCGACATCGCGTCCGACGCCCGGGTTCACCGGTCCGTCGTCGGTCCCCACGTCGCCATCTCGTCGGGGGCCTCCGTCGCGCGCACCGTCGTCCGGGACGCCACGATCGGGACACACGCCCGGATCGAAAACTGCGATCTCAGGGGATCCATCGTGACGCCGCACGCCGTCGTGGCCGACCTGGTAAGACGGGAAACCGCCGCTGTTCGCGGCGAGGTTTTTGTCTGATCCTGTTACCGGCCTTACCGTGGAATCGATCGTTTTCGACGCCCATGTAGATCATTAGGAGCATGACGCATGACACCTGGTTACCTCTTTACTTCCGAATCCGTTACCGAAGGCCATCCCGACAAAGTCGCCGACCAGATCTCCGACGCGGTGCTCGACGCCGTCATCGAACAGGACCCCTATTCCCGGGTGGCCTGCGAAACGTTCGTCACCACGGGCCTGGTACTCGTCGGTGGCGAGATCTCGACGACGGGTTCCGTGGACGTTCAAAGCGTGGCCCGCGAGACCGTCAAGTCCATCGGCTATACCGACGCCGGATTCGGACTGGACTGGGAGTCCTGCGGCGTGGTCGTGTCCCTCGACCAGCAGTCGGCCGACATCGCCATGGGGGTGGACCGGCAGGGCGCGGGCGACCAGGGCATGATGTTCGGATACGCGACGAACGAGACCCCCGAAATGATGCCCCTGCCCATCTCCCTGGCCCACCGGCTGACCAGGAAGCTCGCGGCGATCCGGAAGAACGGCGTGGCGCCCTACCTGCGGCCGGACGGCAAATCCCAGGTTACGGTGGAATACGTGGATGGCCGTCCCAGCCGGATCGACACGGTGGTGATCGCCGCCCAGCACGATCCGGATGTCTCCAACGACCGCATCAGGGAGGATATCGTCAACGAGGTGATCGCCCCCTCGTTGCCGGTGGAGCTGGTCGATCCGGGACGGATCAAGTATCACGTCAACGCGACCGGCCGTTTCGTCACCGGGGGACCGCAGGGCGACGCCGGTCTGACGGGCCGGAAGATCATCGTGGACACCTATGGCGGGTATTGCCGCCACGGCGGCGGGGCGTATTCGGGCAAGGACCCGACCAAGGTCGACCGTTCGGCTTCCTACGCCGCGCGCTACGTGGCCAAGAACGTCGTAGCCGCGGGGCTGGCCGGGAAATGCGAGATCCAACTCGCCTACGTCATCGGCGTGGCCGAGCCCGTTTCGGTCAATGTCAACACCTACGGTACCGGCACCGTCGACGACCTGGAGATCACACGCCTGATCCGCAAGCACTTCGACCTGACGCCCCAGGGAATCATAGACAGCCTCGACCTGCGCCGCCCGATCTACGGTCCCACGGCGTCTTACGGCCACTTCGGCCGGAACGAGGCGGGCTTTACCTGGGAGAACTGCGACAAGGCCGAGGAACTCCGGAACCACGCCTGAGGCGAATGGGCCGTGCGGCTATCGCATTCCACGCGGTGCCGGACTCATTTCGGCGCCCTGACCAGCAGGACGAGGGCCAGGATTCCGAAGAGGGCGTTGGCGCCCCACGCCGCCGCCACGGGCGGCAGTAAACCGGCGTGTCCGAAGGCCTGCGCAAAGCGCAGCAGCCCCCAGTATACGAAACAGATCCCGATACTCAGGGCGAAACCCACCGCCACGCCGCCGCGCCTCAGGTGGGAGGCCAGCGCGCCTCCTAGGAGCACGATGATCAGGCCCGCGCTGGGGAAGGCGATCTTCAGGTTGAGGTCCACCAGGTAGCCCTGCACGTCTCCTCCGCCGCGCCGCACGTTCTGAATCAGTTGGGCGAGTTCGCCGTAGCTCATCTCTTCCGGACGTTTCTGCCCCCGTAGAAAGTCCTCCGGCGTTTCCGCCCATCCATCGGGTTCCAACGCCGCGAAGGAGGTGAACCCGGACAGGCCGCCTCCGATCTCAAACCGTCGTTCCACCCCGTTGGAAAGCATCCATCGCCCGTCTGTCCACGCGGCGCTTTCCGCGGTGAGCACGCTGGAGACGTAGCCGTCGCGGAACTCGGTGACGCATATCCCGGTGCCTTCCGCGCTGCGTCCGTCGAATACGCGCATATAGAACTGGCGTCCTCCATCGCCTCTGAGATACACGTCGTGCCGGACGTGCTGTCCTTCGCCCCCCTGCATGTCCACGTGTTCCGATTTGATTTCCGCCCTTTTCATGCTCGTGTGGGGAACAAGCCATTCACCGGCCCAGAACAGGCACGCGCAGATTACGGCGCTCACGAGGAGCAGGGGCCGCAGCAGCCGGTACAGGCTCAGTCCCGACGCTTTCATGGCCGTCAACTCGCCCAGCCTGGTCAGTTGGCCGAAGGTATAGAGGCTGGCGAGCAGCAGACTGACGGGGATCGTGAGTACGAAGATATAGGGCAGGTAATAGACGTAATAGAGCGCGATGTATGCCGGCGCCACGTTGCGGTCAAGGAAGCGGTCCAGCTGCTCGATGAGATCGACGATGAAGAAGATGCTGACGAAAGCCACCAGGCTGACGGCGATCGCGGTCACGAACAGGCGGAGCACGTACCAGGTGATCAGGGACATGAAACGGCAGTCCTTTGCAGAATCCGACGCATATTCGTCAGATGCGGTCCCTTCCGGTAACCCAGACCAGGAAGGCGCCGGGTACCCCTATGACGATATTGGCCGCCCACATCGCCCAGACCGGATCGAACAGGTCGCGGTCCGCCAGTTCCTCACCGCCGAGCAGGCATGCCCAGTACAGCAGGAAGAAGCACAGGCTGACGCCGACGCTCACGCCCATGCCGCTCCGGCGGATACGCACACCCAGCGGTGCGCCGATCAGCACGAAGACGAGACACGCCGCTGAAATGGCATACTTCTTGTGGATTTCCACGACGTAGCTGTTCTTCTGCCGCTGCCTCAACGAGATGGTCCGCTGCGCCTTGGCCCGGGCTGCTCCGACGGAATCGGGCTTCGCATCCGCGGGAACCGGACCGGGTTCGAGATGCATGGCGACCTCGTCTAACTCCCGCTGCCATTCATCGATCTTGTCACGCATCATTTCGATGTTCAACTCGCGGTCGCCCCGGGTTCCCGCTTCCGACCGCCGGACGCCGCTCGGTGCGGTGCGAATCGAAAAGCGCTGCCGCTCGAAGACTTCCTTGAAATAACGCCCCGTACTTTCGTCCTGTTGCAGCAGTTCCCCGTCATTAAGCATGAGGTTGATCCGGCTGCCGGTCTCGTTCACGTGGAATTCACCGGACTCTGCCGTCATAAGGCGCGGGTAGCGCGTGTCCCCCGTCTCGTAGATGGTAATGCCGGAGATTTCGTTGTTCCTCGGGTTGACCCGGTCGATCAATATGCTGTACCCCGGAATGTCCTTCATGAATATGCCCGCGGTAAAGAGCAGCGTGGGGCGCGCCCGGTGGATATCGTTCATGAGCGATCGCGCCCGGTAATTGGCTTCGGGCAGAATGACGTCCATGAAGTACAGATGGCAGCTCCCCAGGAGGATGCCCGATACCAGGACCGGCGAGACCATCTGGAAGAAACTGACGCCTCCGGCCTTGAAGGCCGTGACTTCGTTATCGGCCGAAAGCCGGCCGAAGGCCATGAGCGTGGCGACCAGCACGGACATGGGTACCGATACGGCGACGATCCAGGCCAGGTTGAGCACAAAAACCTCGAGCACCGTAAACAGGTCGAGGTTCTTTCCGATGATCAGGTCGGCAATCTGAAATATGATGTCCATCACGAGGATGAACGTGATGATCACGAAGGAAAACAGAAAAGGCCCGATGTGCGCTCTCAAGACGTATCGGTAGAGGTGAACCGGGAGGGTCATGGGCCAATCCGGGGGATAGCGGACCGGGGCAGGGCGTTTCGACGAGTCCTGTATCGGATTCCGTCGACGATAGTTACGATGTTTTTTCAGGTACCTCGACTAAACGAATATAGCGCGCGGTATCGAGGACAGGCAAGCTGTTTTATCTTGCGCGGCGGTCCGGATTTACAGGGCAAATTCGCTTGACTTGCCGCGTATGCCGCGCTATACTCACCTCATCCAT
>LXNJ01002333.1_pt1 | contig 10527 bp, 10 predicted proteins | sample 809081 | NCBI WGS metagenome assembly LXNJ01 (sample SAMN04870510, study PRJNA318959) | sponge metagenome | biome: sponge; feature: marine sponge reef; material: water | host: Petrosia ficiformis | place: Greece: Milos, Mediterranean Sea | collected 2013-05-29 | depth 5-7 m
TATTCGCCATGACTTGTCGCCTCGGACATTCTGTAGGAGCGAGCTCCAGCTCGCGACCGGGAGGTCGCTCCTACAGAAGAAAATCGGGGTTGAAAACCCTCCCACAAGAGGGTATATCCTTAAATTGACGCATAAGGTACGTTTTCCTAACTGCTCCATAAATATGAATCAAGTTAATGTGGTGTTACTGCCCACTCCCTTAATACATAAGCGATTTTACCATATATAGTTAATTCAAGTCAAACCGAAAATCAGTTGATTTTGGCAAACAGATGTGGTAACTTGATTATGACAAAAGACTAAGAGAGGCACTCAATGAATAACGCGGACACTTTTCATATCCTTGCTTTAGATGGCGGCGGCACCCGCGGCATCTACTCCGCCCAACTCCTAAACAAAGTAGAGCAGCTGCTTGATGTGCGTATCAAAGACTGTTTTGATCTCATCGTTGGGACAAGCACTGGCGCGATTATCGCCGGTGCTGTTGTGTCCGATATTCCAATGGATGAGATAGTAGAACTCTTTGAGATTGAAGCACCCGATATATTCCGAGAAAGGTGGTATCGGAATCCGTTGTTTTTTAGTAAGTATTCAAACGAAATACTTGCGAAGATTATTGCAAAACATATACCTGCAAAACCCTTATCAGAAATATCAAAACCCTTGATGATAACAACTTCGGAGATTACAAAGAGTGAGCTGCACATTTTTAGATCAAATTATGCCGAAAAACTTGGGGAATCTGATTATTCAGATGGAGACGTTTGCCTAAGAGATGCGATTGTTGCGTCTTGTGCTGCGCCGACATTTTTCGCACCTAAACAGGTAAAAAAACATCTGTTAGCAGATGGCGGTTTATGGGCAAACAACCCTTCTGTTGCTGCCTATACGGAAGCACTCACAAATTTCGGAAAAGAGGCATCACAAGTTAAAATAGTGTCCATTGGCACAGGACATTCGGTGTCCATGTATCGTAAAAGACGAGGTTGGGGTTTTCTATCGGGGTGGGGCGGTATCAAGTTAGTTTCTTACGTAATGACATTGCAATCTCAGGCATCCGCAAATATGATGAAACTTCTACTGAAGGATAATTATTTACGGATTGATCCGACAATAGATTTTTGGGATATAGATACTGTTGTGCAGTCAGAAAATCTGAAATCGTTAGCGGAAAGAGATTTTGAGACGCACTCATCAAAGATTGATGCGTTTATTCGTCAGTCAAGAAATTCCTGACGGCTGTGCTAAACTGTTCAGGACAATCGTCATAGATAAAATGTCCCGAAATGGTAGATGTGTCCGTACAACCGATAGATACAAACTTCGCATTCGGAATAAATTCCTCGTATTCCTTGCTACCATTCAGCGAAATATCGTCATCCTTTCCATGCAGGATTAGCGTAGGTGCTGTGATGTGTCCGACTGCATCGCGGAAATCTGGTGATTTACCGGTACTGAAGTAAACAGCGAATGAACTCCAGCCACCAGGCGTAGGCGGTGCATCCACAAGAGAGATGTCGTATCCCATCCCTTTCAAAAGATAACGCCCTACTTGCGTATGTAAATCAACGAGATCGGCATCCGATTTTGAGAAGATATTGCCAAAATTAAAGTATTCCTTTACCAGTGAATCATATTTAGGTAGTTCTTTTTCAGGGATTCTCTCTCTAACAGCATCAAAGATATTATTCTCCTTCTGTGGCGGCGTAAGCATACCTGCAGGTGTGACAAGTATCAGTTTTTCAACCTGTTCTGGGAATTCCGCTGCGTAAAGCGCAGCAATAAAACCGCCAAAAGAATGCCCGATGAGCAGTAATTTCTCCTCTTTGAGGATGCGGCGGATCCGCTCAATATCTGCAATCTGTGCGCCAATGCCAAGCGTTTGTTCCAGCTGAGTCATATTTTTCGGATAGTTTTTTGATTCAAAGCGGTCAATTGGTCTGGTTGAATTCCCTGCACCGCGTTGGTGGAAATAATAGAATGCATATTGCTCCGCTAACGATTTTAACCCTTTCCATGCGTTTGCATAAGGAATTCCTGGACCGCCATGAACAATGATGACAGGTCTGCCTTTGCCGGATACTTCAAAGTGAAGGGATATATCGGATTCCACATGCCACACAGATGGATCTGTCTGTTCTGGTGGGTCTAACGGACCTCGCAAGTTTTCAACCGCATTGACAGAACCGAACGTATAGAGCGGTTGCCCCATCTGCCAAAACATATATACGGCAGCAATGCCTACTAATACTATTACACCCCCAACTCCTATAAGTACAAATCTTATCGCTCTTTTCATGTTCATTTCTCTTATATTCAGATTATAGGTATTTTAGAAAAATATACTCCTTATCCAAACCCAATTCAAAGAATTCAGACATAGAGGTTGTCATTAGAATATAAAATTCTCTGTAGATCCTAATTCTATGAATTTCACCATCAATGTCCCTCCAAACCAACCGATTAATGCAGCAATAGTTGCAAGTCCAACATATAATAATGCGTTGATATAGGGGTAGATTCGGGAAAGTCCATTGGTAGTTTTGCGTTTTCGGCTGAAAGATACCAAAAATAGGATAGGTATTGCATTCGCAACTAACACCACAATAAATATGGATAATGGAATCCACGATTCCAGCAGACTCCAATCAAGGACCATAGACCAAATGAATGTAGAGAAACCGATTGCATACAGTGAAAACCACTTGATGGAATACTGCGAAAAATGCCTTTGAGTCCTGTTTGTATCGGTATTAAACAATCTGCTTTTACTTAGCATAGCACAATTAAATCAATCCTGTTTCCACAAGTGTATTGCGGAGTGATTCGAGATTCGCAGGCACCATTGGTGCAAGCGGGAGACGCACTTTTCCGTTCAGTTTATCCATTAGCATCAACGCTGTTTTTGCTGGAATAGGGTTCGTTTCAATAAACAGATTAACTGCTAATGGCAAGGTTTTATAGTGAAGTTTACGAGCAAGTTCAAGATTTCCAGCATGAAAGGCGTTACACATCTCCGCGACATCGCAGGGAGACACATTAGCAACAACCGAGATAACTCCTTTTCCACCTACTGCCATAATCGGCAGTGTGTTGACATCATCGCCTGAGAGGACAACGAAATCATCGGGACATAGATTGACGACTTCACTTGCGCGTTTGAGTTCACCTGTCGCCTCTTTGAGCGCAACGATGTTTGGATGCTCAGCAAGACGCGCAATGGTTGGTGAAAGGATGTCCGTGCCGCATCGTCCGGGAACATTGTAGACAACAATCGGGATGTCAACTGTGTCAGCGATTTTCATATAGTGCGCGTATAATCCCTCTTGGGTGGGTTTATTGTAATAAGGGGTTACTATAAGTGCGGCATCCGCACCAGCTGCTTTGGCGTGTTCTGTCGCGCGCAGCGTGCGTGTTGTTGAATTAGAACCTGTGCCTGCGATGACAGGTAGCCGACCATCCACCGTTTCAACGGTGATTTCTATAACTCTGTCATGTTCAGCTTCTGAAAGTGCGGGGGATTCACCTGTTGTTCCACACGGGACGATGCCGTGTGTGCCGCCTTCAATCTGAAACTGAATCAGTTCTTTGAGTTTCGCTTCATCTAACGATTCATCGTCCTTAAATGGTGTGACGAGTGCAACATAAGAGCCCTCAAACATTTAAATCCTCCTTGTTAACTACAGCACATTGGCGTGCCTACTACTTCTAATAATCCCATGCTTCCGATGTGAGTTCGCCTGCAAATATAACGCGCGCATCGCCTTCAAGATAGACGTTTTTTGCTTCGTCATTTTCCAAATCAAAATGAATCTTTAAGACAACACCACTTGCTGTTTTGACGGAGACAGGCGATTTAACCTTGCCTAAAGTTGCAGAAACAATTGCAGAAGCAATAGACCCCGTGCCACATGCAAGCGTCTCATTTTCAACGCCTCGTTCGTAAGTCCGAATTTCAATTAGTTCCTGTGAGTGGATACGGATAAAATTCGCATTTGTGCCAGCAGGCTTAAAATCGTTATGATAACGCGTTTGTTGTCCGAGATCAAAAACATCGGTTGCTACCAAATCATCTACAAAGAACACGACATGCGGCACACCACTATTCGTAAAACCTACATTATGGATACCGTCTTCAAGCCGAAGTGGGACATTAATCCGAATATCTGTCGGGTCGCTCATTCGTACTTTAACGTTATCACCGACTACTTCGGCTTCATAAATACCAGCATTTGTTAGAAACCGCATCTGTTCTGAAACGATACCTTTCAGGTAAGCGAATTTAGAGATACACCTCGCGCCGTTTCCACAAGTTTCAACCTCGCCACCATCGGCATTGAAGTAACGCATCCGAAAATCAACATTTTCTGTCGGTTCAACGAGTAGCACGCCATCAGCACCAACTGACATACGACGTTGGCATACCTTTGTAACGAAATTCATGAATTCTGAATCTGTGCTATCAACGATTTTGCTTAAATTATTGATGATAACGAAGTCGTTACCCGCACCACTGAGTTTCATAAAGGGTATTTTGTTCATATCCTGTCCTTATTCATGTCTTTTATTCTATGATAAAATTATTCTGCTTTTACGTCAAGTTTTCAATTGACATAGCCATTCAATTGTCGCGAAGTGCTCTTGTGGGAGGGGTTTGTAACCCCGATTTCTTTTGTAGGAGCGACCTCCAGGTAGCGACCGTATCAAAATATTGAGAAAAACACGAAAACTGAATGGTTCTGTTCAATTGGGTGAAGGGCTATACGCAAATTGGTCTGTCCGCTCTGTGTATTGGTAAGCATGCTTGCGGAGTTCTTCCACGATTCCTAAAACGCCATCGTAACTATCACAGGTGACCAAACGGTAACGGAAAGGTTTGACGTGCGGAATGCTTTTAAAATAGTTTGTATAGTGTCGTCGCATCTCTAATAATCCAAGTTTCAAACCTTTCCACTCAATAGAAAAATCCAGATGTTTTCTAAAAACGGCAATGCGCTCGTCTATTGAGGGCGGCGGAAGTAATTTGCCTGTTGCGAAATAGTGTTTAATCTCATTAAAAATCCACGGATAGCCAATCGCAGCACGACCGATCATGATACCGTCTACGCCATATTGTTGCCGCATCTGTGAGGCTTTCTGAGGACTATCCACATCGCCATTGCCGAAAACGGGGATATTCATGCGTGGATTATCTTTGATTTTTCCGATGAGCGTCCAGTCTGCCTCTCCTTTATACATCTGACGCCGCGTTCTGCCGTGAATGGCAATAGCACGGATACCGACATCTTGCAGACGTTCTGCTACCTCAACAATATATTTTGTGTTATCGTCCCAACCCAACCGTGTTTTGACGGTAACAGGTAATTCTGTGGCTTTCACCATTTCAGCAGTCATTTTGACCATCTTCGGAATGTCCTGCAAAATTCCTGCGCCTGCGCCTTTACAAGTGACTTTTTTTACTGGACATCCGTAGTTTATGTCAATGATGTTCGGTTGGACACGTTCAGTAATTTCAACGGATTCGCGCATCACCTCAATATTGTGTCCAAAAATTTGGATACCGATCGGTTTTTCCGCTTCAAAGATGTCTAACTTGGCAACACTTTGTGCAGCATCACGAATAAGCGCTTCGGAGGAGATGAATTCGGTATACATGAGATCCGCGCCATTTTCTTTGCAAACAGCACGAAAAGGTGGATCGCTGACATCTTCCATCGGTGCCAGCAGAAGCGGAAAATCTGGAATATTGAGATTGCCAATTGTTAGCATAAGTATAATTTTGAGAGATAATTTTTGGTTGTCCTGATGTCTTATTCTTCGGATGTATTCATCATGCTTTCCGATCCAAAACCAGACTAATGTTCCATTTTCTTCACGTGCTAAGGTGCGGTAATCTCTACTGATTCTCACAGACCAAAGATCTTTCCAACCTTCTTAAAATCCAAAGAAGGATGCTTTGAGTCTTGCTTCAAGATTACAAAACTCTTGTTTGCACGTTGTTGAAGTTGTTGCGAAAGATTACGAAAGCATTTCCAAAACGTTTGATTAGTTCTATAGAGTCGGTACACTTTCCTGCACGCAAGTCCTCAAGAGCCTTTTCGGCCAATTTATCAAGTTTTCCAGCTTTGATGTTTTCTTCCAACTGCTTATCCCAGGCTTCCCAGTCAGCCTCCAACGTTTCATAAAGCGTTTGTTCCAGAGTTTTCAGAAGTGCTTCTTTTGTGGTATCTTCGCACTTTACTTTGGGATGTTCTTGTATCCATCCCATCCAACCATCCCCGTTCCTTTGGATATGAGCGGTATAAGTTGTTTCATACTCCAAATCATGAATTTTAACAGTCTGAATCTGTTCCATAGGAGGCTCCTAATGCTAAAATTGTTTAGATTAAGGTTTATTATATCTTGCAATAGTGTCGTTGTCAAGGAAATCAAGGTAGAGGAGTCGGCTTTATAACCTATCCAAATTCTTGACATTATTCCGATTTCGTGATAAATCTAAAGGTAAGACTACAAAATTTTATTTCTCATTCAACAGCGAGGTAATTTAATGCGATGTGTTTTTGTCGGCATTGAATATGCAGGAAAATCAACTTTGATAAATCTTTTAACTGAATACTATCGGCACAGAAAATTAGCCGTGCACGTTGATGATCATTTTACTATTCCGGATTCTACATTGAGCGCAGAATCAAGGGCAGCATACGTAGACTTCCCGGATGACGTGAAAGAACGAATGCAACGGATGCAGATCCAATATCACGTTGAAGTGATAAAGAACTACCCGAATACACTTATTGCAGGATGGCACATAGAAGAAGCAGTCTATACGACGGTTTATGGTGGCGATCCAGAAAGTTCATATTATCAGAATTACCACTACCGCGCACAGCGAGGCTATGAGACACAAGTTATGGAGGCAAGGTTGCCGGACGTGGTTTTGATTCACGTCACCGCAAGCGATGATGCGATAAAGGCGCGGATGAAAGATGATCCACACGAATACCAGATTATTAAGGCTGAGGATATTCCGAGACTTAAACGTCTTTTTGATGAAGAGATTGATAAGTCCCTATTTACCCAAAAAGGACGTAAAATCGTGCTGGATACAACCGATAAGGCACCATCTGAATCGCTTGATGCGCTGCTTCTGCTTTCCGAACCGCTTATCACGTTCGGCGAGTTGGCTATCCGTGCACTGGATGTGCCAGATGTACCTTATCAGGTCCGCTACGAAAACGGTATTAGGAAGTTGAAGCCAGTGTGACGTTTATCACTAATAAAATCATATAACAGGATACATTTCGGTTTCACGGTCTTTTGGTGAATTCGCTACGAAAACTGAAAAAACTAAACGCCTCTCAATCGATGCATTTCCACTTGACACCATAACTGTCAATTTAAGAATATAATTGCCAGATTATCTCTTGTGGGAGGGCTTTCTAAGCCCGATATTTTTTTGTGCATCCCAGCTCCATCGTAGGGGCGGTTCTCTGTGCCCGTCCGTTGTTTGGATACATCAGATATGGCGGGGCACAGAGACCCCGCCAAATGCCAAAAAGCGCATTTGGCGTTGATTTGGCCCTACAAATTTTGATGGGATTTGTTTCCTAAATTGACACCTATGGATGCATTTCCACTTGACACCAATCAAATAATTCATTAAAATGGATTATTCAAAACCTGAATAGAGAGGAAAAACAGAAATATGCCACAAACTGACGCAAATCAACCGAACGTCATTGTCTTTTTTACTGACCAACAGCGGTGGGACACCTCAGGCTTGCACGGCAACCCGCTCGATTTGATGCCCAATTTCGACCGGATGGCACAGCGGGGCACACATGTCCACCGCTCTTTTACGTGCCAACCTGTCTGCGGACCAGCACGTTCATGCCTACAAACAGGACTATATGCAACTCGCACAGGATGTTTCAGAAACGGTATCCCCTTATCACCCAATCTCAAAACACTTGCACATCACTTCGGTGATGCAGGTTATGCTACCGGATACATCGGTAAGTGGCACCTCCATTCAGGAAGTACTGGACCTGTTCCGCCTGAGAACCGCGGTGGATATGACTATTGGTTAGCGTCTAATGTGCTGGAAATGACCTCTGATGCATATCAGACAAGGCTTTTTGATAACGACAATCAACCTGTTGACCTACCCGGCTATCGTGTTGATGCTGTAACAGATGCGGTGATAAGTTACGTTGACCAACATAAAAATGATCCTTTCTATCTATTTACTTCATACATTGAACCGCATCACCAAAACCATCTGGACGATTACCCACCGCCAGATGGATATAGGGAAAGGTATACAGGCAAGTGGATTCCACCTGATCTCGCCGCGCTGGGCGGGTCAACGCACCAGCATTTAGGCGGTTATTATGGCATGGTGAAAAGGCTTGACGAAGCGCTCGGTAGACTATTGGATGCTCTCAAAAGTCTTGATTTACTTGATAATACCATCATCCTGTTTACCTCTGACCATGGGTGTCATTTCAAAACCCGCAATAGCGAATATAAACGTTCGTGCCACGAAAGTTCAATCCGAGTGCCGACTGCATTCCACGGACCGGGTTTTATCGGAGGCGGACAAATTCAAGAGCTCGTGAGTCTTGTAGACCTACCGCCGACACTATTGGATGCAGCAGGTTTGGCAGTCCCTGATGAGATGCAAGGGCGATCTGTTCTGCCGCTGCTGCGCGGTGAAACAGACGATTGGCCCGAAGAGGTGTTCGTCCAAATTAGCGAGGCACAAGTGGGTCGCGCTGTGCGCACGCAACGATGGAAATATGGGGTTGATGCGCCTAACAAAGGTGGTGGAAAAGACGCTGGTTCTGACACATACATTGAGCAGTACCTCTACGATCTTGATGCAGACCCGTACGAGTTACGAAATCTTATCGGACTTCGATCGCATGAAAATGTGGCTGAGGTAATGCGTGAACGACTTATTCGGCGGATGGTTGAAGCAGGTGAAGAAGCACCAACAATTGAACCTGCACCGCAACAAGGAAGCGGACAACGTCGTGTATCTGAAGGAGAAGCAAAAAGTTAGAATGAAAATTACAGATGTAGTAACCCTTGTGATGGGTACCAGTTGGCGAAATTTAACCTTCGTTAAAGTTGAAACTGACGAAGGTTTGACAGGTATCAGTGAAGTACGGATGAACAATCGCACAGATGCGCTTGTGGCATATATTGACGGTGCCAAGCGCAGACACGTTATCGGGAGCGATCCGTTCAATACAGAAGACCTTTATCAGCGGATGTTTCGGGACGACTATGGTCGTGCAGGAGAAATCGTTGCAACAGGCATTAGCGTTGTTGAAATCGCATGTTGGGATATTATCGGCAAAGCATTGAATCAGCCTGTGTATCGTTTGCTTGGCGGTGCTTGCCGTGATAAAATCAAGGCTTACGCGAACGGTTGGTATCGCGTCGAACGAACACCCGAAGAATTTCACGAGGCTGCCAAAAAGGTGCTTGAAAAAGGGTATAAAGCGCTCAAGTTTGATCCGTTCGGTGCTGGCTATTATGAACTCTCTTATGAGGAGAAGTTAAAATCTGTTTCTCTCGTTGAGGCGGTGCGTGATGCTGTGGGACCGGATGTCGAAATACTTGTTGAGATGCATGGTCGGTTTAGCCCGTATACTGCCATAGAAATTGCTGCAGAGTTAGAGCAATTTCAACCGAGTTGGGTTGAAGAACCCGTTCCACCCGATAACATTGCAGCACTTGCAAAAGCAGCAGAAAAGATCAATCTACCCGTTGCTACTGGAGAACGACTTCATAACAAATATGAGTATCGTGAGTTGATTAACTTACAAGCCGCAGATATTCTTCAACCTGATATTACCCAGACTGGTGGATTTTTGGAAACCAAAAAAATCGCTGCGATGGGAGATATGTGTTATATGACGGTCGCACCGCATAACGTTGGTGGACCAGTTTCTACTGCAACCGCTTTGCACTTCGCTGCATGCACCACGAACTTCAAAATTCAGGAGCATTTCAATGATTTCTCAGAAGCGTGGGTTAAAGAAGCATCAACAGGATGCCCAGAAGTGATAGATGGATACTTTAGCTTACCTAACGGACCAGGACTCGGTATGGAACTCAATGAGGACCTTATTGCGGCGCATCCGTATCGTGAGGGTTCATTCAATCTCTGGGAAGACGATTGGCATAAACGCGAGTATTAGGTTAAAGTGGCAGTGTCTGTAAAAGCTTGACCTTACAGGTATTGTGTGGTATCCTAAATAGAGACAAAAATAAAAAAAGAAGCGTCATTAGCCGAAATATTACTTGATCCATTCGGTTATGTAGGAGAAAGAAAATGAGACACACAACAAGAATTGAACTTGCAAATCTGTCAGACCTCAATTTATCAAACAGAGGTGTTATCACTCCCGAAGCGGTTCGCCGTGTTACTGTTGAAGATGCCCTCGTTGATACCGGTGCCACGCGGTTATCTTTACCGCAACCGATCATTGAACAACTCGGTTTAACACCCTT
>LXNJ01002334.1_pt1 | contig 10523 bp, 11 predicted proteins | sample 809081 | NCBI WGS metagenome assembly LXNJ01 (sample SAMN04870510, study PRJNA318959) | sponge metagenome | biome: sponge; feature: marine sponge reef; material: water | host: Petrosia ficiformis | place: Greece: Milos, Mediterranean Sea | collected 2013-05-29 | depth 5-7 m
TTGCCTTCCTCGTCTCAGGGGACCTCTGGCGAGGATGGAAGAGGGTGCCGCTACAACAGGTTCTCCAGCGCTCCTACTCGTTCACTCCAAGGTGATCGGAATCAATCGGAATCAGTGATCGAAATGAATCGGAATCGGTGATCGGAATCCGTCGGAATCCGCAATGCCAACCGAGCATTCTCCGCGACCGCGAGCGGGTGACGTTAGCCGTCCCAGCATTCCTACATCTGAGGTGTGCTCGTCCCACGAGATCCATCCGTGTCCCGTGCTGACGCTGTGCGAGCCGCCGGAGCGCCAAGTGATAGAGATAGTGATAACATGAAGTATGCCCGTACAGCTAAAACCTGTTACCACAATGTGTTAGAGTAATGGCGCAACTCCAACATGCAGGACCGGTACAAGGGCTCTCCTGTTGACGTGGCGGGATCGGCGACGTAACCAAGACAGGTACGAGTTTGGCAGGCGCCTTGTTCAGGGGGCGCTGGCGGACTCCGCCTGCTGCTCGTCGTCGCGGACCAGATAGCGGACGAGGACGTAGGTATCGAGGGCGATCATTCCTCGGACGCGCCGTCGGCCGCAGCTCGCTCCATTTCCTCTACAGTGACGGGTGGGCCATCGTGCTTCAGCACGCCGAACAGCCGACGAATGGGCCGCACGGGCAGCAAGCGCACCTCGCCGTCGAAAACGACGTAGCGCACGCGGTCACCGGCCTGTACGCCCAGCATGTCTCGGACGGGCTTGGGGAGCGTGGTCTGTCCTTTTTTCGTTACCGCAGATTCGAGCATGCCAGTATCTCCATCTACCTTACATTGTACAATATCTCCTTGCATTTCCAGCGTTACGCGACGGCACGGCCGGCAAGCTGGGCGACTGACGAAAGGGGGGCATCATGCCGCAGGAGACCACCGCACTGATCAACGACCCCATGGGCGTCTTCGCCTTCCTCGCCGGGGTTGTCGCGCTGGTCTTCTGGGTCTCGGAGCTGCCGCGCTGCCGCAAGCTCTTCGAGGTCGTTCCGCCGGTCATCTACGTGTATTTCCTGCCCATGCTGGCGACCACCGCCGGGATCACGCCGTCGGCCTCTCCGCTCTACGACTGGACGGTTCCGTACCTGCTCCTCTTCGCGCTGTTGATGCTGATGGTGTCGGTCGACCTCGGCAGCGTCGTCAGGCTGGGACCGGTTGCGCTGTTCATGGTGGCGGCCGGCACGCTGGGGATCATCGTCGGCGGGCCGGTGTCGCTGATGATCTTCGGGGGCATGCTCCCGGCTGACGCCTGGACCGGATTCGCCGCGCTCTCGGGGAGCTGGATCGGGGGGACGGCGAACATGGTGGCGATCGCCGAGGGCGTGGGGACGTCGCCCGACGCGATGGGACCGGTGATCGTGGTCGACACGGTGGTGGGGTACGGTTGGATGGGCGTGCTGATCGCGATGGTGGGGCTGCAGGGCCGGTTCGACCGGCGGACGAAGGCGCGCACGGCCGCCATCGAACGGACCAACCGCCAGCTCGAGGCCATGAAGAGCGAGCGGCGCCCCCTGACGCTGCGCGACGCCGTCGTGATGATCGGATTCGGGATGGCGTGTGCGGTGGCCGCTCAGCGACTGGGTCAGCGGCTGCCGGCGTTCGGAGATCCAACGATCATCAGCGGCACGACGTGGGCGATCCTCATCGTCGTGACCGGCGGGCTGATACTCTCGTTCACGCGGCTCAGGCAGCTGGAGACGGTGGGCGCGTCGCACCTGGGCTACACCGCGCTCTATCTGCTGCTCGCCGGCATCGGGGCGCAGGCGGACCTCAGGGCGGTGCTGGACGCACCGGTGTACCTTGCCGCGGGTGCGGTCTGGATCGCGATCCACGTGGCCATCCTGCTGATCGCCGCGAGGATCGCGCGCGCGCCGTTTTTCTTCGTGGCGACCGGCAGCATGGCCAACATCGGCGGCGCGGCCTCGGCCCCGGTGGTTGCGGGCGTCTACCACCGCGCCATGGCGCCGATCGGGCTGCTGATGGCGGTGGCCGGGTACATCCTGGGCATCTACGGCGCGCTGTTGTGCGCCTGGCTGCTGGGACAGGTGGGGGGCTGAGGGCCGCGGGAGCGCCGGCTGGTTGCCGTGTACCGCACCTGCATCTACTGCAAGAAGGGCCTGGGCAGCAACGAGGTCGTCGAGGAGTTCCCGGTCGGGCGCCGTTTGGCCTTCGACGCGGCGAAGGGGCGGCTATGGGTGGTGTGTCGCCGCTGCGAGCGCTGGAACCTCACTCCGCTGGAAGAGCGATGGGAGGCGGTGGAGACGTGCGAGAAGCTCTTTCGGGGCACGCAAGTCCGCGTTTCCTCAGAAAACATAGGCCTGGCAAAGCATGCGGAGGGACTGGAGCTTGTTCGGATCGGCAAGCCGCTGAGGCCGGAGTTCGCCGCGTGGCGGTACGGGGATCAGTTCGGAAAGAGGAGGAGGCGGAGTATCGTGCTCGGCACGGCGGCCGGCATCGCGACCCTTGGTGGCCTGGCCCTGGGCGGCGCGATAGGAGGGCTGATTGGGGTGGGTGGCGTCGCGGGCATCGGGAGCTGGATCAGCAACTGGAGGCAGCTTGGTCCATCAGCGGTCTTCCGGTCGGACGATGGCAGACTCCGGTGGATGAACAGGGCTTCCATCAATCGGGCTCGACTCGCTCCGGCGGCCGACGGTTCCGACTTCAGCGTGGAGGCGAAGGCCAGGGGGTTCCTCCGCGGAAGTGAACAGCGCTTCGATGGCGAGAATGCAGTGCGTGTTCTCCACGCGATTCTCCCGAGGATCAACGCCGGGGGCGGCGCGACAAAAACCGTGCAGTCCGCCGTCTCGAAGATCGAAGCCGCCGGACAACCCGATCGATTCGTAAGGCGGCTCGCACATCGACAGCAGTATCGGTACTCACCCGCCGGCGTACAGATGAGTTCGCTACTGAAGCCCACTCGCCTGGCGCTTGAAATGGCACTCCACGAGGAACAGGAGCGTAGGGCATTGGAGGGCGAGCTTTGGATGCTGGAACGCGCCTGGCGGGAGGCGGAGGAAATTGCCGCGATTTCGGACAACCTGCTGGTGCGCAAGGGTGTGGAGGACTTCATTCGGAAGCACGGGGCTTGAGTTGTTGCTTGCAACGCTAGCAAATGGCTACCTTCGTCCTCAACAAGGGAGGCTTGACGCGTATGGCGAACATTACGATCCGCAACCTCGACGACGATGTACGGACGCGACTGCGAGTAAGGGCGGCGGGCAACGGACGCTCGATGGAAGAGGAAGTGAGGCAGATCCTGCGCAAGGCGGTCGGACGCGCGCCGAGATCTCGAGACCTCGCGAGCATCATGCGCTCTCACTTCGGACCGACGAACGGAGTGGACCTGGTGTTGCCGCCGCGCGAGCCGGCGCGTGAGCCGCCGTCCTTCGAGTAGGCTCAGATGTCCACGCTGCTTGACACCAATGTCGTGTCCGAACTGATTCGCAAGTCGCCCGCGCTCGCCGTGGCAAACTGGGTCTCCGATCATCCCGTCGAGGATCTCTTCTTTTCGGCGGTCGGCGAAGCGGAACTCCGCTACGGTGCGGCTATTCTCCCGGCAGGACGGCGCCGCGACAGGCTGTTCTTGAAGATTGATGCGATGTTGCTGGACGCCTTCGAGGATCGGGTACTTCCATTCGATAGCAATGCCGCGCGCGCTTACGGGAACCTCGCCGCAGTACGCCGCTCGGCCGGGCGTCCGGTCGCGCCGGCGGACTGCCAAATCGCGGCGATCGCGGCTTCTCGCGGCATGGCGGTTGCAACGCGCAACGTGCGCGACTTCGAGGGCATGGGGATCGAGGTTGTGGACCCCTGGAGCACCAGGGTTCACGGGTGAGCACACTTAAGGTCGAGTATCAGGGGCCGCAGCGCCCGGTAGGCACCGCGGTGAAGCGCCAGGGTTCGGAAGGCCCGCGTCGCGGTCGGCTGCTGCGACTTCCGCTGCGCCTGCTCCGCTGGGCCGTGCTCGCCGTCTTTTTGGCCATTGTCCCCTTTGTCCTTCTCATTCGGGGCGGGGTGTTCGCCTACCAGCACTGGGCGTTGGAGCCGTGGCCGTCGCTGGCTGTGTCGGCCGCGGCCACGGCGCTGCTCCTGGTGCTTTACGCCTGGGCTCTGGGCCGCCGCCTCGGTGCGGGGAAGGGGCTCAAGTGGCTGATGACCCGTGGCGCGGCGGCCCTTGCCGTCGCTTATGTCGCCTACTCGGTTGTCTACGTGGGCAGCGCCAACGTCAAATCCGATGAGGTGCGCGCCGAGTACGCGGCCCTTCACCCTCTGTTGCGGATGGGCGCGAGCGCAGTGTTCCTCGCGGACGCGGGCGCGGTCATCACGGATGCAAGCCGCACCCCGGACTTCTACCGCCGGTTGGGCCTCTCACCGAACGAGTCGTCCCTGCACTTCCAACAGGACGACGGCTTTGTGCACGCGCTGGATCTGCGCACGATCGGCCGTCCCGAGTGGCGGAACCGCGCCGTCGAGTTGACGTTCCGGGCGCTTGGCTTCAATACGCTGCGCCACGTGGGAACGGCGGATCACCTGCACGTGTCGTTGAGGGCGCCGGGATAGCGTCCCTCATCAGTCGTGCGGGTGCCCCTCCTCGTAATGCCGGGCCAGGGCGTCGCCGCCGAAGTCGTTTTCCAGGTCGCGCCACACGGAGTGGACGTGGTTGGCGTTGCCCTGGGTGTTGTCGTACTCGATGAGGAACGAGGCCGCGTGGACGCGGTAGTAGTGACCGGCGCCGTATTCCGTGGAGCCCGCCCAGGCAAAGTAGAGGTCGTCGGGCGAGATGTCGTTGTGGATCCGCGCCATCCAGGCGTGCGCGGCGGCGCCGTCCATGTTGCCGACGTACTCGCCGATCACGCCCATGAGCACGTCGCGCTGGGCGTCGGTGAGCCGTGAGGCGGGGATTCCCTCGAAGCCGTCGAGCCGCGCCTCGCGGTCGTTGCCGGTGATGATGTCGCGGGGGGCCTCGTCGGCGATCATCGCCATCTCGAGCTGCTCGGCGGTGAGGCTCTGGACGAGGGAGCGCGCCAGGTCCTCTTCGCGGCCGAGGGGGCGCCAGCCGGCCTTCGGGCCGGACGGGACGGTCGCCGGGTTCGCTCCCATGAAGGCGGGCCCGGTGACGGTGAGCTCGTTCGACGGCGATGAAAAGTTGAGCGACAGGTGGTGGCCCTCGAAGCGCCACGCCCAGGGCCCGCCCGCGTCGGGGTCGCCGAAGATCGCGACGTAGTAGTCCTCGGGATCGCGGCGCTCGGGACGGCCCTCGATGACGCCGAGAACCCGTTCCAGTTCGATGACCGCGTTGGCCTTGTGGTAACCCTGGCTGCTCAGGGTGGCCTGCAGCATGGCGTGGGCCGCGGTGCGCTGCTCCAGCGTCATGTCCTTGAGCGGGAGGCCGTTGCGCGACACGGGCGTGAAGGCCCAGTTGAACCGCTCCTCGTCGGCGAGGTCGAAGGTGGCGCGGCCGCGGGCGTCGTCGTCCAGGAGGGACAGGAAGGTCGCTGCGGCCCCCGCAACGCCGTCCTCGCTGGCCGCCGGTGCGGAGGTGGTGCCCTTCGGCACGGCTTCCCAGGCCACGGCGGCCAGCGCCGCGACGCAAACGCCGAGCATGAACAGTCTGGTGGTCTTCGTCCGGTTCATTTTCTTCCTACCCTTCTTCTGCCTGAATCATTGCCGCCACGGCCTGTACCTCGTCGAGAACCCTCAGCAGGTTCTCGCTCCAGAGCATGCCGATCTCCTCTTCCGTGTAGCCGCGCCGGACGAGCTCCAGCGTAACGTTGAAGGTTTCCGACGCGTCGTCCCAGCCGGCCACGCCGCCGCCGCCGTCAAAGTCGGAGCTGATGCCGACGTGCTCGAGGCCGATCAGGTTGACCATGTAGTCGATCTGGTCGACAAAATCCGACACGCTGACGTCGGGGGGGATGTCCATTGCGGCCGCCCGCTCCGCCGCCATGGCCCGAACCTCGACCACCTTCGCCGTGTAGGCGTCGCGTTCCTCGGGGGGAAGGGCGAACATCGCGCCCCGACCGAGCATTTCGACGCCCATTTCGGCTGCCACCTCGGCCTCGATCGCGTCCACGGCCTCGCGGTGGGCCGCGTTCCTGGTCGTGTTGACGAAGGAGCGCAGCGCGACGGTCTGCACCACGCCGCCGTTTTCGGCCACCGCGTGCAACTGCTCGTCGTCGAGGTTGCGGCTCACGTCGCTGAGGCCGCGGGCGGACGAGTGCGACGCCATCACGGGCGCACGGGTCATCTCCAGCGTCTGCATGATCGAGGGCTTCGACGGGTGCGAAATGTCGATCATGATGCCGAGCCGGTTCATCTCGGCGATGGCCTCGCGGCCCATGTCGCTCAGGCCCCCGTGCAGGAAGTTGCCGTCGTTCTCGCCCGAGTGCGCGTCGGACAGCTGGCTTGGACCGGTGTGCGCCAGCGACATGTAGCGCGCGCCCCGTTCGTGGAACTCCTCGACGCGCGCGATGTCGGTGCCCAGCGGATATGCGTTCTCGACGCCGATCATCGCGACCAGCTTGCCGGAGGCCGCGATCCGGCGGACGTCGTCGGAGGTGAGCGCCAGCTCGATCCGGTCGGGCGCGTACTCGTTCACCATGCGGTGGATGGCGTCGAACTTGTCGACCGCGTTCTCGTAGGCCGTAGCGTAGCCCTCGTCGTTGAGCAGACCCTGGGACGTGTAGACGACGAACCAGCCGACGTCCAGCCCGCCGGCCTCCATCTTCGGCAGGGTTACCCGTGTGGGCAGGTCCATGGTGTAGTTGCGCTCGGCGGTGAAGTTCGACGTGCTGATGTCGATGTGCGTGTCGAGCGTGATGACCCGGTCGTGGATCGCGCGGGCGCGTTCGATCATCGCCTCCTCGGACTCCTCGGCGGGGTCGTCCGCCGCGTCTTCGGGTGGGGCGCAGGCGGTCGCGCCGGCCGTGAGGGCCAGGGCGAGGGGCATGGCGAGGTGCGTGGCTCGGCGGATGGTCATTGCGGGCTCTCCGATGCTCCGGTGGGACATGCTCGGTCATTCAAGATAGGGGACCGGGCGGCGCGCGGCATCTGTATCTTTGGTGGACGGGACTTCTTCACACCTTCCAGCCCCCCCACCGGAACCTCATCATGGCATTCGTCGACTCCACCCGCCAACGCCGCTTCTCCGCCGAGAAGATGCAGAAGCTGAGCCTCTTCGAGACCGACCAGATGTTCTGCGACGTCTACTGTCTGGCGCCCGGACAGGCCCAGCACGTCCACACCCATGCGGGCGCGACGAAGTTCTACTATGTGATCGAGGGCGAAGGCCGCTTCACGGTGGGCGAACGGAGCGAGCGCCTGGGTCCCGGCGCGGTGGCGTGGTCGGAGCCGGACGAGCCGCACGGCGTGGCGAACGAGTCCGAGGGCGACCTGGTCCTGCTGGTCGCGATGGCGCCGAACCCGAATCGATAGGGGGGTCGGATATGTCAACAATCCTCTTCGGCGTCGCCGTCGTGATTCTTGTCGCCGCGTTGGCGGGCGCGGTCTGGTCGGTCGCTGTCCCGGACAGACGGTTGTGGCCGCCACCGGGGCGTCCTTCCTGGCCGTACGTGCTGAATTGGGTGGGCTTCTGGGTGGTGTGCGGCATCAACGTCCTTCTGCTCCTCATGTACTGGAACACCTGGGTCTTCCAGAGCCCCTTCCGGTTCCTCGTCGGGATACCCCTGGTGGTGGCTGGCGGCCTGCTGGCCCTGTGGGGAGTGGGTACCGCAGGCTGGAAGAACACGAGCGGGTTGACCGACGGGTTCGTATCCTCCGGCCCCTACCGGTTCACGCGGAACCCCCAGTACGTGGGGGACATCATCTTCTTCGTGGGGGTGAGCGTGATCGCGAATTCGCTGCTCCTGTGGATCACGCACCTGTTGCTGGCCCTGGTGTTCCTGGTTGCGCCGTTCGCCGAGGAGCCCTGGCTGGAGGAGCAGTACGGGGACGCGTATCGGGAGTATCGCGAGCGGGTGCGACGGTTCGTCTGAGGGGCTTCGCGGCCTAGTCCCACCCCACCTGTCCCGTCCGCCCCACCGCATCCACGCGGATTGTCAGGATGTCGATGTCGTGATACTGCTGGTGGCGGATCGACGACGCGTAGTGCCGCAGCAGCCGCAGTGGGGTCTCGGTCTCGACGGGGACGCTGGCGGCCGCCTCGCTGAGCATCGCCAGCTGATCCTCGATGTTGGTCGCGTCCGTCGTGGCGATGAACTCCAGGTCGGCCGCGTTGCCGTCGCTGCGCGCGATGAGCAGCAGGTTCCGCCCCTGGTCCGTCTTTTCCTCCGCCTCGCCGCTCGTCAGGATCTGCATCGTCTCTTCGCCGACGGCGCGCAGGCGCGTTTCCATCTCCTCGCCCCAGCGCTTGCGGGCGGCGAACTTCGACAGGAAGTCGTCGACGACGGGCCACGTCTCGGCGGTCAGACGCGTCCTGAGGCGTGATCGGCCCCCGCCTCCGATCTCCCCGAACACCGTCAACAGGATCACGGTAAGGCCGCCGACGGTCATGCCGTTGCCGAGCAGTTCGCCCCACGCTCCCTGGAGGTACTCCGGGTAGATCCAGTCGAACTGGAAGGCGATGCCGAGCCAGAAGGCGACACCCACCACGAGGCCCTTGCGGTAGTCCAGTCCTTCCGAGAGCAGGATCTTCATCCCGAAGACGAAGATCAGGGCGACGAGGATCACGTAGTACGCCGCGACCACCGGCCCCGGGATGGCGACGATCAGCGTGACGAACTTGGGCAGGAACGCGAGGACGACGAAGACGGCGCCGACGCAGATCCCGATGCGTCGCGCGGCTACCCCGGTCAGCTCGGCGACGGCGATGCTCATGCCGTAGGTCGTGTTCGGAACGGTGCCGGCCAGACCGGAAAGGAGATTTCCCAGCCCGTCGGCGCCGATCGCGCCCTGAATCGAGCGGAAGTCGACCGCGCGAGGCTTGCGCCACGACACCCGTTGAATCGCGATGGCGTCTCCGAGCGTGTCCATCGCGCCCACGAGCGTCACCATTATGAACGAGGGCAGAAGGGCCCAGAACTCGGGCCGGAAACCGAGGTCGATTCCGGGATACGCCATATCCGGCAGGCCGATCCACGCGGCGTCGGCGACGGTGGTCAGGTCGTAGATGCCGAAGCCGAGGCCGGCGACGAGGCAACCGGCGACGATCCCCAGGGCCGGCGCCCACAGCCGCAGCACGCCCGAAAAACGAAGCGGGATGAGCAGGGTGACGAGCAGCGTTACGGCCGCTGTAACCGGTCCCGCGAGCGGGGAGGCGTCCACGGGCACCTCGCCGACCTTCCTCAGGATGAGCGGCGTGAGCGTGATCGGGATGAGAATCAGCACCGTGCCCGCGACCGTCGGCGTAAACACCTTGCGCAGGAGCGCCATGCGGGCCGCCAGGACGAACTGGATCAGTGCGGCGGCGATGATCAGGGTGGCGAGCATGCCCGGCCCGCCCCGCTCGATGGCGGTCACGCTCACGGCCAGAAACGCGCTCGTGCTTCCCATGACCAGGATGTAGCCGGCCCCGATGCGCCCAACCTTGCGGGCCTGGACCGCCGTGGTGAGCCCACTGATCACGAGCGCCGCAAACACCGCCCACGAGAGGTATTCATCGCTGCCCCCGGCCACGGTGATCATGATCATCGGGGTCAGCACGATGCTGGCGATGCAGAGCATGGCGTACTGAACCCCCAGCCCGATGGTGATGGGCAGCGGGGGGCGGTCGTCGGGCTCGTAGCGGACGTCCTGCCGGGTGTCGCCGGGGCCAGAGTTGCTCATCCGCGCTCCAGCCTGTCCACGGCCTCCCGCAGCACGTCGAGCGCCAGGTCGATGGTGTCCAGGTGCGTGCGAAACGCCAGCGCCGCCATCCGCAGCATGAACCTGCCGCCGACCGTCGTGGAGGACATGAAGACCCGGCCATCGAGGTGGGTCTCCTCGACGAGGGCCTGGTTGAAGGCGTTCGCGCTGCCCGACTCCGGCACCCACCGGAACGTCACCACGGTCAGATCCGGACTCGGTCCCATCTCGAACCCAAGGGACTCGACCTCGCGCTGGATGTACTTCGTCAGCTCGAGCTTCTCGCGCAGACACGCCCGGAAGGACTCCTCACCGTACAGCAGCAGTGGCAGCCAGACGCGGAGCGCCCGAAAGTGCTTGGTCAGCTCTGGCGACACGGCGGCTGGCGAGCGGCCTCCCCCTTCCGACTCGACCGTGTCCTGCAGGTAGCTGGCGTAGTAGGCGTGGGCGTCCTGCAGCGCGTCGCGGTTCTGCACCAATACCGCTCCCGTGCCGTATGGCAGGAACATTCCCTTGTGGGGGTCGAGAACCACCGAATCGGAACGCTCCATTCCGGCCAGCGCGGGCCGGAACTCCGGGAGCAGCGCGAAGAAGCCGCCGTACGCCGCGTCGACGTGGAACCACAGGTCCTCGCGCTCGGCGATGTCGGCGATCCGGTCCAGCGGATCGATCGCGCCGGTATCGGCGGTGCCCGCC
>LXNJ01002335.1_pt1 | contig 10523 bp, 9 predicted proteins | sample 809081 | NCBI WGS metagenome assembly LXNJ01 (sample SAMN04870510, study PRJNA318959) | sponge metagenome | biome: sponge; feature: marine sponge reef; material: water | host: Petrosia ficiformis | place: Greece: Milos, Mediterranean Sea | collected 2013-05-29 | depth 5-7 m
ACCTGACGGTGTTCACCGCGACAGGTGAGGCGGCCGGTCGCGTCGCGCCCGATGCCTCGTTCCGGTTCTGAGCTGGCGGGAAGCTCCCTGAGACCAACCCTAACGTTACGACGCGCTGGTAGATCCGCTCCCCGGTTGAACCGTCTCCGCCGATGTGCTTGGGTAGGACTCTGTGGGCATCTCCGTGCACCCCAACGCCAGGACGCCGGCGAAGGCGACGCCCCAAGTCCTCCGCGTACTGGGTCGCTTGTTGCTCAAGTACGGGAAAACCCTCGAACTCAGCCTCCCGCCGGCGCACCTCCCGGCTTTCTTCCGGCCCCCCGCAGGTTCGCGACCTTGCCGAGCAGATCGAACCAGAAGGGCGCACCCAGGCTGACGGCGGCGATGGTGATCAACCAGCCGCCCGCCCGCTCGATCCAGTCCGTCAGGGTGTGGCTCGCTCCTTCCCACCCGATCGGGAAATCGGCGACCCCGAGCGGCTCGGGCGAATCCGGGTCGGCCGTCGCGCTTGCTTCGAGCGCCGCTCCGGCGAAGAACGCCCCATTCTCACCCCCGAGCTCCTTGACCAGGTGTATGGTGTCGGCGTTGGCAGCCGCAGTGACCGCGACCGCGACCAGAAACACGTTGAGCTTGGCCTTGCGCGCGTACCAGCCGCCGACCCGGTCCATGCCCTCGTCGATCCAATCCGCCATGGCCCGCCGAAGATCGTCGATTCCGCCCCCGTACCGCTCCACCATCAATCCGACGACTCCGTGGAGCGGGCTGGATTCGGGCACCCGGTCGGCGACGGCTTGGGCGCTTTCCCTGGCCGAAACCTCGAGGTCGCCCTCCCTGTCCCTGGTCAGCACGTCGAGCAACGCGGCGGCGAGAGTGTCGGTCTTCAGGTACGACGGGGCCTTCCCCGACTTGGCGAGTCTGGCGACGAGCGGGTGTGCGTAGACCGCGCGGGCATGGCGTTCGCCGAAGAGTCGTTCGATCCCGGTGCGCAGGTTCCTGGAACGCAGCGAGAACAGGGAAGCGATCCACTCCTGGACCGCCGACGCCGAGAGGCTGAGCACGAAGTAGAGGAGGAAGAGTCCAAGAATCGCGTCGATCGCCGGACCGTTGAACATCAGCGACGCATGCTCCGCCACTCGTCCTTGATGATCCGCGCGTTCCGTTCCACGGTTTCGCCGTCGACGTTCAGCACCACGCGGTACTCGCCCGGCGGTGCCGGAGAGACCGCGAAACGAACCCGGTCCACGCCGCCGCCTCTGCCGCCGAAGCCTCCGAATCCGCCGCCCCGCGCCTGCTCGCGCAGACGGGCCTGCTCCTCTTCGCTCCGCTCCACGCGCCTGGTCATGTCCCAGAGGATCTCGTGGAAGCCGGCCGAGCTCTCACCTTCAAGCTCCGCGACCGCGAGTCCGCCCTGGTAGACGGTCAGCGCTACCGATTCCGCGTCCTCGGGCAGGTAGTAGGAGAGAGGCACACCAGCGGGTTCGCTCTCGCCTTCGAAGTTGGAGGAGGCGTAGTTGGTCATGTCCGCCCCTTCCCAGCGCACCTTCGGCTCGGGGTGGAAGAAGTGGGCTCCGTCCGCGATCACGGGCCCGGCGGCCTGAGCGAGTTCGCTGATGTCGGCGATGTAGATGCCGCGGCCGTGGGTGGCCACCACGAGGTCGTCCTCGCGGGGATGGATCTTCATGTCGTGAACGGGCGAGGTGGGCATGTCGCCCTTCATGCTCGTCCAGCTCTCGCCTCGGTCGACGGACGCCCACACCTGGAACTCGGTGCCGACGAAGAGAAGATCCGGGTTGGCATGGTGTTCCCGCACGACATTGACAGGTCCGTGGGGCAGGTCGCCGCTTATGTCGGTCCAGCTCTCGCCGAAGTCGTCGGTGCGGTAGACGAAGGGGCGGAAGTCGTCTCGGCGGTAGCCGGTGTACGAGACGTAGGCGGTACCGAGATCGTGGTGCGAAGCCTCGACCCGGCTGACCCAGTACTCGGGGTTGTCGGGGATGTTGTCGTTGAGCAGGGTCCAGCTCTCGCCGCCGTCCCGGGTGAACTGAACGTTGCCGTCGTCCGTTCCCGCCCAGATGACCCCGGCCTTGAGCGGCGACTCGTCGATCGTGGTGATGGTGGCGTACTGGATATTGCCGTCGCCGCCCCTTCCGGTGGTCAAGGTGGCGGGATCGGCCTTGGTCAGATCTGGGCTGATCACCTCCCAGCCCTCGCCCCGGAAATCGGAACGCAGCACCATGTTGCCGGCGTGGTAGATCACGTCGCAGTCGTGCTGCGAGACGAGTATGGGCGCGTTCCAGTTCCAGCGCATGTCGGGGTCGTCGTGCCGGATGCCGCGCCGTTCGCCGGTCACGAGGTCGAGCCGGGCGATGGGACCGAACTGCGACTCGTTGTAGAGGTAGCGCCCTTCGCACCAGTCGAACTCGTTGTACATGCCGTCGCCGCCGCCGACGCGATCCCACATCTCGAAACGGACGGGACCGCCGGCCGGGTTGGTGTTGTAGGCCATATGCGATCCGTTGTCCTGAAGCCCCCCGGCGACCCGGTAGGGGTAGGACATGTCGATGCCCACGGCGTAGAACTGGGCGAGCGACTGAAAGTCCGGATGGTACCAGTGTTCGCCGGCGTCGTAGCTGACCCCCATGCCGTGGTCGTAGCCCAGGATCATGTGGCGCGAGTCGTCGGGGTTGATCCAGAGCGCGTGATCGTCGCCCCCGAAGCCGAGCGGCCTGCGCTCCCAGGTCTCGCCGCCGTCGTACGTGCCCCAGGACGCCGCCGAGAGCACGTGCACGATGTCGGGATCGTTGGGGTCGATGATGATCTGTCCGTAATAGTAGGCGGGTGCGCCTCCGATCGACTGGCCGTCCGGACTCACCTTGGTCCAGGTCAGGCCGGCGTCGTCGGATCGGTAGACCTCGCCCCCGATCATCCCTCGGCTCGATTGGTGTTCGAGCAGCTCCTGGCGCCTCTCCTCGTCCGACATCCCTTCCTTGTTGGCGTTCTCGATGGTGGCGTAGAGGATGTTCGGATCGCGTTCGTAGACATCCACGCCGATGCGCCCGAGCATGCCCTCCGGCAGCCCGGCGCCGATCCCGATCCAGTTGGCGCCGCCGTCGGTCGTCTTGTAGAGACGGCTGCCGGGTCCGCCGAGATCGAACGTGAAGGGGAGCCTGACCTTGTCGTAGCTCGCCGCGTATAGCGTGTTCGGGTCGGTCGGATCCATCACCACGTCGACCACTCCGATGGCTCTTCCCTCGGACTCAGGCGCGAGCACGTGTTCCCAGCTCTCGCCGCCGTCGGTCGTCCGGTAGAGGCCGCGTTCCGGGTTCTCGGAATAGAGATGACCCAGAGCCGCGACGTAGGCGATGTCCGGATCGGTCGGATGTACCACGATGCGCCCGACGTGGTGAGACTCGGGCAGCCCCACGTTCGACCAGCTCTCGCCCGCGTCCGTGGACTTGTACACGCCGTCGCCCCAGTAGGAGGAGCGGGAGTTGTTCGCCTCGCCCGACCCCAGATAGAGGACGTTCGGGTCGGAGGGGGCCACCGCGATCGCCCCGATGCTGAAGACAGGTTCGTCCGTGAAGAGCACGTCGAAGGTGATGCCCCGGTTGGTAGTCTTCCAGAGATGGCCAGAGGCCGTGGCGATGTAGAAGGTGTGCGGATCCTGCTTGGGAACCGCGATGTCCACGAAGCGGCCGCTCTGCCGGGTGGGCCCGATCTCGCGGTAGGTCGTCGAGGATATGATCGCCTCCGCCGCGGACTGAGCTTGGACCGGCGGCGAGTCGCTCAGGAGGAGGAGGGCGAAGCCGCAGGCCGCGACGGCGAGCGGTCCGTGGGTTCGCGGCGCGGGGGAAGGCGTCGATGCTGGCATGAGGCGGTGGTCTCGAGAAGGTGGTAAGTGCCGGGTTCAACCTGCCGCCGAACAGCGTTCAGGTCAATAGCCCGGGGGGAGCCGCCGCACGTGATCCGAAGGAGGAATTTCCACCTTGCGCGGACACTTCCGCTCGGGTGTCCTCGAGGGATCGTCACCCCTTGTGCAGACGCCGTCTAACTTGCTAGCTGCCGACGACCTGCCCGCCGCGCGAACACCGCCATCTTGGTGCGCGGGTCGAAGTGAACCCGAGACTGCGAGAGCCCAAGCGCCCGCGCTGAAGTTCCTAGGAAGCGCCCGAGCAGCGGACTGGCGTTGCCGAGCCGGCGCGACAGCGTCTCCAATGTCAGCGTGATCCCGTAGGACTTCACGGCGAGCACCTCGAACCCCGCTCGTTCCAGCGCTCCCGTCATCGTGTGCCTGGTAAAGAAATAGAGGTGCTCCCGCACCCGTCTGAAATCCTCCAATCTCTTCCCCGCGATCCGTGAAACCAGCGAATCCGAGTCCATGGTCGAGACGACGAAGAGCCCGCCGGGCTTCGTCAGCTCCGCGACCTTCCGCAGAGCCGCGAACGGGTCGTGCAGGTGCTCGATCACGTCCATCATGGTGACGACGTCGAACTGGCCTTCGCCGTAGTCGAGCAAGGCGCCCACGTGCACCGGGAAGCCGTACCGGCTCGCGACCGCCGCCGCCGCCGCGGAGTTCCGCTCGATGCCCTCGACCGCGAAGCCGCGCCGGTGCGCCCGTTCCAGCAGGTAACCCGGTCCGCATCCGCAGTCGAGCAGGCTCGCGCCTTCCAGGCGGTCGTCTCCCTGGATCAGATCGACGATCCGCCCGACGAGCTTGTCGAAGGCTCGGCAGCGGTCGGCGCGTTCCTCCTCGTAGTCCGAGTAACCGTAAAGCGCGGACTCGTCCCCGTCGAAGAACCCCGGGTTTCGGAAGTAATGCTCGTCGTACACGGCATGCAGGTCGTCTTCCGACGGGCGCGGATCGAGCCACATGAAGGTGCACCGGCGGCAACGCAGAATGCGATGAGCGTCGAAGACATATCTGGTCGCGATCCTGTCCGCGCGTCCACAGAATTCGCAGCCCGAGGCGGACGGATCCGGAGCGGGACCCCACGACTCCGAGGTCGGAATCCCGTCGTCGGATCCGCTTACCGAAATTCCCACTTGAAACCCCTCGTGTAGAGACGCACCTGGCCCGGCAGCCATACCACTACCGCGACCGAATCTAGATCGACCGCGGTGTCGAGATGAACGGCGGGCACCTCCCGGTCGTTCACCATGAGCGTGCCGCACGGCGCCGGGCTCAGCATCTGGGCCTCCGCCCACCCGGTCATGGAGGGCGAACCTCTCTGAACGCTCGATCCTCCATAGCCGAAGCAGACGCCGAGCCGGCCGTGGCTCACGGGGATGTAGAGCTTCCTGAGCATGTCGGTGTTGTCGCGCGACCTCGCCTGCACCTCCGCCAAGCGCTGGCCCTGGTAGGCGCGAAACCCGAATATGGTGTTGGGGTTCACACCCAATTCGAGCCGCAACCAATCCACCATCGCCTCGTTGGTGACCACCGCCTCGATGGGATCGAGCGGAATGGGCTCGGGTCGCATCTCGAGGTCGAGGCCGTACGTGCTGTCGGTGGCGACCGAGAAGCGGATGAAGTCGGTATCGAAATAACCGAGCCGCTGAGCGAAGAGGACGTACTCGCCCGGCCCGGGGAGGGTGAACCGATACCTTCCGTCTTCCTCGGCGACATAGTTCGCGAGCTGATTCCCTTCACGGTCCATCAGGAACACGCCGGCGGTCACCACCGGGGAGTTGTCGGCGGAGTCCAGGATCCGGCCGCCGATCACCTGCGCCGCTCCCGGGTTCGTCACCGTCAGACCCGCCCCAAGGGCGACCGCCGCCTGCAGCGTCAGACGTCTCCCGTCGGATCGGGGCTCAACCACCGGATTTACCTTCCTCATTTTCTCCCCACGCATATCGCCGACATTCCGATCCGCCAGACGCACTCCGCCCGGAAGCCCGCCCGTCCGATGGCGTCGAGCTCCTCATCCAGAGTGAAGTAGGTGTCTTCCTCGGCCCATTCCTCGAAGTGCCGGAAGACCTGCTCTCGATGGATTCCCGCAGAGACCATGTGTTCGACCCAGAGATGTCGGATGCGTCGGTTTTCGTCCTCGCTTGACGAGAGAGCGATGTCGGCGTTCACGAACACGCCTCCCTCGGGCGTATTGACGAAAATGTTCCGGTAGAACGCACGTTTGTCTTCAAGATCGGCGATGTGGTGGAGAGCCAGACTCGCGCAGAAAGCGTCCGATTCCTGCGGCGGATCGTTGAAGTCCCGGCAGCTCAGGCGCACCCGGTCGCCAAAACGGGCCAGCCTCTCTTCCGCCCGGTCGAGCATGGAGTCGTCCGAGTCGACGAGCTCGACCGCGCCCACACCTTCTTCCGCAAGCAATGCCTCCGCCAAAGAGCCCGTTCCCGAGCCCAGATCGGTCACGAGCCGAGGTCGCACCCGAGCGACTTCGGTCGCCGCCCGCGAAATCATCTCGCCGTAATTGGGAATGAATCGGCGGATGACCTCGTCGTAGGAGCTGTTCGCAATCCGCAGATGCCTGCCTGCCCAATCGGTCGCGACCTCCTTTTCAGTCTCTGGGCGACCCATCCCGCAGGCCTTCGAGCGGATCCCCGCGTTCAGGGAGTCTTTTCGACACGCGCTCACTCATCCGCCCAACCGGCCGTCGAACCGACCGCGATCTCGCCCCCGGTCTCGACCTTTCCGTAGGCCCCGCCGCGCCACTCGGGCCGCAAAGCATCCTGAAGCCCGGGCCGCGCCTCCTCCATGCGACCGCAGGGCTTGGTCTCCGCCACGATGCGAATCCGAACGTCGCCCAGAGCCAGGAGCTTCCCGCCGGACTCGGCCAGCCGAACGCCGCTCACCATGACGTTCGCCCGTCGCATCTCGGGGCCGACCCCGGGGAGGCTCTCCTTGAGATCGTCGAAGACCTCGCGCTCGATGATCGTGACCTGACGCAGCTTCCGTCCGAAACAGGCGTCGCCCTCGATCCCCTTGTCCTCCACCGCCAGCACCCGTCCGGACGGATCGAGCTCGCCCCGGTGCGCTCGCTTGATCCAGAGCCCCTCCACTCGCGCCGCGTCCGCGTTCATGGTCGCCTCAGTCATCGTGCGCCAGCTCGTACTCGCGCTGCGTGTGCATCATCTCGCGCGCCTGGCCCCGGTCGCGCCGTTTGGCCGCCCGCATGGAGCGGTCGCGCCGTCCCTCGGAGTGAACGCGCGGCATCGAGATAAGTCGTTCGAGCTCGGAACTCGCGCACTCCGGGCAAGAAACGGCGTCGCCCTCCTTGCGCACCCAGAATTCGAAGGCGTGGTCGCACTCCGCGCAGGCGTACTCGAAAATCGGCATCATCTCCTCCTCTACTGATCCATCCCCGCCTGCTCGCGCACGTAGCGAGCCGCCTCCTCGTGGGTGGCGAACCACACCTCCCCCTTTTCCTTAATGTGTGCGACCAGTCCTTCGAGCGCCACCATCCGCGAGCGCTTGCCGATGACGTGCGGATGCATGGTGAGCAGGAACATCGTCCGCTCCTCCCAAGCGCGATCGAACTCGTCGATCCATATTCGCATCGCGTCGCGAGGCGGCGTGTGACGATCCCCGAGCGGGTTGAAGAGCGGGGCGTCGTCGAGGATCCAGTCCACCGGAAGCTCCACCATGCCCGTGGGTTCGCCGCGCTGGACGATCTCGTAGGGGCGGTCGTCGGCCATGAGCGAGCTCTCGTAGAGGAGTCCGAGCTCGCGCACCAGGTCGAGCGTGTTTTCGGAGAGATTCCAGGAGGGAGCGCGATAACCGACCGGACGGACACCCGCGATCTCCTCGATGGCGTCCATCGCCTGCCCAAGCAGCCGGGCCTCGGTCTCGCGGTCGAGCGTGGCGTTGCGCTCGTGGATCCAGCCGTGGACTCCGATCTCGTGCATCCCCGACGCCTGGATGATCTCCGCCTGCCGGGGAGCCAGCTTGAGGCTCCACGCGGGGAAGAAGAAGGTGGACGGGATTCGCTCGCGATCCACGAACTCCACCACCCTGGGCAGCGCGACCCGAGAACCGTACTCGCCCTGCGAGAGCGGACCGACGCTCACCTCGCCGTCGCGGAGGCCGTGCACCGTCTCGTTGTCCACGTCGAAAGAAAGCAGCACGGCCACCCGAGCGCCGCCCGGCCACGATTCCGGGGTGAGGTCGCGCCCTGCGCGAGTGTGCTCGACCGCGGTCCGTACCTCCTCTTCGGTCCATTCCCAGGGCGGAACCGCCGCTTCCTCGGAGGACGAGGGGGGAGAGCACGCGCCGAGAGCGAGCAGAGTCGAGCAACGGATCGTGCCCATTGCGGATCGAATAATGATGGAGCGCATGGAGTCGGCGGAGGAGGGGATGGGTCGTCTCGAACCCGGCCTGCTAACCCTTGCCTGGCCGTAAGGGTTCCGGCAGCGGCCGGGGCCGTCCGGGTCGACGGTCCGGCGCGGAGCCCTGTCGCGAGCGACCCCCTCCGCGGACTCCGGCGCAGCCGCCGATTCGGGAACACCGACCCGCGAGCACCGTACACAAGGAGCGCCCGTGAGGCGGCGGAGTAACGGCCGCAGCTCGACGGACACCCACTTCCACACGGAACCTCCACCGCCGTTGCCCCACCGTTTCTTCGCCATTCTCGCGCTGGTTTCGGCAACGGTCGCGGGAATTGCCGTGTTCACCGCGCACCGCGAGCGTCCCGCGCCTCCGGTGGGGGAGAGCTCGAGGGCGTTCGGTGCAGGGCCCGCCAGAGCCGTCACCCAGTGGAGCTGGAACGGGATCCGGGAGCGCGACGAGGCCCCGCCCCGCCCGAGGACGACCTTCTCCGGCGGGCCAGGTGCGACGGCCCTTGCCGACGGCCTCGCGTCCGCGCCGGCGGGATTCGAGCCGATCTCGGCGCAGCAGGGGCCGCCCCACCGGCGCATGTATCCCGGCGAGCTGCCGGGCCGCTACCCCTTCTATTGGACCCGGGCCATCTACTCGGGATGGGGTAGAGGCTGGCGCGGGCAATCCTGGGCGATCGACTATCCGAAAGGCGACCAGCAGTTCATCCTCGTCCTCAAACGTCTCGTCTGGCTCGACGCCTACGACTGGGACAACGCAGTCCGGCTCGACGATCCCGATCTGCGCCGCTTCCCGGTCCTCTACGCCGTCGAGGTGGGCGGCATGGAGCTCACCCAGCCCGAGGTCGAAGGGCTGCGCGCCTACCTGGACGCCGGCGGTTTTCTCATCGTCGACGATTTCTGGGGCGACGAGTGGTTCGCGTGGGAGCACAACATCAGAAGGGTCTACCCCGACCGGCCCATCGTCGATATCGGGCTCGATCATCCCATATACTCGGCCTATTACGATATCACCGAGATCAAGCAGGTGCCTGCGCGCGGCCGCGGCATCTACGGAAGGCCGACCGAGGAGTGCTACGGTTGCTACCCGGCGGTGCGGGGCATCTACGACGACGACGGGCGTCTCATGGTGGTCATCAACTGGAACACCGACCTCGGCGACGCGTGGGAGTGGGCGGAGGATCCCAGCTATCCGCTGGAGTATTCGACCTACGCCTACGAGATGGGCGCGAACATGATCGTCTACGCGATGAGCCACTGACCCGCGCACGTGTTCGAGTTTCTCTTCAAGTATCGACCGATCGCCTTCGAGGAGGGCGAGCTGGTTTTCGTCGCGCCCGCCTGGGTCGAGACCGCGGTTCTGTTCGGGTTCCCGCTCGGCGTTCTGGCGACGGTCACATACGTTTGGACCAAGGGGCGCGCGTCTCCCAGAGACAAGGTGGCGCTCGCCGGCTTGCGGGTTCTGCTCCTGGCTGCCGTCGGGTTCTGCCTTCTCCATCCCACGCTCGTGCTCAGACGGGTGGCTCCGCAGCAGAATTTCGTGGGTGTGCTGCTCGACAACTCGAGGAGCATGAACCTCTCGGACGGTGAGCGGACGCGCGCGGACGCGATGGAAGAGAGCTTCGGCGCCGAGAGTCCGCTGACCGCCGCGCTGGCCGAACGCTTCACGCTCCGCCACTTCGAATTCGACGACGATGTCGACCGCGTCTCCTCGACCGAGGAGCTGACGTTCGACGGCACGCGCACCGACATCGGACACGCGCTGGCCACGGTCAACGCGGAGCTCACGGGAGTACCGCTGGCCGGTCTCATTGTGGTCAGCGACGGCGTCTCCAACACTTCGACCGCGCTCGCCGAGTCGCTCGTTCCCCTCCAGGCCGCCGGAGTCCCCGTCTACACGGTCGGAGTCGGGGAGGAGGCCATCTCTCCCGATATCGAGATGGGGCGCGTCGAGATGCCGCGGAACGCGCTCGTCGGCTCCCGGGCTCTCGTGGACGTGGTGGTGACCCAACGCGGAATGAGGAGCGGCGAGCGGGTGCCGCTTGTCGTGGAAGACGAGGTTCGCATCCTTGCCGAGCAGGAGATCGAGCTGGCGCGGGAAGGCGAACCGGCGGTCGCTCGCGTGCCGATCGAGCTCGACGTCGCCGGGCCCAGGGTCGTGCGCTTCCGGATTCCGGCCCAGCCCGGGGAGGAGGTGGCCCAGAACAACGAACGCTCGGTTCACATGAACGTCC
>LXNJ01002336.1_pt1 | contig 10507 bp, 8 predicted proteins | sample 809081 | NCBI WGS metagenome assembly LXNJ01 (sample SAMN04870510, study PRJNA318959) | sponge metagenome | biome: sponge; feature: marine sponge reef; material: water | host: Petrosia ficiformis | place: Greece: Milos, Mediterranean Sea | collected 2013-05-29 | depth 5-7 m
CCGCCCTGCTCTCCCTCTCCGCCCCCGGGGGCGGAGAGGGCCGGGGTGAGGTGGGGGCCTTCGGGCTATGTGATCCCGTAAGGTCGAATAATGCGCTAGAAGACGCCCATCGATCTCAGCGCTCGAGCGCCTCGGCCTTGCCGGGCTCTTCCCACCAGGTGTCGAGGACGGCGCCGTAGACCGGCGTGACCTCGGGCCGGCCGTACTTGTCCCAGTAGGCGTAGCGGTCGTCGTTGAGGTGGTAGAGGGGCACGAGGTAGTGGCCCCACATCAGCACGCGGTCCATGGCGCGGACGACATCGACGAAGTCCTCGCGCGCGCGGGCCTCGGTCATGCGGGCGATGAGGTCGTCGACCGCCGGGTCCCTGATCCCCGGATAGTTGCGCGTGCCTTCCTCGTCCGCAGCCTCGGCGCCCCAATAGAAGGCCTGCTCGTTGCCCGGCGAGAGCGACATGCCCCAGCGGTAGACGATCATGTCGAAGTCGTAGACGTTGCGCCGGTACTGGTACTGCGCCGTGTCCACGGTGCGCACCCTGGCCTCGATGCCGAGGCGCTCGAGGTTGCGGGCGAAGGCCAGCGCGATCTTCTCGTTGCCCGGGTTCGCCAGCAGGATCTCGAAGGCCAGGGGCAGGCCGTCGGACGCGCGCACGAGCGCGCCCTCCCGCACCTCCCAGCCGGCCTCGGCCAGCAGGTGCCGGGCCGCGGCCAGGTTCTTGCGCAGGCCGCCCTCCACGGCCGGCGCATGGTAGGGGGTGTCGAAGAGCTCGGGCGGCAGCCGGTCGCGGTGGGGCTCCAGCAGCGCGCGCTCGCCGCCTTCCGGCAGGCCGCGCGCGCCGAGCTCGGAGTTGTCGAAGATGCTGTGGGTGCGCACGTAGGCGCCCTGCAGCAGCGCCCGGTTGACCCACTCGAAGTCGAAGGCCAGCGACAGCGCGTAGCGCACCGCGCGCTCGGCGAAGATGTCGCGGCGGGTGTTGAAGACCAGCGCGAACATGCCCGAGGGCCGCCCGTGGGGGAGCTGCTCCAGCCTCACGCGGCCGTCGTCGACCGCGGGAAAGTCGTAGCCCGTCGCCCAGCGCGTGGCCGAGCGTTCCAGGCGCAGGTCGTATTCGCCGGCGCGGAAGGCCTCCATCATCACGTCGTCGTCGCGGTAGTAGTCGTAGGAGATGCGCTCGAGGTTGTGCTGGCCGCGGTTGATCGGCAGGTCCCCGCCCCAGTAGTCGGGGTTGCGGCGGTAGACGATGCTGCGGCCCGCATCGACGCTCTCGATCGTGTAGGGGCCGCTGCCGAGCGGCGGCGTCAGCGTCGTCTCGTCGAAGGCGACGGAGGCGTAGTAGGCCTTCGGGACGATCGGCATGAGCCCGAGGATCAGCGGCAGCTCGCGGTCCGGCGTCGCGCTGTCGAAGACGAAGCGCACCGTGCGCGCGTCCGGCCGCTCGATCTCGCGGACCTTGCCGTAGTAGAGGCGGTGGTTGGGCCGGCCCTGCTCCTTCAGCGTCTCCCACGAGAAGATCACGTCGTCCACGGTGATCGGGCTGCCGTCGTGCCAGCGCGCCTCCGGCCTCAGCGTGAAGGCGATGGAGGAGCGGTCGTCCGGCACCTCGATCGATTCCGCGATGAGCCCGTAGAGCGAGAAGGGCTCGTCCCAGGTGCGCTTGAGCAGGCTCTCGAAGACGTGGTGCCGCCCGTGCGCCGCCACCCCCTTGATGATGAAGGGATTGAGGTTGTCGAAGGTGCCGGTGGCGGCGCGGCGCATGGTGCCGCCCTTGGGCGCGTCGGGGTTGACGTAGTCGAGGTGCGTGAAGTCCGGGCCGTACTTCGGCTCCCCGTGCATGGCGATGCCGTGCGCCGGCGCGGCCGGGGCCTCGCTGCTCGCCAGCGCGAGCGCGGCGAGCGCGGCCAGCGCGACCAGGGTGCCGGCGGCCCGCCGGCGCGGGGGTATCCGCATCAGAAGGTGACGACGCTGCGGATCGATTCGCCCTCGTGCATCAGGTGGAACGCGTCGTTGATCCCGTCCAGCGGCATGGTGTGGGTGATCATCGGGTCGATCTCGATCTTGCCGTCCATGTACCAGTCGACGATGCGGGGCACGTCGGTGCGCCCCCTGGCGCCGCCGAAGGCGGTGCCGCGCCAGACCCGGCCGGTGACGAGCTGGAAGGGGCGGGTGGCGATCTCCTGCCCGGCGCCGGCGACGCCGATGATGGTGCTCTCGCCCCAGCCCTTGTGGCAGCATTCGAGCGCCTGGCGCATGGTCTCCACGTTGCCGATGCACTCGAAGCTGTGGTCGGCGCCGCCGCCGGTGAGGTCCACCAGGTAGGGCACGAGGTCGCCCTCCACCTCCCTCGGGTTGACGAAGTGGGTCATGCCGAAGCGCTCGCCCAGCTCTTTCCGCTTGGGGTTGATGTCGATGCCGACGATCATGTTGGCGCCGACCAGGCGGGCGCCCTGCACCACGTTGAGGCCGATGCCGCCGAGGCCGAAGACCACCACGTTGTCGCCCGCGCGCACCTTCGCCGTGTTGATGACGGCGCCGACGCCGGTGGTGACGCCGCAGCCGATGTAGCAGATCGTCTCGAAGGGCGCGTCCTCGCGCACCCTGGCCACCGAGTACTCCGAGACCACCGTGTAGTTGGCGAAGGTCGACGTGCCCATGTAGTGGAAGATCGCGTCGCCGCCGAGGGAGAAGCGGCTGGAGCCGTCCGGCATCACGCCCGCGCCCTGGGTCAGGCGGATCGACTGGCAGAGGTTGGTCCTGCCGCTCGTGCAGTAGTCGCACTGGCGGCATTCCGGCACGTAGAGCGGGATCACGTGATCCCCCGGTGCGACGCTCGTCACGCCCGCGCCCACCTCGGCCACCACGCCCGCGCCCTCGTGCCCGAGGATGGCGGGGAAGAGCCCCTCCGGGTCGTCGCCGGAGAGGGTGAAGGCATCGGTGTGGCAGACCCCGGTCGCCTTCACCTCGATCAGCACCTCGCCGGCGCGCGGGCCCTCGAGCTGCACGGTCTCGATGCTGAGCGGCTTGCCTGCGCCGGTCGCCAGCGCCGCGCGAACCTCCATCGCCTCCTCCCGGTCTGTTCCCTCAGTTGCGAATCGGTCTCAAGCCACAGTGTCACCGGGCGCGGGCGCGGGCAAGGCCCCGGGAGCCGGAGCCGGGCCTACTGCGGCCGGATTCCCCGCAGCCGCTCGCTGCGCCGCCGCAGCAGCTCGAGCGTCGTCAGCAGCAGGATCGAGACGAATACCAGCAGCGTGGCGACGGCCAGGATGGTCGGCCGGATCTCCTCGCGGATGCCGGAGAACATCTTCCACGGGATCGTTCGCTGCTCGACGGAGCCCACGAAGAGCACCACCACCACCTCGTCGAAGGAGGTGATGAAGGCGAGCAGCGCGCCCGAGATCACGCCCGGCAGGATCAGCGGCACGATGACCGTGAAGAAGGTCCGCGCCGGGCTGGAGCCCAGGCTCGAGGCCGCGCGGGTGAGCTGGTGATCGAAGCCCACCAGGGTCGCGGTCACGGTGATGATGACGAAGGGGATGCCGAGCGCCGCGTGCGCCAGGATGACGCCGAAGTGCGTCGACGCGATGCCGATCCGCGCATAGAAGAAGTACATCCCGGCGGCCGAGATGATCAGCGGGACGATCATCGGCGAGATCAGCAGCGCCATGATCGTCTTGCGGAAGGGCATCTCCGGCCGGCTGAGGCCGAGCGCCGCGAGCGTGCCGAGGAAGGTCGAGATCAGCGTGGCGAAGACCGCGATGAGGAAGCTGTTCTTCACCGCCTGCTGCCACGAATGCTCGGTGAAGAACTCCCAGTACCACCTGGTGCTGTAGGCGTCCTCTTCGAAGGCCAGCATCCCCGGCGTGAAGGTGAAGTAGGGCAGGTCGTTGAAGCTGAGCGGGATGATGACCAGCAGCGGCCCGACCAGGAAGATGAAGATCAGCACGCAGATCGCCCGGAAGGCGTAGTACCACACCCGTTCGGAGGGGGTCGCGTGCAGTGGGGGAGGCATCGCGGCTATCCGAGCTTGATGTTGGCGACGCCGACGATGCGGTCGTAGAGGAAGTAGAGGAAGAGCACGAGGAAGAGCAGGATCACCCCCAGGGCCGCGGCCAGGCCCCAGTTCAGGGTCTCGCCGATGTGCAGCGCGATGAAGTTGGAGATGAAGGTGCCGGTCTGCCCGCCGACCAGCGCCGGTGTGATGTAGTAGCCGATCGACAGGATGAACACGAGAATGCAGCCGGCGCCGATGCCGGGCACGGTGTTGGGCATGTAGACCTTGAGGAAGCCGAGGAAGGGCGGCGCCCCGAGCGAGCGTGCCGCGCGCATGTAGGAGGGCGGAATCGTCTTCATGACCGAATAGAGCGGCAGGATCATGAAGGGCAGCAGGATGTGGGTCATCGCGACGAAGGTGCCGATCTTGTTGTGTATCAACTGGAATCGCCCGTCGTCGGAGACCACGCCGATGAGGACCATCAGGTCGTTCAGTACGCCCTCCGACTGCAGCAGCGCGATCCACGCGGTCGTCCGCACCAGCAGCGAGGTCCAGAACGGAAGCAGAACGAGAATGAGAAGGAGGTTGCTCTGGCGCACCGGCAGCGTCGCGAGCAGGTAGGCAATCGGATAACCGAGAATCAGGCAGAGCACCGTGATGACGGCGCTCATCCATAGCGTCCGGTAGAAGAGGAAGAGGTAGATTCGGCGTTCCTCCGCCTTCCACGAGATCTCGCCATGCTCGTCGGTGGTGAGGTCGACGGCCGAGAGGAAGTAGCTCTCCGTGACCGCGCCGGCTTCGCGGTGAATCAGCGTCCAGGTATCGAGCTCGCCCCAGCGCTCGTCGATCGCGATGAGCTGGTCGCGAAAGGGCGGCTCGGTGATGCGCTTGGCCCGTCGCCCCGACTTGCGGAAGAGGCTCGTCATCCCGGTCTTTTCGAAGTTCAGCCGCCGCCCCGCGCGGCCCAGGGTCTTCTTCTTGAACGACTCCTGAATATCCAGAACGATCGCCTCGAACACGAACTCCTGCGGCAGAACGTCGCTGGCCGGGTCCCAGCTCTGGATCGCGATGGTGGTGCGCGGGAGGACCGAACCGACGATCTGGTTGTCCACGCTCCTGAAGAGCATGTCGACGACCGGCATGACGAAGGCGACCATCAGGAAGGCGAGGATGGGCACCACCAGCAGGAAGGTGCGGACGCGCCTGCGCGAGGTCGCGCGCCGCAGGCTGCGCTTGAGCGGCACGCCGTCGGCGGTCCGCAGGACGCCGTCGTCAGCCGTCGCCATCGGCAGCGGGCCCGGTGCAGCCGGTCGATCTACGGGAGGGAGGAGGGGCCGGGGTGCACGGCGGCGCCCCGGTCCCCCGCCTCGCTAACGCGCCCTTACTTGGCGAGCCAGGTGTTGAACACCTCGTCGAGCTCCGCCCGGTGGTCCGCCCACCAGACGTAGTCGAAGTCGAAGATGGTCGCGGCGTTGTTGGGGTCCGTCGGCATGTGGGGCTTCATGTCGATGCCGAGATCGGCATGGTTGCCCACCAGCGGAGCCGAGGAATAGCGCGCCGGACCGTAGGAGATGAACTTGGCCTGGTCGGCCAGGCGCTGGGTGTCGGTGGCGAAGTAGAGGTACTTCTTCACCGCATCCAGGTCCTTGACGCCGACCGGCACGACCCAGCCGTCGAGATCGAAGATCTGCCGATCCCACATCATGGCGATGGGCTGGTTCTTCTCCGCGATGGCCGAGAAGAGCCGGCCGTTGTAGGCCGATGCGATGACGACCTCGCCGTCCGCCAGGAGCTGCGGCGGCTGGGCTCCCTTGGACCACCACACCACCTGGTCCTTGATGGTGTCGAGCTTGGCGAGCGCGCGCGCCACGCCCTCGTCCGTGCTCAGCGTGGCGTAGACGTCCGCGGGCGCGACGCCGTCGGCGAGCAGGGCCCATTCGAGGTTGTTGATGGGCCTCTTCTCCAGCGAGCGCTTGCCGGGGAACTTGTCCAGGTCGAACACGTCGGCGATGCTCGAGGGCTGCTCGCCCTCGAAGACATCGGTGCGATAGCCGAAGGTGGTGGAATAGACGATCTGCGGGATGAAGCAGTTGGTCCCGCCCGGCGTGAGCGTGCCGGCGAAGAAGTCCTCCGACGCGGGCGTGCCGTCGGGCGCCGGCGCCAGCCACGTGTCGGGATCGATCTCCATGATCAGGCCCTCGTCGCACGCGGTGATCGCGTCGGCGGCGACCATGTCGACGATGTCCCAGGTGACGTTGTCGGACTCGACCTGGGCCCTGACCTTCGCCAGCCCTTCGGCGGCGTTGTCGTCGTTGATGATGGTGACGTCGGGATTCGCCGCCACGTAGGGGTCGTGATAGGCCTTCTGCTGGCTCGCCGTGTAGGCGCCGCCCCACGAGACGATCGTGAGGTCGACCGCCTGGGCGCTCCCCGCCGCGAACGCGACTCCCGCGAACGCGACGCCGGTCGCCAGCGCCGTCGCCGTCAACAGTCTCTTCATCGTGCCGTCTCCTCTGCTGTATGCCGGATATTCCGGCGGTTGCTCCATGGCCGTGTCGATGGCCCTCCCCGACACGTCCCGGTCTTGCGTTGCCCGATGCGCGCTCATTCGTCTTCTTCCGGCGCGTCGAGCGTCTGGTAGTCGAGGGCGCGGCAGTCGTCGGCGGCCCAGCCGAGCTCGACCTTCACGCCCTCGGCAAGCCCAACCTGGCGTTCCGTGTTCGGAATCTTCACGACGAATTCCTCGGTGCCGGAAACGGCCAGCCGCGCGCGAATGTGATCGCCGAGGTAGATGAGCTCCTCCACCCGGCCGGAAATCCTGTTCTCCACCTCCTGTTCCGCGGGCGCAATGAGCACCCGTTCGGGACGAAGCGACAGCGTCGTGCGCGCCCCTTCGGCCTCCACCCTTATGTTGCGGGCGGAAACGACACTGCCGCACTCGAGGGCAACGCGACAATACTGTCCATCCACAGATTTAACCTGACCGAAGAGTCGGTTGTTCTCGCCGATGAATTGCGCCACGAAGGCGTTTTCCGGCTCCTCGTAGAGCGCGCTGGGCGATGCCAGTTGCTGAATCACGCCGTCGTTGAAAACGGCGATGCGGTTGGACATGGTCAACGCTTCGGACTGGTCGTGCGTCACGTAGATGACCGTGACCCCGAGGCGCTCGTGAAGGTGCTTGATCTCGTACTGCATCTCCTCGCGCAGGTTCTTGTCCAGCGCGCCGAGCGGCTCGTCCATGAGCACCAGGTCGGGCTCGAACACCAGGGCCCGCGCCACGGCCACGCGCTGCTGCTGGCCGCCCGAGAGCTGCGCCGGCCGCCGGGTGCCGAAGTCGGGCAGGCGGACCATGTCCAGCGCCCGCCTGACCTTCTCTTCCGTCTCCGCCTTCGAGATGCGGCGAACCTTCAGCGGGAACGCCAGATTCTCCTCGACCGTCATGTGCGGAAAGAGCGCATAGTCCTGGAAGACCATGCCGATATTGCGCCGGTGCGGCGCCACCTTGTTTATCGGGCGATTGTTGAGATAGATTTCGCCGTGCGTGGCGGGTTCGAAGCCCGCCAGCATCATCAGGCAGGTGGTCTTGCCGGAGCCCGAAGGCCCCAGCATCGTCAGAAATTCGCCCGCCTCTATTTCGAGATTGAGGTCCTTGATGACGAGCATCTCGCCATCGTAGCTTTTCTGCACACGGTCAAAAATTACGATGGCAGAGTCGCGGGTCATTTGACCACCTGATGCGATCGGTCCAACTTATCGATCCATGCGATCCATGGCAGGCCGAGAGCGCAACGCGGACGGCCTTCGCACTGCGCCGCCCCTCCGTCATTCATCACTGCGATCCTCCCGGCTCGCTTCGGTGGGCGAGCTCCGGTCAATCGTGGGAGCCCACAAAGAGCGCTGTCAATACCTAATGTGGGCTGGTAACGCCCATTTTAGCCGCCAATGCCGGTTGACGGTTCTCGCCCGCGCGCGCGGTTGCGGGGCCGTGGCCGGCCGGCTCATCGCTGCCGGTGCTCCCAGTCCGGGTGAATCCAGGGCACCTCGTTCGCCGGCGCGGGCGGCTCGCGTCCCAGGATATGGTCCGCGCCCTTCTCGCCCACCATGATGGTCGGCCCGTTGAGGTTGCCGTTGGTGATATGCGGGAAGATCGAGCTGTCCACCACCCTGAGCCCGTCCACGCCGATGACGCGGCAGGTCGCATCGACCACCGCGTGCGCATCGTCGTCGGCGCCCATGCGGCAGGTGCCGCAGGGATGGTAGGCGCTCTCCACGGCGTCGCGCACGAAGGCGTCGATCGCCTCGTCGCTCTGGACCGCAGGCCCCGGCGCGATCTCCTCGCCCGCGTAGGGCGCGAGCGCCGGCTGGGCGAGGATCTCGCGGGTGAGGCGGATGCAGGCGCGAAAGTTCTGCCAGTCCTCCTCGTGCGCCATGTAGTTGAAGAGGATCGAGGGCGCCGCGGCGGGCTCGGGCGAGGCAAGCCGCACCCGGCCGCGCGACCTGGAGCGCATGGGCCCGACATGGGTCTGGAAGCCGTGCCCGCCGGCGGCGGCCTTGCCGTCGTAGCGCACCGCGAAGGGCAGGAAGTGGTACTGGATGTCGGGGTAGCGCACGCCGGCGCGCGAGCGGATGAAGGCGCATGACTCGAAGTGGTTGGTGGCGCCGAGGCCGTCCCTGAAGAAGAGCCAGCGCGCGCCGATCAGCGCCTTCGACAGCGGGTTCCAGTGGCGGTAGAGGGTGATCGGCCGCCGGCACTTCACCTGCAGGTAGATCTCCAGGTGGTCCTGCAGGTTGCCGCCCACGCCGGGCCGGTCGGCGACGACCTCGATCCCGTGCTCCTTCAGGTGCGCGGCGGGGCCGATGCCCGAGAGCATGAGCAGCTTGGGCGAGTTGATGGAGGAGGCGGCGAGCACGACCTCGCCCGCGGCCCGCACCCGGCGCGTCGCGCCCGCCGTCTCGTACTCGACGCCGAGGGCGCTGCGGCCCTCCATCACCACGCGGCGCACGTGCGCCCGCGCCCTGAGCGTCAGGTTGCGGCGCTGCAGCGCGGGCTTGAGGTAGGCGTTGGCGGCGGACCAGCGGCGGCCCTGCCATACCGTCATCTCCATCGCGCCGAAGCCTTCCTGGCGATGGCCGTTGTAGTCCTGGGTCGCGGTGTAGCCGGCCTGTTTGCCGGCCTCGATGAAGCCGCGATAGAGCGGGTTCTCCATGCGCCCGCGGGTGATGTGGAGCGGGCCCTCGCTGCCGCGCCAGCCGGCCTGCCCGCCGTGGGCGTGCTCCATGCGCCGGAAGTAGGGCAGCACGTGGCGATAGCCCCAGCCGGCGGCGCCCAGCGCCTCCCAGGTGTCGAAGTCGCAGGCGTGGCCGCGCACGTAGACCATGCCGTTGATCGAGGACGAGCCGCCGATCACCTTGCCGCGCGGCGTCGCCAGGCGGCGGCCGCCGAGGTGGGGCTCGGGCTCGCTCTCGAAGCCCCAGTCGTAGCGCGGCATGTTCATGGGGTAGGAGAGGGCGGCCGGCATCTGGATCAGCGGGCCGGCGTCGCTGCCGCCGTGCTCCAGCACCAGCACGCGCGTGCCCGGGTCCTCGGAGAGCCGCGCTGCGAGCACGCAGCCGGCCGAGCCCGAGCCCACGATCACATAGTCGACCTCGTCGTCGAAGCGCTCGCTCGTGGACGCCATGCGCCGCGCTGCGGCCCGCCTACGGGCGTCGGGCCGCAGGCCCGGAGGGCGCAACCGCGCCGCGCGCCGAAGGGCGCGCAGCCGGGCGGGCGGAGCGGGCGCCCGGCGCCCGAGGGGCATGAGGAGTCTCGAGCTGGCTGTCGATGTGCGCCTCCATGATGGCGATCGCGCTCTCGCCGCAGGGCTCGCGGTCGCCCAGCACGCGCCGCAGCCACAGCCCGTCGATCATGGCGGCGGTGGATTCGGCGGCGACGTCCGCCGTCTCCCGCGTCGGCAGGCGCCGGTAGTCGTGGCGCAGGTTGCTGATGAGGCGGCGCGCGTAGATGTGCAGCAGCCGGCGCACCTCGGGCTCGGTGTGGGCCTGCACGTAGAAGGTGAGCCAGGCGGAGATCACCTCGGGCCTGAGCTGGTCTGTGCAGAAGCTGCCGTCCACGATGGCCGAGAGCCGCGCGCGCGGGGTCTCGGCCCGGCGCAGGCGCTCCCGGATGCCGGCGCCGAACTCGATGAGCAGGTGGCGCATGGTGGCGATGATCAGCGCGCTCTTGGAGCCGAAGTAGTGGTGCAAGAGACCCTGGGAGACGCCCGCCTCGCGCGCGATGTCGCCGGTGGTGAGGTCCATGAACCCGCGATCGTGGATGCTCCTGATCGCGGCCTCGACGAAGGCGCGCCGGCGCTTGGGCGCCATCCCGGTCTTTGGCATCGGCTGCTCCTTTGCCCTCCGTCATTATATTTATTTGGTTGACCAATCAAGAAAGGATTGCGACAGTGACCGCAGCCTAGCGAGCGAGAGGGAGGGTGCAATGCACATTGGGATGAAATCCGCGATTGCCGCCGTCGCCATGG
>LXNJ01002337.1_pt1 | contig 10506 bp, 5 predicted proteins | sample 809081 | NCBI WGS metagenome assembly LXNJ01 (sample SAMN04870510, study PRJNA318959) | sponge metagenome | biome: sponge; feature: marine sponge reef; material: water | host: Petrosia ficiformis | place: Greece: Milos, Mediterranean Sea | collected 2013-05-29 | depth 5-7 m
GCCCGGACTTCCCGCACTCCCAGCAGGGAGTTGACCACAACGGGCAGCGCGCCGAGCTTCACCACCGCCAGGAAGGCCGTGGCGAACTCCACCGAGTTGGGCATCTGCACCAGCACCGGATCGCCCGGCGAGACCCCCAGCTCCTTCAGGCCACGGGCAAAGCCGTGCACCTTGCCGCGAAGCTCCCGGTAGCTGATGGAACCGCCGCGCCAGAGCATGGCCGCCCGGTCGCCGCGGCCCGCGACGGCGGGGCCCTCCAGCACTTCGTCGGCGATGTTGAGCCGCGGCGGGATCTCTCGATAGCCCGGCCACGGGCGGGAGGGTTCCGGCATGGTCCTGTTGCGGTTATCGGGCGGCCCTCACCCCTGCTCTCCGTCGTCCTTCTTGTCCGCGTCCTTTTCCGGGAACGGCCAGCCGGCGTCGTAGGGATAGGTGTAGTGAGGCGGCCGCTTCTCCTTGAAGGCCCGCATGCCTTCCTGGCAGTCCTTGGTGCGGGTGATCTCGAGCACCGACTCCAGCTCCTGGCGGTAGCCCTCGTCGGTCCGGTTCCAGTTCCAGTACATCTTCACCAGCCGCTTGGCGTGGCGCACGGACAAGTACGGATTGGCCGCGATGCTGCCGGCCAGGGCGAACGCCTGCTCCATCAGCTCGTCGTGCGGCACCACCTCGTCCACCAACCCGATGCGCAGCGCCTCGCCGGCGTCGATGATCTCACCGGTGAGGATCAGGCGCATGGCCCGTCCGATGCCCACGAGCTTGGGCAGGTTGCGCGAGCCGCCGCTCTCGGGAACGAAACCCGCCGGCACCGCCACCTCGCCGAAGCGCGCCCGGTCCGACGCAAGCCGCATGTCGCACAGCGTGGTCATCTCCAGCCCCACGCCCACGGCCGGACCGTTCACCGCCGCGATGGTGGGCTGCGGCAGGTCCTCCAGCTTGCGCATGGCGCTCTGCAGCACCCGGTGCCGGAGGTCGTTCAGGAAGTACTCCGCCATCTCCTTGTAGGGGCCCTCGATACCGCTCGAGCCCTCGAAGGCGCCCAGCACCGCGCCCTCCGAGGTGAGGTCCCCGCCGGCGCAGAAGCCGCGGCCCTCGCCCGTGAGGATCACCACCTTGAGGACCGAGTTGCGGGCGATCTCGTTGCACAGGGCATCGAGCTCCAGCCGCATCAGCGGGTCCACCGCGTTGAGCTGGTCCGGACGGCTCAGGGTGATGACGCCGATGCAGGGCTCACCCGGCCGCGACGGATTGTCGTGCACGGTCCACTTGAGGGTCTTGTAGTCCATGGGACCTGGTCCTTTCGCCCCGGTCAGTCCTCGTCCTCTCCGTAGAAGGACTCGTTGGGCAGGATGTCCTTGGTGGAGCGGCGCTGGCGCGCGATCTTCGTGCCGGTCTTCCAGTACTCGCCGCGGGTGGCCAGTGCGGCCTCTTGCTCCAGCTCCTCGTTCCAGTCTCCCAGCGAGTAGCCGAACCACGGCGATTGCGGCTCCAGCTCCGGCAGCCCCAGCTCTTCCCAGAGCTTCCGGCCCCTCTCCATGTACTCCCGGGTGGGAAGCGAGATGGGCGGCAGCTTCTCCTTGAGGGTGGCGTCCCAAAGCAGGCACGAGTCGTCGGCGGAGCCCCGGGCGTCGTGCCTCGGGGCGTGGCCCACGTCCATGCCGTGCATGATCTGGACGTCCCGGTGCGGCTTGGAGCGGTACCCCATGGCCCAGAACACGGCATCGAGGTTGTCCGGGTCGATGTCCTCGTCCACCGCGATGACGATCTTGGACATGGAGGGACGGAAGGCCACCGCCCCCATGAGCGCCCGCCACACCTCCGCGGGACTGGGCTTGCGCATCTGGATCACCGTGAGCTTCTGGGTGGCGGTCAAGGGCTCGTGGAGCATCACCCGCACGACGCTCTTGACGCCGATGCCGTCCCGGAGATGCTCCAGGTAGAGGGGCTCGTAGGCCATCTTCTTGATGACGCTGGACTCCGAGGGCGTGACCTGGCTGATGATGGAGCAGAGGACGGCGTCCCGGCGGCGGGTGATGCAGGTCACCTCCATGAACGGGTTGTACTCCTTGGGGTTCACGTGGCCGTGGGACTCGCCGAACGGCGCCTCGGGCTCCAGCCACTCGGTGTTGACGAAGCCCTCGACGATGATCTCCGCGTCCGCCGGCACCATCACCGGCACGGTACGGGCCTCGGTCACGCGGATGGGCGCCTTGACGAGCCCCCCCGCCACCGAGAACTCGTCGAGGTCGTAGGCGAGCTTCTGCGCGGCCACGTAGGAGATGGCGGGCACGCCGCCGATGCTCAGCGCCACCGGCATCTTCTCGCCCCGTTGCCGGTACTTCAGCCAATGCCGGTAGATCCCCTGTCCCAGCTCGATGGACGGGTTGCAGCCGACCCGGTCCCGCGCCTTGATCATGGCGCGGTAGGTGCCGATGTTGTGCACCCCGCTGTCGGGATCGCGGGAGACGAAATGAGCGGCGCTCACGTAGGGCGCGTTGTCCCAGCCAGGGGTGGATATGGGAACCGGGATGCCGTCCATGCCCTTGCCCCGGCCCTTGAGCTGCGCTCCGGAGACGATCACCTCGTGCACCGGCGCGGCCGACGAAGGGATCTCCACCGGGGGCACCGGGTTCGTCTTCGCCTCCGCCCACAAGGCGTTGATGTCCGTGTCCTCGTCGCACCCGAGGCCGATGCGATAGATACGCCGGTTGGCCGCCAGCACGCCGATGGCCACCGGGATATCGTATCGTTTTCCCTTGGCGTCCACCGGCTGCTCGAACAGGAACGCCTTGCGGTCCCTTTCCTTGATGCCTCCCCTGAACTGCCACCGTACCAGCGGATGCATGTCCTGGTCCTTGTCCACCGGGCGCGCCACCCGGATCAGCAGGCCGGCGTCGTCCAGACGGCGGAGGTGTTCGTGAAGGTCCGGATAGCCTCGTTCCGGTATCGCCTGCACCGCGCTCGTGAGCCTCGGGTTCCTCTTTGCCATGATGGGGTCCTTTTCCGTGGGAGTGTGGTCAGCGGAGACTGACACTCTATCGTACCGGCGCCGGGGAAGTCCAGGGAAGCCCTTCCACTCCCCTTCGCCGACGCTCCGCTACGCCTGTCCGGAGCTTGTCGAAGGGCGAGCGGAGCCGAAGGGCCGTTGCGGCGGCCGCCTCCCTTCGGCTACACTCCCCGACCGTTCCCTGTAAGGTAACCGGCCCGGTGGCATCCCTTTCACTCAACGACGAAATCTCGCGGCTCCTGACCCATGTGTGGCGCGGCGAAAAACGTATCTCCGGCCTTCAGGGCGGCGCCAAGGCCTACGCCGTATTCCTGGCGGCCCGGCAACTCGACGTTCCGCTGGTGGTGCTGGCGCCCACGGTGAAGGAGGCCGAACGGCTGTTTCTCGACCTGTCCTTCTTCCTTGGCGAAGAGTCCGGCTCCCCTCCGCTCGAGCGACGGCTCCATCTGTTCCCGGGCTGGGACATCCTGCCCTTCGAGAGCCTGTCTCCCCATCCGGACCAGATGGCCGCGCGCATGGAGGGCCTCCACCGGCTCGGGGAACAGTCCGCGCCGGTGCTGGTGACGACTCCGGCCGCGGTGATGCAACGCGTGGTGCCCAGGGAGAGTTTCCGCGGCGCGCACTTCATCGAAGGCCAGGAGGTGGACCGGGAAGAACTGCTGTGGCGGCTCGCCGACCTGGGCCTCGCCCGCGCGCCGCTGGTGGAGGAACGGGGCGACTTCAGCGTGCGCGGCGGCATCGTGGACGTGTTTCCTCCGGGCTACGAGCGGCCCATCCGGATGGAGTTCAGCGACGACCGCATCGATTCCATACGCGAGTTCGACCCCCGCACCCAGCGCTCGCGGTCGCGGCACGGCGAGTTGGTGCTGCTGCCCATGAAGGAGTTTGCGCCGGGGCCGCAAACGAGCCGGGACACGCTGCTCCGGATCGAGGAGCGGGCGGACGAGCTGGGCTTCACCCGCAAGGACAAGCGGGCGCTGCTGGAGTCGGTGCGCGAGGGCGTCCGGTTCGCGGGGATGGAGTTCCTGGCGCCCTACTTCCACGACCGTCCGCTGCCGTCGCTGCTGGCCCATCTCCCCCGGCGCGGCATCCTGTGGTGGGATCAGCCGGCGCGGGTGGAGGAGGAGCTGGAGCGGTTCGAGAAGCTGGTCGCCCAAAGGGCGTCCAAGGCGGAGGAGGAGGGCCGTTTCCATCCCCGCGCCGAAGCCCTGTACCTGGACCCGGACGGCTGGCGCGACGAGGCCGCGGCCTTCCGGCAGATCCACAGCGAAAGCCTGGATGTCCTGGCGTCGCCCGACGACCCCTCCTCGACGCTGTCGGTGCGCTCCTACACCAACGCCGACCTGCACAGCGAGCTCACCACCCAGCAGGGATCGGAACGGTCGCTGGCGCCGCTGGTGGAGCATCTCGACCGCTGGCGGGACCAGCGGGTGCTGTTCGTCGGCGGCCATCCGGGTGACGCGCAACGGCTCCGGCAACTGCTGGCCTACTACGACGTGGATCTGCCCGTATCCGAGCGGCCCTTCCACGAGGCCGCGGCAGGCCCCGCCAACGGGCCCGAGATTCTGCTCGGGAGCTTGACCCAGGGAGTGCGCATCCCGGACGAGCGGCTCATCATCATCACCCTGGAGGAGTTGTGGGGCCGCCGCAAGCGGGACCTCCCGGTGCGCAAGCGGGAGACCCCGAGCCACTTCATCACCAGCCTGAGCGAGCTGCGCCAGGACGACGTGGTGGTGCACCTCGACCAGGGCATCGGCATCTACCGCGGGCTCAAGTACCTCAAGGTGGCGGGCACCGAAGGTGAGTTCCTGCACCTGGAATACCAGGGCGGCGACCGCCTCTATCTGCCCATCGACCGCATCAACCTGGTGCAGAAGTTCATCGGCGCGGACGGCGCCGCTCCGGTGCTGGACCGCCTGGGCGGCACCTCGTGGCTCAGGCTCAAGGCCCGGACGCGCAAGGCCATCGTGGCCATGGCCAAGGAGCTGCTGCGGGTCTATGCCACCCGGGAGGTGCACGAGGGCCACACGTTTCCGGCCCCCGACCAGGCGTACCGGGAATTCGAGGCGGCTTTCGAGTACGAGGAGACGCCGGACCAGGAGCAGGCCATCGCCGCCACCCTCCAGGACATGACCCAGGGCAAGCCCATGGACCGGCTGATCTGCGGCGACGTGGGCTACGGCAAGACCGAGGTGGCCATGCGCGCGGCCTTCATGGCGGTGATGGACGGCAAGCAGGTGGCCGTGCTCGCCCCCACCACCATCCTGGCGCAGCAGCACCTGGAGACCTTCCGCAGCCGCTTCGAGCCCTACCCGGTGCGGGTGGAGAGCCTCAGCCGCTTCGTCACCGGCAAGACCGTGCAGCAGTCGCTCAAGGACCTGGGCGCCGGGCTCATCGACATCGTCATCGGCACCCACCGCCTGCTGCAGAGCGACGTGGCCTTCAAGAACCTGGGCCTGGTGGTGGTGGACGAGGAACACCGCTTCGGCGTGGGCCACAAGGAGAAGCTCAAGAAGCTCCGCTACACCGTGGACGTCATGAGCCTCACCGCCACTCCCATTCCCAGGACCCTGCACATGTCGCTGGTGGGCATCCGCGACCTGAGCGTCATCGAGACGCCGCCCCCCAACCGGCTCGCCATCCGGACCTACGTGACCCGCTACGACGAGGGCGTCATCCGCGACGCCATCCTGCGGGAGATCAACCGCGAGGGGCAGGTGTTCTTCCTGCACAACCGGGTGGAGAGCATCCAGCGGGTGGGCCAGAAGATCATGGACCTGGTGCCCGAGGCCAGGGTCGCCGTGGCCCACGGGCAGATGACCCCGGCGGAGCTCAAGAAGAACATGGGGCTGTTCCAGGAGAACGAGGCTCAGGTGCTGGTGTGCTCCGCCATCATCGAATCCGGCCTGGACTATCCCAACGCCAACACCATCATCATCAACCGGGCGGACCGGTTCGGCCTGGCCCAGCTCTACCAGTTGCGGGGCCGGGTGGGCCGTTCGTCGCGCCGCGCCTACGCCTACCTGCTGCTTCCCGGCAGCGGCACCGTGACCAAGGACGCGGAAAAGCGGCTGCGGGCGCTGCAGGAGCTGGACGAGTTGGGCAGCGGCTTCAAGCTGGCGCTGCATGACCTGGAGATTCGTGGAGCCGGCAACCTGCTCGGCCGGGAACAGTCCGGCCAGATCGCCGCGGTGGGCTTCGAGCTCTACACCCAGATGATGGAGGAGACCATCCACGAGCTCAAGGGAGAAGAGCGCCGGGTCGCGGTGGAGCCGGAGATCCGCCTCGGCATTCCGGCCTACTTTCCCGACGACTACATACCCAGCGCCAACCAACGCTTGCTGTTCTACAAGCGGCTGGCCAACCTGGAGGATGCCGAGCAACTGGCGGAGATCCGGGACGAGATCCGCGACCGTTACGGGAGCTGCCCGGAGGTCGTGGAGAACCTGTTCAGGGTCATGGAGCTCAGGCGCGCGCTCATCGGCGCCCTGGCTACCCAGATCATCTACCAGGACGGCCGCCTGTCCCTCACCTTCCACGCCAGCTCCTCCCTGAACGTGGACCGGCTGCTCCGGCTCGCCGAAGAGGATCAACGGGGTTTCCGGTTCTCGCCGAACGGGCGTCTCTCGTACGCCCCCGGACAGTCCGGCTGGCCCGCCATCATCGACGAGGCCTGCGAGTTATTGCACGAGGTCTGCCGGGACGGTATGTTACAGGGCCACTAGCGGCCTGTAACGCACGACACGATGACAACGAGGAACGGTACCATGAAGAGCCTTTGCAGACAGACCTCGAGCCGGCGCGCGGCAACGGCGCTGGCGCTGGCGCTGGCGTTCCCGGCGGTCACCTTCGGCGCGGTCGTGGAGAAGATCGTCGTGGTCGTCAACGGCGTTCCCCACACCTACTCCGATCTGCGCAAGTTCACGCAGACCCGGCTGGGGCAGGACGTACGGCTCGACGAGCTGACCGCCGGCCGCGTACCCAAGAGGCTGGTGGAGGAATTCATCAACGCCGAGCTCATCAAGGCTGAAGTCAGAGGCACCGGCATCCAGGTGCGGAACGCCGACATCGACGCGTACATCACGAGGGTCCGGAAAAGAAACAACCTCACGCTCGCCCAGTTGACCGCCGCGCTCAAACGGGACGGCAAGGAGATGGAGCAGTACCGGGAACAGATCCGCGACGAGCTGGAACGGGGCGAGCTCATCGACCGCAACGTCCGGCAGAAGGTTCACATCACGCAGGGGGACGCGCAACGCTACTACGACGCCAACCCGCACCGTTTCCTAGCCGACATGAAGGTGCATCTCCGCCATATCATGCTGGAGGTGGAGGAAGGCGCGCCGTCCGACCGGGCCCAGACGGTGCTTGGACGGGTCAGGGAGCTGCGGCAGGAGGCGTTGGATGGAGCCGACTTCGCCGCGTTGGCGCGTGCGCATTCGCAAGGCGCCGGGGCCAGTGAAGGCGGCGACATCGGTTGGCTCCAACCCGACAGTCTGCCCGACTCCCTGGCACGCGTGGCCGCCGTCCTGGACAAGGGAAGCATCAGCCAGCCCGTCCGCACGAACCTGGGATACCATCTGGTGAAGGTGGAAGACCGCCAGGGCGGGCAACAGCTGCCTTTCACCGCGGTTTCGGAACAGATCAGCCAAGAGCTGTACCGGAAGACGCTGGACGAGAGATTCGCCAAGTGGCTCAAGACCGACTTGCGCAAGAAGCATCGCGTACAGGTCAAGCTCGACGGTTACGCGTTCGAGGCGCAGGAGGTCAAGAGGGGCACGGTAGGCAATCTGATGGCGGCCACCGGCGGCGAGGAAGAGAAGGGTTTCTGGGACTACCTCAATCCGTTTACGTATATCTATGACGAGGAAGCCGTGGAAGGCGACCGGAAGGTCGTCAAGTTCTTCGGCGTCCCGTTTTTCACCACGGAAGCGGGCGACGACGAAGACGTGCCTCTCAACGAGCCTTTTCCCGACGAACGGCCGAAGCGGGAGACGGGCAGCGGCACCGACGCGGCCCCGTAGCGGTCCGGTTCACGGCGCCCGCCCCCTCCGCGGCGCAACCCATATCGACATGTCCAGACCCGTCGTCGCCGTGACCATGGGTGATCCCTCGGGTATCGGGCCGGAGGTGGTGATCAAGGCGGCACGCCACGCCGGCGTACGGCGTGCCTGCCGTCTGCTGATCGTGGGAGACCCCTCGCTGCTGGCGCGCGCCGGCGCCCCCCGTTGGCCCACCCGGGGGTCTGGGCAGGAGGTTCGCGCCGACGCGCCCGTCACGGTGGAACCCGTCACGAGCCCCGCGACCGCCCGGTCCCGCCCCGGAAAGCCCACCGCCGGCGGCGGTGAGGCATCCTACCGCTATATCGTGCGGGCGGTGGAGCTCATTGGCGCCGGCGAGGCCGACGCCATGGCCACGGCGCCCATCAGCAAGAAGGCGCTCAACGATGCCGGCCACGCCTATCCAGGCCACACCGAGTTGCTGGCGGAACTCACCCGCACCCGGGAAGTCCGCATGATGCTCTTCGGAAAGCGTCTCAAGGTGGTTCTGGTGACGGTGCATCTGCCGCTGACGGAAGTGTCCGCGGCCTTGACCCGCAAGCGGGTCCGCAGCACCATCGAGTTGACCCACCGGTCCCTGCGGCAATGGTTCGGCGTGGCGGAGCCCCGGTTGGCGGTAGCCGCGCTGAATCCCCACGGCGGGGAAGACGGCATGTTCGGCCAGGAAGAGCGCAAGGTGATCCGGCCCGCCGTGCGCGACTGCTCGGGCCGGGGCATGCGCGTTGCCGGACCCGTCCCCGCGGACAGCCTCTTCCACCGGGCCGCGGGAGGAGAGTTCGACGCGGCCATCTGCATGTACCACGACCAGGGCCTGGGACCCTTCAAGCTGCTGCACTTCACCGACGGCGTCAACCTGACCCTCGGGCTTCCGCTCATCAGGACCTCCGTGGACCACGGCACCGCCTACGACATCGCCGGCCGGGGCGTGGCCGACGCCCGCAGCATGAAGCAGGCCATCCTGCTCGCCGCCGGGCTTTCGCGGGACTGACGGAGGGGCATGAACATCGTCGTCAAGGGCGCCCGCGTCCACAACCTGAAGAACGTCGACGTCGAGATCCCCCGCGGCCGGCTGGTGGTCGTCACCGGCGTTTCGGGCTCGGGCAAGTCCTCGCTGGCCTTCGACACCGTCTACGCCGAGGGGCAGCGGCACTACATGCAGTCCCTGTCCACCTATGCGCGCCAGCTCCTGAACCCGCTGGCGCGAGCGGACGTGGACTCCATCTCGGGGCTGTCTCCGGCCATTGCGGTACCCCAGCGCCGCTTTCACGAGAATCCCCGCTCCACGGTGGGGACGCTGACCGAGACCCACGACCACCTGCGGCTGCTGTTCACCCACGTGGGGCGGCCCCACTGTCCGCGCTGCGGCGGCGCCATCACGGTCCACACGGTGCAGCAGATGGTGGACGACGTGTTGACGCTCCCTGCCGGCACACGCGTCCAGGTGCTGGCGCCGCTGCCGCACGGGGACCCGGACGAATTCCGGGGGCAGATCGAGACCGTGATCCGGTCCGGGTTCGTCCGGGTCAAGGTGGAGGGGGAGATCGTGGAGCTGGACGGCCTGGCCGCCGTGCCGCGGTCCGGAGGAGCGGACCTGGTGGTGGACCGGCTGGCGATCCGCGACGGCGTGGCCAAGCGCCTGGCGGACTCCATCGAGGTGGCCCTGGAGCACGGCGACGGATTGGTGAAGATCGACCGTCACGACTTTCCGGCCGGAGAGCCCCGCCGCTACACGCAGCGGTCCGCCTGCCTTGACTGCGGCGCGCCGTTTCCCGAGCCCACGCCGCAGCTCTTCTCCTTCAACAGCCCGCACGGTGCCTGCCCCGCCTGTCACGGGCTCGGCACCCGCACAAGGGGGCGGCCCCGGGACGATGCGGCGGCGGTGAAACGGGTGTGCCCGGAGTGCGGCGGAGCGCGGCTGCGAGGCGAGAGCCTCCAGGTGCGTATCGACGGCATGAACATCGCGGAGGTATCGGCCCTGCCCCTGGACCGCTTCCGGCGTTTCATCGAAGACGTCGAACTCGACCAGCGCGGCGCCGAGGTGGCCGGCAACATCCTGCGAGAGATACGGGAGCGCGCCGACACCCTGCTGAAGCTGGAGCTGGGGTATCTGTCGCTGGACCGCCCCTCCGACAGCCTCTCGGGAGGCGAGTGCCAGAGGATCCGGCTTGCCGCCCACATCGGCGCCCGCCTGTCGGGCGTCATCTACGTGCTCGACGAACCGACGGTGGGGCTCCACCCGAGGGACACCGCGCGGCTCCTCGACATCCTCCGGGAGCTCAGGGACGCGGGCAACACGGTGCTGGTGGTGGAGCATGACCGGGACGTCATCACCGCCGCGGACCACGTCATCGACATGGGCCCGGGAGCGGGCGCCGAGGGTGGAGAGGTGCTGGCCGTTGGGAGCGTCGAGGACCTGCTCCGGAACCCCGCTTCCCGTACCGG
>LXNJ01002338.1_pt1 | contig 10503 bp, 10 predicted proteins | sample 809081 | NCBI WGS metagenome assembly LXNJ01 (sample SAMN04870510, study PRJNA318959) | sponge metagenome | biome: sponge; feature: marine sponge reef; material: water | host: Petrosia ficiformis | place: Greece: Milos, Mediterranean Sea | collected 2013-05-29 | depth 5-7 m
GCGGTCGGTCGAGGCGCCATCGAAGGATCCAGGTATCGGAGCTACCTGGACGCCCGGACCGAGGCGGCCGAAGCCCTGCCCGAATGGAGCGCCGCGAGGACATAGCGGCCGTGCCGAAACTCGCACGAGCACCGAGAGCGAGCTGAGCAGCCGCGCACGGTACGATGAGGGACGAACAGCACCGCTATTCGCCCGGAGAGCGGCACCGTGAGCAGGGTCCAGCGCGGATGCGGTGTCGCACTGCCGTGGAGGCGTTGTCCACGCGCTGTCAGTCCGACCCGTCCGCCGGCTCCGCCTGCCGGTCGTCGCAGGCCGGGTCACCTTCGAGCGCCGTCACCCGCAGCATCCCCGATTCCGGCTCCCTCGAGACCGCCACCGGCCAGTCGTAGAGGTCGGAGAGGCGGTCGGTCCGCATCACCTCGGCGGGCGGGCCGTCGGCGACCACCTTTCCCGCCTTCAGCAAGAGCGCCTCGTCGGCGAAGCGGGCCGCGAGTTCCAGGTCGTGGACGACCACGATCACCGTCCGGCCTTCGTCGGCCTTTCGGCGCAAGAGTCGGAAAATCCTCATCCGGTGGTGGAGATCGAGGCTGGCTGACGGCTCGTCGAGGGCGAGCGCCTTCGGTCGCTGAGCCAGCGCTCTCGCGATGCGGGCGAGCTGGAGTTCTCCTCCTGAGAGAGTGGCCACGTCGCGGTCGGCGAATCCGGTCAGACCGCACTCCGCCATGGCCGCCTCCACCTCCTTCCGGTCGGTGGGTCGCTCCGCTTGGAGCGGTCCCAGGTGCGGGTAGCGCCCCATGCCGACGAGCCCTCGCACTGTCAGCGGGAACGGGAAGGCCTCGCGCTGGGTCACGACGCCTACCGCCTGGGCCCGCCTGCGGGGCTCCCACTCCTCGATCCTCCGACCGTCCAGAAACGCTTCTCCCTTGTCGGGCGTGAGCAGACCGAGCATGACCCGCAGCAAAGTGGTCTTGCCGCACCCGTTAGGCCCCGCGACGGCCTTGAAGCCACCCCCTTCCGCCGAGGTCGAGACTCCGGCGAGTGCGGGGACCGGGCTGCCGGGATAGGTCAGGTGAACTCCGGCGGTTTCGAACTTCACACCGACTCCCATGGCGTCACCCCGACCGCCTGAGCAATATGAGGAAGACCGGCACTCCGACGACGGCGGTCACCACCCCGATCGGAAGCTCGGTCGGCGAGATCACCGTACGGGCAAGCAGGTCGGCGAAAACGAGGAAGTTGGCGCCGGCGAGAAACACGATCGGCAGCAGGACGCGGTTGTCGGCCACCACCACCATGCGCACGACGTGCGGCATGACGAGACCCACGAAGCCGATGATGCCGACGAAGGCGACTCCGGACGCGGCTATGAGAGCCGAGAGCAGAAGCACGATCCGCTTCATTCTCTCCACCGAAGCTCCGAGGTGGTGAGCGGTCTCTTCGCCGATCGCGAGAAGATTCAGGGCCCGGGCGCAGCCGAGCAGGCCGAGAGTGGCCGGAATAGTGTAGGTCGCGACAATCAGGACTTCGTTCCACGAGCTGTTCGCCACGCTCCCCATCATCCACAGCAAAGCCCTCTGAGCGGCGCTCCCCTCGGCCAGGGTCATCATCAGAGCGATGACGGAACCGAAGAACGCGGATACCGCCACACCTGCGAGAAGCAGGACTTTCACATCCATGACGGCTCGCGACGCGGAAGCGAACCCGAATATGAGCAAGAGGGCGAAGATCGAGCCCGCGAAAGCCACCACCGGAAGACCCCACGACGCTGCGGCGACCCAGCCGAACGTGATCACCGCCACCGCACCCAGAGCCGCACCGCTGGAAATGCCGAGGATGTAGGGCTCGGCGAGCGGGTTGCGCAGCAGCGACTGGAATCCGGCCCCCGAGACCGCGAGCCCTCCTCCCACCAGGAGTGCCATTATCACTCTCGGAAGCCTCAGTCCGACGGTTATCCCCCGATCCGCGCTTTCGAGTCCCACCAACGCTCGAAACACGTCGACAACCGAAACCTCCGCGCCGCCGACCCCGACACCTAACGCCACAGCGAGGGCGAGAGAGACCGTTAGCCCGACCGCGACGGACGACGAGCGCTTCATCGGCCCGGCGAGTCGTTCCTAATCGTGCGGAAAGAACAGACCGTGGAGGTACTCCGCGTCTTCCGCAATCCCCGGTCCGGGAACCTGCAAACGTCCGCCCAGCTCTATCACCCGGGCGTCCGGCGCCAGACGGGGATCCCAGTCGCTCGCCGTGTTCACCAGCACTATGTCCGGTGCGGCGAACCTGAGGACCTCGGGGCTGATCGGGACGAATCCTCCGTCCTCGTCAAGCGGGTTCTTACCTCCGGCCGTCTCGACGATCTCGTTGACCCAGCTGCCGCGAGTCGCCACGAACGGTGGCGTTCCGCCCAGCACATAGACCACACTCGGCCCCTCTCGGTCTTCCGAGAGCGCACGCAAGCTCCCCAGCCTGTTGCGCAAATCGGCCACAAGCGCGGCGGCCCTGTCCTCAGACCCGGTGACCGCGCCGACTATCTCGATCTGCCGAAACACGTCTTCCATCAGACCGGTTTTCACGGACACCGTCGGGATGCCGAATTCACCCAGTCGGTCCGCGATCCCTCGGCTGTCGTCGCCCTGATAGAATATCACGAGGTCCGGGTCGCGCTCGATGACGTGTTCGAGGCTCGGGTCGATGCCCCTTCCGACCGACGCGATTTTCGCCGCCCACTCCGCCGTGTCGAACTGGGTGCGACCCACCAGCCGGTCCTCCTCGCCGAGAGCCCGCAGAACAGCGGTGGCGGACGGTACCAGCGACACGATACGTCGAGCCGGCTCGACGAGGCTCCGTTCGACACCGGAGGCGTCCACCACCAGAACGTCGCCGTCCGGCGGGGGCTCCGCACATCCTGCCGCCGCAGCGAGAATCGCGACCGGCAGCCAATGCGGCACAGTCCGGCGGCGCCGGTACCTCATCCTCCCGTCGCGGCCCGGCAGGGTTCGTCTTCGAAGAGGGATCTCCAGAATCTGCCCCGTCCCCTGATCACCCGCCATCCGGCGTCCTGCTCCCCGTGAATCCGGAGCAACACCTCGTCGGCGCCGTCGCCATCGATGTCCACGCGGTCGAAGAAGCTCGGCACCGCCTTCCCGGCACCGGCCTTCCTAAAGTCGGAATAAGCGGTGAAAATCCGGCCCTCCTCGTCTCCGCCGCCCATCACGAAAATGGAGTAGGCGGTCTCGAGCGCAGTCGGACTCACCGGACCCACCGCGACCTCGTCGCCCAAGGTGAATGTGGCGGCGAAGAAGCGGTCCTCGGGACCTCCGCCGACTGCGAACGCGGTGATCTCACGGCGAATCGAGAGAAAGCCCTCCGAAGGCCAGGCGGCCCCCTCCGTCGCGACGATGCCCGACGCCATGCTCAGCGAGCCGACCCGTTGAGCGTAGTTGTGCCTGAGCGGTCTGTAGCTGCCGAAGTCACGGCGCCCGGCGTAATCTCGGGGAAGCGCGACCAGCGCCTCGGCCGAAACCGCCTGCGGGATCACTCGCACCTCGCCTTCGACCTGGGGGAGTCCGGTTTCGCAAGCCTCGCCTTCGTCGACCACGGAATCGACCACGAGCTCGCCCACACGAGCACCTTCGGCGAAGAGTATCCACTCGGTGCCGCCGGCCAGCGGTCCGGCTGCCAGCGCCTCGCCGATACGCGGCAAGTCGTGCTCCGTGGGTACGGCCCTCAGGGAATCGCCGTTCCACAGACCCACGATCTCCAGACGGACGCGGTCGGCGTCTCGTTCGCCGGCCAGCAGAAAGACCCCTTCCGGAACATCGGGGAGCGTTACCTCGCTCACCTCCACCGTTTCCTCGACGGTCCCGGAGCGATCCGGGGGACCGCGCAGCGCAATGGAAGCCCCTTCCATTTCCACGCAACCGGTCGTTCCTGCGAGGAGGCAGATCGGGATTACTCTATTGGGGAAGCAGGCCATGGCGCTCGGGGACGGAGTGTGGGATGAGCTTCAATCGAAGGGCGCAAGGGCATGCACGGCAAGCATGCGAGAGTCGGAGAGGTCGGGCACCGGCCGGGACCGGTCCTCGTAAAGCTAGCAGTCGGCAGCGAAACTCGCACGAGCGGCGAAGCGCCGTGCGGGACGCCGTGCTCCTCGGTGTCGATCTTCGGGCGAATAGCGGTGCCGTTCGTCCCTCATCGCGCCTTGCCCGCGCGGATGCGGCAGCGTTCCGCCGCAGGTGGTCCTGTCCGCGGACTGCTACAGTGACAACACGGTCCCCAACCCGGCCTCCTCCGCCTGCACCAAGGCCAAATGTGCTACCGCGACATCCTGAACGGCGTTCCCGACGGACTTGAAGAACGTAATCTCGTCGGGCCTCGTGCGCCCCGGAACCCGGCCCGCGACCACGTCTCCCAACTCGCCGACAACGGCTGACTCGTCGATCACCCCGGCGGCGAGCGGCTGCAGGATGTCCCCCGCCTCGGCCATGGCGCCAGCCCGCTGGTCCACAACGATGCGCGCCCTGGCGACGAGGGTCGCGTCGACCTCCGCCATCTCGGGAGTGAAGGAGCCGATGCCGGTCACATGGGCTCCGTCCTCGACGAGCGAGCCATCGAAGACCGGAGTGGGGCTGGTGGTGGCGGCGATCACCAGGTCGGCTCCCGCGAGGGCCTCCTCGGGTGTCCGCGCCGCTCTCGCCTCGAGGCCGGAATCCGACGCCTCGATCTCTCTTGCCAGGGTTCGTCCGGTATCGTCCAACGTGAAGACGCGGACCTCTCGCACCTCCCGCACGCAGCGTACCGCATCGAGCTGGGTGCGCGCCTGAACGCCGGCCCCGAAAAGGGCGACCGTTCCGGCCTGCGGACACGCCATCAGGTCGGCGGCGAGCCCTCCTCCCGCCCCCGTGCGCAGCGCGGTCAGCCACTCCCCCTCCAGCAAGGCCTTCAGAGCGCCGGTTCTGGGGTCGAAGACCGCTATGGCGGCGTGAATCGCCGGAAGGCCGTAACGCTCGGGATTGTCCAGGTTGACGCTCACCAGCTTGGCCGCCACTCTTTCGTTCCCCACCCGTCCCGGCATGAAGAGGGCGACACCTCCGGGTGTGTCCATGGAGAGGCGGGTCGGCGCGTGGGCTGTCCCGTCGGAGAGGGAACGGAAGGCCTCGCGCATGGCGGCGATGGCCGTCGGCATGTCGAGGGCCGCCGCGATCTCCTTCCGGGAAAGAACTCTGATCTTCATATTCCGGGTTCGGTCAGGAGCTGCCGGCCGCCCGCGCCCTTGCGGGAGACCGTGTCGCTTTCGTAACTATTCATGATCTGACGATAGCTTGACCGATGCATCCGGCGAAGCTGACGACGAGAGACGCGCGGCCTGCGCGGTCCCCAAAGATCCTTCAACAGGTGATGACCCAACATGATACCAGCCGGAAGAACCATGCGAAGGGCGTTGATCGTTGGGGGCGGGATTTTCGGCATCACCGCCGCCGTCGAGCTGCGGCGGCGGTCCTGGGCGGTTACAGTCGTCGACAGGGCGCGCGTTCCGAACCCCGACGCGTCCTCTACCGACACGAGCAAGCTCGTGCGCATGGACTACGGGAACGATCGCTTCTATCACGAGCTCGCCGAAGCAGCCCTCGAAGGCTGGGATCGCTGGAATCGGGACCTGCCTACGCCCCTCTACCACGAGACCGGCTTTCTGGTTCTGGCGGCGGAAGAAATGGCGCCGGGGGGATTCGAGCACGACAGCTTCCAGATTCTTGACGAACGCGGCTTCGGCCCCGTGCGCCTCGCCGACCACGCCGAGGTTCTTGCCCGGGGGCCCTGGATGCTCGACGCATATCCCGACGGCTACCTGAGTCGAAGGGCGGGTTGGGTGGAATGCGACCGAGTCGTCGAGGTGCTGATCGAGAAGGCGAAGAGCATCGGCGTAGTCTTCCGGGAGGGCATGGCGCGAAAACTGTCGGCCCACGGCTCGAAGATCACGGGAGTGACTCTTGACAACGGGTCCAGGCTGGGAGCCGATTGCGTAGTGGTCTCCGCAGGCGCCTGGACGCCTCAGCTGGTGCCGGAGCTCGCAGGGCTGCTCACTTCGGTGGCGCAACCCGTTCTCTATTTCAAGCCCCCGGACCCCTCGCCCTATCACGGCGAGAACTTCCCCACTTGGGCGGCCGACACCTCGCGTGAAGGCTGGTACGGTTTCCCGAGCCTGCCCGACGGCAGAGTCAAGGTGGGACATCACGGCAAGGGCATCCCCGTCGAGCCCGACCGGCGCCTGCCGGTGGGGCACCGGCACGAGCAGCGCACTCGCGCCTTCCTGAAGAACTTCCTCCCCGAGCTCGCCAAGGCCCGCGTCGACCATCGCAGGACCTGCATGTACTGCGACTCCCTCGACGGCGATTTCGTGATCGCGCGCCATCCGTGGCACGACGGCCTCGTAGTCGCTTCCGGCGGCAGCGGTCACGGCTTCAAGTTCGCCCCGCTTCTGGGCGAGATCGTAGCAAACGTAGTGGAAGGGCACGACGAACCCAGGGCCGAACGATTCCAGTGGCGAACGGAGATCACCGAGAAGCTGGAAGCGTCGAGATCGCGGGCTTAAGGAGCTCGAACCCCGGTCTCCTGGCGCTCCCGGAGGCCAAGCCTTATCTCGCGATGCGCACGAGGCGACCCTCCCCTTGAAACCGAGGGAACTTTCGCTTATCTTGGTATCCAAGCGAGGGTTCTGGGTCATTCAAAACGGAGGTCCATCATGGCGGAGGCAAGCTTGGGGGCGATCGGCGAGTTCCTGACCTCCGCACCGCTGTCGGAGCTCTCCGACGAGCAACTGGTGAGTGCGCACCTGGTAGGCAGGCACGGTGCGTTCGACGTCCTCTACAACCGCTATCGCGACCGGCTCGTGCACTTCATCACGAGGAAGACCGGCGATCCGGATCGGGCGCAGGATCTCGTGCAGGAGGCCTTCATCCGGGTCACCCGCCACCTTAGGCGCTTCGACACGACCAAGAAGTTCTCCACTTGGATCTACACCATCGCGAGCAATCTCTCCAAGAACGAGCTCCGCAACCGTTCGCGCAGCCCGCTGGTTCTCTTCCAGAAGCTGGTGAGCAGTTGGGACGACGATCACCGTCCGCTCCAGTTCGAGGATTCCTCGATGCGCCCGGACGACATGTATCGGAAGCGCTTTCTGGAGGAGCTGGTCAAAAACACGGTGAGGACGCTGCCCGAGCATCACCAGGATGTCTTCCGCTTGCGCGAGCTGGAGGGCAAGAGCTACGAAGAGATCTCGCAGATCACCGGAGTCAATCTCGGTACGGTGAAGAGCCGGCTCCACCGGGCGAGGCATTCGTTCGCCCGGAGCATCCAGCCTCATCTGAATTGACGGGTGACGCAGGTCTTACAGGCTCGCTGAACGACGCTCACTGAACCGCCGCAATGTTCGAGGATCTGCGCGCCGCCTTCCGGGAAGCGGTCGACAACTTCAACCGGGAGCTTGGAAAGACGCGGGTCGTCGACGGCGTCGACAGCCACGTCCGGGGCATGGCCGACGAGATCACGCAGGTGCGGGCCGGGCTCAAGAGGCTCGAAGCCGACATCGAGAGCACGAAGTCGAAGCTGACGAAGGAGCGTGCGGCCGCCGCCACCTGTCGCCGCAGGGAAAAGCTGGCCCGGAAGGCCCCCGACCCCGAGACGGCGGAGATCGCGGCCGTTCATGCTCAACGCCACGAAGAGCGCGTCGTTCTGCTCACTAAGAAGCTGGAAGTAGTTGAGGAGGAGCTGGCTCTCGGACGCGCGGAAGCCCGGAGCATGCTAGAGCAGTTGAAGGAGGCCCGGTCGCGCCGCGACTCCCTGGCGGCGGCCGTGGGACGTACGCAGGCCCGCAACACCTTCTCCGGCAGCGACGACCTCTTCGAGGATTTCGACCGCTTCGCCGCCTCCCTCGACGAGAACGCCGCAACCTCTTCCGCTCACATGGATTTCGACCCGCCGCCCAGGCCGGAGCCTGACATCGACGCTCGACTCGCCGAAATGAAACGTAAGATGGGCAAGCAGGGATGACTCCCGAATAGGAAACGACGTAATGGAGAACTGGATCGGAATCGCGCTCTGGCTGATCATCGGTGCGGGGATCGGCCTCGTGGTCAAATCACTCAGGCGCGAGCCCAGAGAACAGCCCGGCCACGCTGCGGTGATCGCCGTGCTGGGAGCCTTCGGAGCGCTCATCGGCGGAATGCTGGGGGTGGGCACCTTCCATCTCGACGAACCCCTCTCGCTCTCGATCGGGGGCATGGCGGGAGCGGTGCTCCTGGCTACCGTCAGCGCCGTCCTCTACCGCTGGGGCGTCCGCGGAATGACGTGATGGATCCCGGGGAGTTCGCCGTCGAACACCTGCCGCGCTTTCGCCGGGAGCTGACCGATCTGCTTCGCATCCCCTCGGTCAGCGCCAAATCCGAGCACGCCCACGACATGCGTCGCGCCGCCGACTGGATGGCCGCGCGCATGCGGGCGACCGGGCTGACCGCGGAGATCATGCCCACACCCGGACATCCCGTCGTACTGGGAAGCTGGCGGGAGGCGGGCGAGGGTGCCCCCTCCGTGCTCATCTACGGCCACTACGACGTTCAGCCGCCCGAACCTCTCGAGCTCTGGGACTCGCCGCCTTTCGATCCGACGGAACGCGACGGACGCATCTACGCGCGCGGATCGGCCGACGACAAGGGCCAGCTCTTCATGCATCTCGCCGCCCTGGAGGCGCATCTTCACACCAGAGGCGAGCTGCCGTTCAACGTAACGGTCCTCGCGGAAGGCGAAGAGGAGGTAGGCTCGGCCAACCTGGCGCCCTTCGTGCGGGAGCACGCCGAGCGGCTCGCCTGCGACTGCGTGATCATCTCGGACTCGAACATGTTCGCCGAGGGGTTGCCTTCGATCCTCTTCTCGCTGCGCGGGCTGGCCTACTTCGAGATCGAGGTGTCGGGAGCGCGCTCCGACCTCCATTCGGGTCAGTTCGGCGGTACCGTGGCGAACCCTGCCAACGAGCTCGCGCGACTGATCGCCACCCTCCACGACGCCGACGGCAGGGTCGCGGTCCCGGGCTTCTACGACGACGTGATCGAGTGGGACGACGAGACTCTCGCCAGGGTACGTTCGCTACCCTTCGATCCCGAGAAGTTCAGGAGCGAACTGGAGGTCCCCGCGCTGGCAGGCGAAGAGGGGTGGAATACGCTCGAACGCCTCTGGCTCCGCCCGTCCTGCGACGTCAACGGCCTGCTCGGCGGCTACACCGGCGAAGGTGCTAAGACCGTCCTTCCCAATCACGCCATGGCGAAGGTTTCGTTCCGGCTCGTGCCCGACCAGAGTCCGGAACGCGTGAACGAGCTGCTCAGGATCCACATCGACCGGGTCAAAGCGCCGGGCGTGGCGGTCGAAGTCCGCGAGCTCCACGGCGGACGGCCCTGGAGAGCCAATCTCGACCCCGGGTTGGTGCAGATCGCCTCGGATGCGCTCGAGACGGCGTTCGGGGTCCGGCCCGTGCTTCAGGGCGAGGGCGGTTCGATACCGATCGTCACGGATTTCGAGGAGCTGTTGGGCGCCTCGGCCCTGCTTCTGGGGTTCGGTCTGCCCGGCTGCAATCTCCACGCACCCAACGAGTGGTTCGGGATCAACGAGTTCGAGAAGGGGATTCAGGCCCTGGTCGAATTTTACTCGTCGGTCGGATCCAGCTCGGGCCGAGCGAGCCGCGCCCAGGAGTTGTAGAGGGCGATCTGCAGCCCCGCGTCCTCCTGGTCTCCCGACTCGATCGCCGCCTCCGCGAGTGCCAGGCGCACCGAGGAGTAGTAGCCGGGCATCCCCAACGTCGAGGGTCCCGGCCAGAACGGCCAGTCCGGCAGCCCGGAGCGATGGATGTAGACCTCCTCGGCCAGAAGACGGGTTCGCGTGCGATCCACCCAGTCGCCGATGATCCGAGAGTAGTCTCGGCCGGCGGTCGAGACCCAGTCCGGCCCTGATTCGGCCGACATGGGCTCGGGGTTCACCCTGAAAGCCAGCCCCTGTCTGCCAATGTGGTCGCGCAGGTGGAGTGCCAAGGGCGGACCCGTGCCCGACGCGAAGTAGATGGGACGGTCGTCAATGGCGTTGACGATGAGATGGATGGCATACTGCTTCCACGGTTCGAGGAAAGTGCCCTCCGCTTCGCTCTCGGCCCGGGGAAAATCGAAGACGAGCACGCTGTCCGCCGTGAGCGGACCCATGGCAACCTCGCCGCGGCTGGACCGGGCGACGATCTCGTCGTCGGACATCGCAATGATCGACCTCGTAGGCCGGCGAACGCCGCCCGGCACCGTGATGGGCACCTTGCCTTGGGCCCGCGCGACCTCCTCTTCGCCGGGCGAGACATAGGCTGCAGCGGTGTTCTCGTACGTGTATTCTCGCTGGCACACGATCCGGGTGGGGGTGGCGGCGGGGTCCGTGTCCGTCGGGCAAGGCTCGGTGATCCGCTTCAGTTGAAGCACGTACCAG
>LXNJ01002339.1_pt1 | contig 10502 bp, 8 predicted proteins | sample 809081 | NCBI WGS metagenome assembly LXNJ01 (sample SAMN04870510, study PRJNA318959) | sponge metagenome | biome: sponge; feature: marine sponge reef; material: water | host: Petrosia ficiformis | place: Greece: Milos, Mediterranean Sea | collected 2013-05-29 | depth 5-7 m
GCCGGGTCGCGCGGTCGCCGACGCGCAACGGCCGGTCGAACCGGATGCGGCTGCCGGCCCACATGCGCCGCGGGTAGGCGATCGGCGGCAGGAAACCGCCTTTCGCCGGATGACCGTCATGGCCGATATCCGCGGGCAGGGCGGCCGGCGCGAAATACAGCCAGTGCCAGCAGGGCGGCAGCGGATCGCCCTCCCGCGGTTCCGGGTCGTCGCAGTCCAGCGTCCGGCTCATGCGGAAGACGGAAGTCGGGGTGATCGTGTCCGCAACCGTTTCCGTCCGACCGATCCAGTCGCGCGGGTCAGGGCTGGCTTGCGTCATCCGATGCCTCCTGCGCCTACTGGCCGTCCGGACGCACCGGCCGGTAGAGCGTGACCGTCGTGCGCCGGCCGCGCGAATAGTTCAGGCCGGACACCGTTCCCACGGCGCGGACCGCGAGTCCCTGCCGGGCCATCGACTCGCGGAATTTCTCGATCCTGTCGTCGCGGATCACGGCCAGCCAGCTTCGTTCCGCCAGGCCGTCGCCGAGCGCCGCGGGCGACGTCAGGCGCAGGCCGCTGCCCAGGTAGAAGGCCAGGCTCGGCTCGGTATAGCCGCTGGCGAAGAAACGCGTCCCGGCCGGCAGGTCGAGCGCCGCCACCTTGCGGCCGATCTCGCGGCTGATCCACAGCTGGTTCACCGCGGGCGCCACGGCGGACAGGACCGGCGCGAAAACGAGCGGCGCGGCGAAGGCCGATGCCAGCAGCGCCGGCCTGATTTCGCCCCGCCACAGGCGCGGAACGGTGTAGAGGCTCACCGCAGCAACCGCCAGGATCGGGACAAGGCCGGCCCAGACGAAGCCGTTTCCCGTCACAATCGGCAGCAGGAACGCCAGAACGGCGAATCCACCGATCAGCAAGAGGCCGACGACGAAGAGCGTGCGCGACGCCCAATGCTGCAGCCAGCGGAACTCGCCGGCCTCGGCCGCCTGGACCGCCATCGCGATCAGCAGGGCCAAAGCGGGGAAAGTCGGCAGGATATAGTGGGGCAGCTTGGTCGGCGTCAGTTCCAGCACCAGCCAGAAGGGGAGGATCCAGCACAGGCAGAAGCGCACAGCCGCCTCGCGCCGCCAGGTCCAGCTCCAGCGCAGGGCCTGCCAGACGAACAGCGAGGCCGGGGCGAAGGCGACGATCAGGATCAGGGCATAGGCGCCCGGCGGCGCACCATGCTGTTCCTGGGCGGTGAGCAGCTTGCCGAGGAAATCCCGGCCGCCGGCTTCGCGCAGGAAGGTGTCGTCGGCCAGCACAATGGCGAGATACCAGGGCGCAGCGATCAGCAGGAGCAACGGCAGGCCGACCAGCGGCCGCAGGCCGCGCCAGAAGCGGGCCTGCCGGTCGGTGACCAGCAGGGCCGCCAGGGTCAGAAATGCGACCGCGACGGGAACCGGCCCCTTGATCAGGATACCGACGGCGAGCGCGGCCCAGAACAGGATGGCGACGCGCCAGCCGGCGACCGCGCCGCTGCGCCCGTCGAGATAGATGCGGGCGAGCGCATATTGCGTCGCGACGATGGCGCCGAGCAGGACAGCGTCGGTCTTGGCGGTGTGCGCCTCGACGACGAGCACGAAGGAAGACGCCAGCAGCGCAGCGCCGAGAAACGCGCCGCGCCGGTCGAGGAACAGCAGCCCGAGAGCGAAGGCGAACAGGACGGCGGCGGTGGCGCCCAGCACCGACGGCAGCCGGTAGGGCCACAGGACCGTGCTCTCCGGCGTGCTCAGCAGCTTGACCGAAGCGGCCTGCATCCAGTGAATGCCGGCCGGTTTCTTGTTGCGCGCCTTGTCCAGAAAGCGGATGCGAACGGTGTCGCCGGTCTGCGCCATCTGGCGCGAGGCCTGCATGAAACGGGATTCGTCCCGGTCCATGGCGGGCAGGGCGGCGAGCCCCGGCAGGTAGAGCGCCGCGCACAGCAGCACCAGCCACAACCATGCGCGATACCCGGTGAGCACCTGTCCGGTGTCCTTTCCGCAAGAGCCGGCGACCGCTGCCGCAGGGTGACGCCGCGCCCGCCTGCGTGTTAATCGGTCCCCCGATCATGATGGCCGGCTAGGTACGACAATCGTTTTGGCCGGTCAAACCGCGACCGGTCGAGCGAGCGGCCGGCGGGGCCCGGGAGCGGACAAACGGTTCCGTCACAGGTCCGGGTAATGCCATCGGGAGAAGACGACACCGCACCCATGTCCGCTCCGGAACTCTCAATCGTCATTCCCGTCTACAACGAATCCGGCAATGTCGCCGGGGTCGTCGGCGAGGTGCGGGCGGCGCTGGACGGGCGCGTCGGCTACGAGATCGTGTTCGTCGACGACGGCAGCGACGACGGAACCGCGTCCGAGATCGCCGCGGAAGCCGCGGCGGCGCCCGGCCTCGTGCGGGCGGTGACCCACGCAACGCGCGGCGGCAAGAGCCGGGCGCTCATCAATGGCGCGAAGGCGGCGCGCGGGCCGTTCATGGCGACGATGGACGGCGACGGTCAGGACGACCCCGCCAGCCTGCTGAAGATGTGGGAGACACTGTGTGAAGGCGGCGCGCCGGATCCCCGGCTGCTGGTCTGCGGCTGGCGGCGGGAACGCAAGGACGGTTTCCGGCGCAAACTGGTTTCGCGGATCGCCAACGGGGTCCGGCGCCGGCTGCTCGGCGACGGGACGCCGGATGCCGCCTGCGGTCTCAAGCTGATGAACCGGGAGACCTTCCTGGAATTGCCCCATTTCGAGAACATGCACCGCTTCTTCCCCGCCCTGTTCGCCCGGCGCGGGCACCGGGCGGTCTCGGTGCCGGTGACGCACCGGCCCCGAAACGCCGGCGTCAGCAAATACGGCACATTCGACCGCCTTTGGGCCGGACTGTGGGACCTGATCGGCGTCCTGTGGGTGATGCGCCGGATGCGCTATCCGGACGTGGGCGAGGGCCCGGAGTAGGCGGCTGCCGGCGCGTCACTCCGCGGCGCTGCGCAGGGCGAGGGCGGCGGCGGGAAGCGCGATTGCGAGGCCGGCGAGCAGGGCGGCGCCAAGCAGCAGGATATGCGGCCACGGGTCCGTGGCATGGATGACGGCATCGACGCTCAGCACGCCGAAGATCAGCACGGGGATGTAGAGCGGCAGCACGAGGATCGCGATCAGCACGCCGCCGCGCCGTGCGCCGAGCACCAGCGCCGCTCCGACGGCGCCGAGCAGCGTCAGGACCGGCGTGCCCAGCAGCAGGCCGAGGGCGAGCATGAGATAGCCGGCAGCGGGCAGGTGCAGCATGGCGGCGAGGACCGGCGACAGGACGATCAGCGGCAGGCCGGTCGTCAGCCAGTGGGCGGCGCATTTCGCCAATACGATCAGCAGCAGGCTGTTCCGGCCGGTCAGCAGCAGATCGACCGTGCCGTCCTCGAAATCGGCGGCGAACAGCCGGTCGAGGGAGAGAAGCGTCGCCAGCAGCGCAGCGACCCAGACCACACCGGGCGCGATGACGGCAAGCGTGCCGGCCGCCGGGCCGATGCCGAGCGGAAACAGGACGACAGCGACGACGAAAAACGCCAGGACGACCGCGGTATCGGCGCCGTGCCGGACCGCGAAGCGGAGATCCCGCCGGAAGGCCGCGATATACGGTTGCATCAGGGAGCTTCCGCCCCATCGGGCCCATCCCGGCCCAGCCGCACGGTCCGGGCGTCGGGCAGGCCGGTCGGCTGGTGGGTCGCCACGACGACCAGGCCGCCGCGCGCCCGGTGCCGGCCGATCATGGCCATGAGCAGCGCGACGCCGTCTTCGTCGAGCGAAACCGCCGGCTCGTCGAGCAGCCAGACCGGCGTCTCGGCGAGCGCCAGCCGGGCCAGGGCCAGCCGGCGGCGCTGCCCGGCCGAGAGCAATCCGCCGGCGACCTTGAGCAACGGGCCGATGCCCATGGCCCCGGCGGCGGCTTCGACGTCGCCGCTCCCGTCCAGATCGCGCCACCAGGCAAGCTGCTCGTGCACCGTCAGCCACGGCTTGACCGGGTCGCGGTGGCCGCAATAGGTGAGCGGCGGGCGCGCTGCGCCGTCGCCGCCGGTCCAGACGATTGCGCCCGCCGCCGGGGGCAGCAATCCGGCCAGCAGGCGCAGCAGCGAGGATTTGCCGGCGCCGTTCGGCCCGCGCAGTTCGATGGCGTCGCCGCCGGCGCTCGCGAAGCTCAGCCCGCCGAACACGAGCCGGGCGCCGCGCACGCAGGCAAGGCCCTCGACGCTCAGCGAGACGGCGGGATAGGTGCCGGAACCGGTCTCCGGTGCATTCATGGCGGTGCACGGTGGCCAACGGGACTGCCGACACTCTGCAACCTGCCGCCGCCGGCGCAAGGGGACAAAAGATTAGAACTGCCGGTGCAAACGGGAATTATTCCGCGATTGCAGGGATTCGTTGATTCCTCCCCCTCTTCAGAGGGGGAGGCCAGGTGGGGGTGGCGCGGCGCCCGTATTCATTGCGGGCCGCGCAGCGCCGTAAGGCGCTTCTCAGCGGTCCGTCACGGCACCCCCATCCCCTTCGCTGCGCTCAGGGACTTCCCCCTCTGAAGAGGGGAAGGATTGCGTTGCGCGGGTTTACAAAGGATTCCGGGAAATTCCCGGGAATCCCGGAGCGAGCGTGCCCCCGCCCCTATTCGTATTCGCGCACGTCGTCGATGACCTTGCCGTCGTTGGGCAGGGCGCCCGGATCGACGATCTCCACGGTCGCGCGCAGCTTGCAGACGGTCTGGAAGCTCTGGGCGACCGCATCGGCGAAAGCGGAATCGGCCACGCCGGCTTCGACCCGGAGATTGGGCGCGTCCTTGCCGTCGACGGCGTCGACGACCAGCCGGGCCCTGGCGATCTCCCGGTGGCGCTTGACGACATCGGCGATCTGCTCGGGATGGACGAACATGCCGCGCACCTTGGTCGTCTGGTCGGCGCGGCCCATCCAGCCGAGCATGCGTATGTTGGTCCGGCCGCAGGGGCTGGGCGCGTCGGTCAGCGCCGACAGGTCGCCGGTGGCGAAGCGGATCAGCGGCACTTCCGGCGACAACAGCGTCACCACCAGTTCGCCGACGTCGCCGATGTTGGCGACCGGCTCGCCGGTGCCGGGAACGAGGATTTCAACGATCTTGTCCTCTGCGATGACCATGCCGTTCTGCTCCGCCGTCTCATAGGCGACGATGCCGAGCTCCGCCGTGCCGAAGGTGTTGAAGACCTGGATGCCGCGTGCGCCGTACCAGTCGCGCAGGGGCGGGAAGAGCGGGCCGGCGCCGACGATTGCGCATTTCACCGAAGTGAGATCCAGCCCCATCTCGTCGCTTTTCTCCAGGATCGCCTTGAGATAGTCCGGCGTGCCGGCATGACCCTTCGGGCGGTACTGGGCCATCACCTGGGCCTGCTGTTCGGTGTTGCCGATCCCGCCCGGTATGACCGGGCAGCCGAGGGCGCGCGCCGAATCGTGAAAGATCCAGCCGCCGGGCGTGAGATGGTAGGAGAAGGAATTGTGGACGATATCGCCCTTGCGCAGCCCGGCGGCGTGGAGCGAGCGGGCGCCGCCGTAATAATCCGCGCGCGTGCCCATGACCTCGAAGATCGGCCCGGGCGAGGTAAAGGCGACGGCGGCGGCGCCAAGGTCCAGCGCGTTCAGCCCGGCGAGCGGCGGCGCGGTCTTCTGCGCCTCGATCAGACTGTGCTTGCGGGTCACCGGCAACGCCGCCAGCGCCTGCCGGGAAGTTACAGATGCGGGATCGACATCGGCCAGGCTCTTGCCGTACCAGCCCGTCGCAGCCCTGGCGTGGGCGACCTGGGCCGGCAGCGCCTGCATGAGCGCGGCCTCGCGCTCGGCCGGACCGCGGGTTTCCAGGGCATCGTAGTGGTCGGACATGACGGTTTCCCCGAATTGAAAAGCCGCCATCCCGGTTGTGGGATGACGGCCCGCTTGACGACATTGCGGTGCGGCACGGCCGCCGCCGCCTTTGGGCCGGCTCAGGCGAGCCAGCGCTTGCGCCGCTTGTAGTGCTTCACGGCGCGGAAAGATTTGCGGCTCTCTCCGGCGACGCCGAGATAGAATTCCTTCACGTCCTCGTTCTCGGCGAGGTCCTTCGCCTCGCCGTCCATCACGACGCGGCCGCTCTCCAGGATATAGCCGTAGTCGGCGTAGCGCAGCGCCATGTTGGTGTTCTGCTCGGCGAGAAGGATGCTGACGCCTTCGTGGACGTTGAGGCGTTTGACGATCTCGAAAATCTCCTCCACCAGCTGCGGCGCCAGCCCCATGGACGGTTCGTCCAGCAGCATGGTCGAGGGATTGGACATCAGCGCCCGCCCGATGGCGCACATCTGCTGCTCGCCGCCGGAGATATAGCCGGCCAGCGCGCCCCGGCGCTCCTTCAGGCGGGGGAAATACTCGTAAACCTTGTCCATCGAATCGCGGATGGCCGCGTTGCCGTCGCGGCGGGTATAGGCGCCGGTCAGCAGGTTTTCATCGACCGTCAAGTGCGGGAAGCAATGGCGGCCTTCCATCACCTGGATCACGCCGCGGCGCACCAGATCGTTCGGATCCAGGCTCTGCACCGGGATGCCGTCGTAGAGGATCGATCCCTTCGTCACGTCGCCGCGTTCGGCGCCGAGCAGATTGGAGATCGATTTCAGCGTCGTCGTCTTGCCGGCGCCGTTGGCCCCAAGGAGGGCGACGATGCCCCCCTTGGGAACCTCAAGCGAAACCCCCTTCAACACGAGGATCACATGATCGTAGATCACCTCGATGTTGTTGACGCTGAGCAGCGCTTCGGCAGCGCCATTCGCGCCATTGGCAGCGGCGGCTTCACTCACGGCGGTACTCCCTTGCTACAGGCGAAGATTCGCCTGCAACGGACCTAGCACTTGCGCGGCGTGATATTGTTCTTCTTGGCGTAGGCCGCGGCGGATTTCTCGATCAGCGGCCGGACCACCTCGCGCATCGGCGAGATGAAGTCGCTGACGATGTTCCACTTCTTGCCGTCCCACTGCTGGATCAGCACCGGGCCGTTGCCTTCGTGGTCGGCGCAGGTGTTCTTGACCGGCTGCATGAAGCCCTTCAGGCCGAGCTCGGCCCAGCGCTCCGCGGAGATGTTGAGGTTCTCGAGGCCCCAGCGCATCTGGTCGCCGTTCACCACTTTCACACCGTACTTCTTCTGCGCGGCGCGCATGGCTTCCGTGGCGAAGATCGCGTTCACCATGCCCCGGTTCCACAGCACCTGACCGACATACTTGTCGCCGCCCTTGATGCCCTTGCCGGCGTCGTAGACGACCTTCTTGATGTCCTTGATCAGCGGGAAATCGCCACCGGCGGCATGGAACGTGCCGGCCTTGTAGCCCTTGGCGGCATCGCCGGTCGGGACCACGTCCTGCTCGGCGCCGGACCACCAGACGCCGATCATGCGGTCCATCTTGAAGCCGATATTGGTGGCTTCCTTGATCGCGACCTGGTTCATGACGCCCCAGCCCCACAGCAGGATCCAGTCCGGACGGTCGCGGCGGATCTGCAGCCAGGTGGCTTTCTGCTCCTGGCCGGGATGGTTCACGGCGAGCAAGGTCAGCTTGTAGCCGAGCTTGCGCGCCAGCAACTCGAGCGTGCGGATCGGCTCCTTACCGTAGGCGCTGTTGTGGTAGATCAGGGCGATCTTCTTGCCCTTCAGCTTACCCATGCCGCCTTCCTGAGCGCCGATATATTTGATGAAGGCCGATGCCTGGCTCCAGTAGGTGGTCGGCGTGGTGAAGGTCCACGGGAACACCCGGCCGTCCGAGGCGTCCGTGCGGCCGTAGCCGACGGTCAGGATCGAGATCTTGTCCTTGTCGGCGTTCGGAATCAGCTTGTAGGTGATGCCCGTCGAGTACGGGAACACGACCGTCGTGCCCTTGCCTTTCAGGCGCTCGTAGCACTCCACGCCCTTCTTGGTGTTGTAGCCGGTCTCGCACTCTTCCCAGACCAGCTTCACGCCGTTGACGCCACCATGCTTCAGGTTGACGTAGTTGAGATAGTCGGCAATGCCGTTGGCCGACGGAATGCCGTTCGGCGCGTACGGGCCGGTGCGATAGGTGAACAGCGGAAAATACTGGGTGTCCGCCGCCTGAACGGCCGGCGCTGCAATGCCAGTCGCGGCGACTGCAGCGGCCAGACCCAAAGTTAGCCCTTTAAGCCTCATACTCGTATCCTCCCTGGATCGGCTTCGCCCCGCCATGGGGCGATAAGGGTTGGAGGGAGCCTGCAGGCCACCGCGGCCCGCAGGTTGCCGCGACCTTAGCATGCGCCCAAGGTCGCGGAAAGGACCGCAACACGCGGTCCGTGACGGCCAAATCCTGCCGCCGTACTTGCGATGCCGCCCGCTAGTATGGGAACGGCCATTGTCGCAGCTTTTCCTTGCCGATCTGCCACAACCGCGCCAGGCCGAGCGGCTCCATGATCAGGAACACGATGATCAGCGCGCCGAAGATCATGAACTGGAAGTGCTCGACGACCGCGGCATCGACCGGGACGCCGACCTGGCCGCCCAGCCAGGGCAGGAACACGACCAGGAAGATCGGGATCAGCGTGATAAAGGCGGCGCCGAGGAACGAGCCGGTGATGCTGCCCAGCCCGCCGATGATGACCATGAACAGAACGGAGAAGGATTCGTTGATGTTGAAGGCTTCCGCGCCCTCGAGCGCGCCGAGGTAGAAGATCAGCGACATCGCTCCGGCCATGCCGCAGAAGAAGGAGCTGACCGCAAAGGCGAGCAGCTTGGTCGCCAGCGGCCGGATACCGATAAGCTGTGCCGCGATGTCCATGTCGCGGATCGCCATCCAGGCCCGGCCGATCCGGCCGCGCACCATGTTCTTGGCGACGAAGGCGAAGAAGACGACGAGCGACAGGCAGATCAGGTATTTCGTCTCCGCCGCGGGATAGATCGTCACCTCCTGGCCGTTCCGCATGACCGTTTCCGAACCCGTAACGACGAGGCCGAAGAGTTTGAGCGGCGGAATCTGGATCGTCGACGACGAGACATAGTCGTAGAGCCACTCGACGCGCGAGAAGCACCACACCAGGAAGAACTGCGCCGCCAAGGTCGCGACCGCCAGGTAGAAACCCTTGATGCGCAGGCTGGGCAGGCCGAAGATCACGCCGACGATTGCCGTAACAAAGCCGGCGATCAGAACCAGGAGAATCGGATTGTCGATCGGCGGCAGCAGCGGAATGAGCTGCGAGACCAGTTCGCCGGCCTCGTCTTCTTTCTGGATCCGGTAGTTCAGCCCGGTCGAGAATTTGAAGGCGGTAAAGGCGCCGACGCCCATGAATGCCGCGGTGCCCAGCGAGATCTGCCCGCAATAGCCGGTCAGGATGTTCAGGCCGAGCGCCGCCATGCTGTTGACCAGCAGGAGCAGGAAGATCGAGTTGTACAGATAGTCCTTGGTCGACGCCGCCATCAGGCCGCCCTGCACCATCAGGTACAGCCCGACCGGAACGACGACGAAGGCGATGAACAGGATGCCCCACAGGCCGTACTTGTCCTGCCGGAGCTGGAAGATGCCCTGGTCCTTGGCGTAGCTCGTGTAGAACTGCCCGGCTTCGCGATAGAACATGGCGTCAGACTCTTTCGATGATCTTTTCGCCGAACAGGCCCTGCGGGCGGAACACCAGGAAGACCATCGCCAGGATATAGGCGAACCAGTCTTCGATCGCGCCGCCGACATACGGCCCCCAGCCGACCTCGGCCAGCTTCTCGCCCAGGCCGATGATCAGGCCGCCGATGATGGCGCCGGGGATCGATTCGAATCCGCCCAGGATCAGCACGGGCAGGGCTTTCAGGGCGATCTCCGAGAGGCTGAACTGAACGCCGGACTTGGCGCCCCACATGGTGCCGGCGACCAGCGCGACGATGCCGGAAACCGCCCAGACGATGATCCAGATGGTGCGCAGGTTGATGCCGACCGAGAGCGCCGCCTGATGATCGTCCGCCACGGCGCGCAGCGCCCGGCCGATCTTGGTCTTGCTGAAGAAGATCGCGAGGACCGTCACCAGCGCCGCGGCGACCGCGCCGGCGGTGAGCTCAAGGTACTGGATCTGGATGCCGAAGGGTTCGAAGCGGCCCTGCGGGATGCCGATATCGAGCTTCTTGACGTCGGAACCCCAGATGGTCTCGCCGAAGGCCGAGAGGAAAAAGGCCAGCCCGATGGTCGCCATGAACAGGATGATCTGCTCCTGGTTCACCAGATGGCGCAGAATCAGATATTCCACCACAATGGCGAACAGGATCATGACCCCAATCGTCAGCAGGATGGCGAGCGGGATCGGAATGCCGAGGCCGATGAAGCCGGCGAGGTTGAGCGCCGCGAACAGGACCAGCACGCCCTGGGCGAAGTTGAACATGCCCGAGGCCTTGTAGATCAGCACGAAGCCGAGCGCGACGAGCGAATACATCACGCCGGCCAGCAGGCCGCTGATCACGACTTCCATGCCGAATTGCCAGCTCTCGAAAATGAGGATCGGCGCCAGCAC
>LXNJ01002340.1_pt1 | contig 10501 bp, 11 predicted proteins | sample 809081 | NCBI WGS metagenome assembly LXNJ01 (sample SAMN04870510, study PRJNA318959) | sponge metagenome | biome: sponge; feature: marine sponge reef; material: water | host: Petrosia ficiformis | place: Greece: Milos, Mediterranean Sea | collected 2013-05-29 | depth 5-7 m
ATTCCTGCCGGGGTCCCCCACTGGTATGAAGTTGAGGGTGAAGAGCCTTTTGAGTTTTTGTGTCTTGTGCCGAATCTTGAAGACAAGATAGAACTTATAAAATAATAGTGCTTGGGACCAGTTGAATCTGGCGGAGAGAGTGGGATTCGAACCCACGAGGGAGCGTAAACCCCCTACACGCTTTCCAGGCGTGCACCTTCGGCCACTCGGTCATCTCTCCCCATGTTTGTCGTTATAATTACACTCCGCGGATTATTCTTTCGGGAGTTTTATAAACAATCTTCCTACAGCTTGTGAAAAACCCTCTTTAGTTTAACAAGAGAATCGGGTTTATTAAAATATCAAAATGCCGAAAAAATGGAAGCTTCAGAAAAGCACTGAACTTAACGACTACAGAATCTTCTCGACGAAAAAGAAAACCAGTGTTTCGCCCAAAGACGGCGCCGTCCACGACTTCTACGTAATGGACGCTCCCGACTGGGTTAACATCATTGCCGTCACGCCCGCGGGTGAAATTGTTCTGATAAAGCAGTTTCGCCACGGCACCGGGGAAATCACCCTTGAGATCCCGGGGGGAATGGTCGACCCGGGGGAGAGCCCCGCTCAGTGCGCGCGCAGGGAACTTCTTGAAGAAACGGGATTCACCTCTTCTCAGTGGGAGCAGATAGGGTGCGTTAGGCCGAACCCTGCCTTCATGTCAAACTCCTGTTACACCTTCCTGGCATCCGGGTGCGAGCGGACGTCAGAACCGTCTTTTGACGCCACAGAAGACATAGAAACCCTGCTTGTCGCTCCCCAGGAAATAAAACGGTACATAAGGGAAGGGACTATAGATCACTGCATAGTGATATCGGCGTTCGGGTTTTACTTTCTCGGGGAGTGACCCTGTTGATTTCTCCGGTTTTAGCGAGAATAATAGTCCCCTATCTTAGAGGGCGGGTGGCGGAATAGGTAGACGCGACGGCCTCAAAAGCCGTTGGGCTTCGGCCCGTGAGGGTTCGATTCCCTCTCCGCCCAGAAAAAAGCGTCCGCTTCCTTTTCCCCGAGACCTCGGGTCCTGAACTCAGTACCTAGCCATATCCGAGTCGTACTTCTCAGCCCACTCGTCTATGCCGCCTTTGAGGTTTTTAACCTTACTGAAACCCTGCTCGACAAGGAAAGTCGCGGCCTTCATGCTTCTTCCCCCGTGGTGGCAGTGAATGACTATATTGTCCTTCGGGTCAAGTTCGTCCGCTCTGTCCTTGAGTTCACCGAGAGGAATAAGCTTTGAACCCTCGATGTTGCATATTTCGTACTCATGGGGCTCTCTTACGTCGATCAGAACTATATTGTCCCTGTCTTCTTTAATAACGTTGAATTCCTCAACGGTTATCTCTTCGACCTTGGGTTTTTCCTCTTCGACCTCTTCGCCTCTCCCGATGCCGCAGAACTCCTGATAGTCTATGAGTTCCGTTACGGTTGCGTTCTCGCTGCAGACGGGGCAGTTAGGATCTTTTCTCAGCTTGAGTATCCTCGGCTCCATGTTGAGAACGTCAATGAAGAGAAGTCTTCCTATAAGCGGCGTTCCCTCGCCGATTATAAGCTTTACGACCTCTGATGCCTGCATGGTTCCCACAACTCCCGGCAGTATTCCCAGCACTCCTCCTTCGGCGCAACTCGGCACCAGTCCCGGGGGAGGGGGCTCCGGATAGAGACACCTGTAGCAGGGGCCTCTTTTCGCGTCGAACACGCTTACCTGACCCTCGAACCTGAAGATGCTTCCGTAGACGTTAGGAATTCCGAGGAAAACGCAGGCATCGTTTGTAAGATACCTTGTGGCGAAATTGTCCGTTCCGTCAACGACCACGTCGTAATCTTTCATGATCTCCATGGCGTTGTCCGAACTGAGCATCTCGTTATAGGTAACGATGTTCGTATCGGAGTTAAGCTCCAGAAGACGGTCTCTCGCGGATTCCACCTTGGGCGTGCCCACGGTTTTTTCGCTGTGGATCACCTGCCTTTGCAGGTTGCTGAAATCCACCACGTCAAAATCCAGTATTCCTAAAGTACCGACTCCCGCAGCCGCAAGGTAGAGGGCAACCGGAGATCCGAGCCCTCCGGCTCCGATACAGAGGACCCTAGAGTTTTTGAGTTTCTTCTGTCCCTCAATGCCGACTTCGGGCATTATGAGGTGCCTGCTGTACCGTGTTATCTCCTGATTGCTCAAGTCCATTTTAGATGCCCTTCCTTGCGAATGTGGAATTATACGCTCTGTAAAATATTCAAACAGTAAACTAGTACATGATTTGAATATTTTCAAACCGCAGACGCAACTATCCCGTCAGTTGAGAAACAGAGAATTTTCCTGGGAACCCGAAATAAACGGATTCAGAGTTCCTTAGGAAGTCTTCATAACGTTTGTTGCGGTGGGACCTTTCTTACCTTGGATAATCTCAAAGCTTACTTCGTCACCTTCATTGAGGCTCTTGTAACCCTCGCCCTCAATAGCGGTGTAATGAACAAAAACATCATCCTGTACATCGTTGGAAGTGATAAATCCATAGCCTTTGGAGCTATTAAACCATTTTACAGTTCCCTGCATAATAATATTTACCTCTAAAAATTAAGATTTGCGGGATTATTCCACAGTAAAGTAGTTTTGTCAAACAGATTTTTTATCCGTCCCAAAAGAAAATTCCTGGCGCGGTGAAAAAGAGTAGTGGTTCTCGAAGTTTTTCACAGTATAATTAGTAAATCTTAAATCCGCGGAAAGCGGATTCTTACGACAGGAACAAATCAAATGGAAGAGAAAAAAAGAAAAACAATCTACATTTTTTGCATAGTGGTATTTTTGCTCGGAGGGGGTCTTTTCTTTTATAACGTAGCGAAAAGCTTCAGCGGGCTTGGGTCAACGCTCAGCGAGTATGCCTTTCCCGGAAGCCATTCCCTCTGGCTTGAAGAGAAGGGGCTTTATTCGATCTACCACCAGTATGAGAGTCTCTCAGATGGGGAAAACACAAGTGCTGAATCCGTCAAAGAGGACTCGATAGTCGTTTACCTTAGAAAAGCCGAGGGCGAAGAGAACGTGGAACTCAAGGTGCCTGATTCACGGAAAAGGTACAGCTACATGGGGAAAAAAGGAGTCAAGATTTTCGAGTTTGAAAACCCCGAGCCTATGGATTACGTGATCGAGTCTTTCTCAAGCGCCCCCTCGCAGGATGTCTCCTACACCTTGGTCGTTGAGCACGGGTTCGAGATAACCAGGCTTAAGGGAATACTCGTCTCCCAGGCGTTTTTGCTTGTCCCGATCCTTTTCGCGATAATACTTTTCATGCGCACCTACATAAGGAGCTGATCTCGGCAGATGTTCAAAGACGTAAAATCTCAGGTTCTCGCTTTCGATATAGAATGGGTTCCCGACCCCGAATCGGGAAAGGCCGCGTACGGATTTCCAGAGGGCATGTCCGACCGTGAAGTGATCGAGGCCATGTGGAAGGAGGGTGGGGCGAGCGAGGAAGAGCCCATGCTGTTTCTAAAGACGGTTCTCTCCAAGATAGTGTCGATCTCAATGGTTTTCCGGGAATCTCGGGGGGACGGAACCACAGCGAGACTCAAGCTTCACTCAATCCCGTCAATCCCGACTTCCGGCGAAGACTGCTCCGAGAGAAGGATCATAGAAGACTTTTTCAAGATTCTCGATAAGCACAGCCCGCAGCTTGTGGGATACAACTCCTCGGGTTCAGACATACCGATTCTGGCCCAGAGAATGATCAAGCACGGACTCAGGGGTGGGTTTTTTACGGAAAGGCCTAACAGACCATGGGAAGGAGCCGATTTTTTCGCCCGCGGAAGCGACTGGAACGTAGATCTCATGCGGTGCGTAAGCGCGTGGGGGAAGGGCACGCCTTCTCTTCACGAGATATCGGTTGTGAGCGGAATTCCGGGGAAAATGGATGGCGTTGACGGAAAGCAGGTCGCTCCGATGTGGCTTGAAGGCAAACTTGACAAGATAGTTGCCTATAATGAGTGCGACGCTCTTACAACCTACCTTCTGTGGCTCAGGATGGCTCACTCGATCGGACACTTCGACTCAGACCAGTACGCAGTGGAGCAGCGGCTGCTTCGCGACATGATAAAAAAAGAATCAGAAGATTCCCAAAGGAACCATCTTCTAGCCTATCTCTCAAAGTGGGAGAACCTAAGCGGGGTAGCGGAGGATGAGTGAGCTGCCTGGCGGTTACAGCATCGCCGTCGTTTCCTTCTACAAGTTCGTGGATCTTGACGGCCTCCCCGAAATAAAAGCCTCCCTGCTTTCGCTTTGCGGGAAAAACGGGATAAACGGCACTTTCATTCTCGCCCCTGAGGGAATAAACGCCACTGTGGCCGGTCCGCGGGAAGGCATAGAACGGCTTGTTGCGTATCTTGAGAGCGATCCCAGGTTCTCGGGTGCACACTACAAGCTCAGTTATAACGAGAAAAGCCCCTTTCACAGGCTAAAGGTCAAATTCAAAAAAGAGATAGTCCCGATGGGTATCAGTGGAATAAAACCCCAGCGGCTTTCCGGGGAGCGCGTTTCGCCTGAGCGGTGGAACGCGCTTATAAGCCGTCCCGACGTTTTGCTTATAGACACGAGAAACGATTATGAGAACCGCGTCGGGACCTTCAGGGGCGCCGTGAATCCAGAGACAGATCATTTCAGGGAGTTTCCCGAGTACGTGAGGGAAAACCTCGATCCCGCGGAGCACAGGGAGATAGCGATGTTCTGCACGGGGGGAATAAGGTGCGAGAAAGCTACCTCGTATCTTCTTGAGCGGGGATTTAAGCGCGTGTACCAGCTGGAAGGAGGAGTGCTTTCCTACCTTGAGCGTGTCCCCCGCGAGCAGAGCCTCTGGGAAGGGGAGTGTTTTGTCTTTGACGACCGCACCTCGGTCGGCCACGATCTTTCCAGGGGAACCTGGAGCACGTGCAGGAACTGCAGGGCTCCGGTATCTCCGGAGGACAGGCAATCCGAGGGGTTCCGGGAGGGAATATCATGTTCCCGCTGCCACTCAAGGCTTACTCCGGAGAGGATTTCATCGCTTGAGGAAAGACAGAAGCAGATGAGGCTTGCCCGGGTGAGAAACCGAAAACATCTGGGGGCCGTAATAAAAAGAGGGAGCGCGAAACAGGCGCGGGGATAATCTCAGGCGTCAAGCTCGTCTTTTAATATCTTGTAGTCTATGCTGTCGACAAGGGCTTTCCAGCTTGCCTCTACTATGTTGTCTGAGACTCCCACGGTGCTCCAGGTCTTCTTCCCGTCTCCCGATTCGACAAGCACCCTCACCACGGAGTCGGTGCCGCCTGACCTTGACACTACCCTTACCCTGTAATCAAGCAGCCGCAGGGTTTTAAGTCCCGGGAAGAATTTTTCAAGCGATTTCCGAAGCGCCCCGTCTATCGCGTTTACGGGACCGTTTCCCCTTGCCACGGTGTATTCCGTGACGCCGTTTACCTGAACCTCTGCGGTCGCTTCGGAGAGAGGTTCTTCATCTCCTTCCCGCTTTTCGACCAGAGTCCGGGTGTTCTTGAGGTAGAATCGTTTTTTATAAGTTCCGAGGGTTTTTCTCACCAGCAGTTCAAAGGACGCGTCAGCTCCTTCGAACTCGTAACCCTGGTTCTCCAGAACCTTGAGCTCGTTCAGCACCTTGAGGATTCTTTCGTCCTTGGAGTCTATGTCCACTCCCAGTTCCTGGGCCTTGTAGGCTATGTTTGCCCGGCCGGAGAGGTCCGAGATCAGTACCCGCCTTCTGTTGCCGACGCTCTGGGGTTCTACGTGCTCGTAGGTATCTGAATTCTTCATGACGGCGCTTACGTGAATCCCCCCTTTGTGCGCAAAGGCACTCTCGCCGACAAACGCCTGCTTTTTAAGAGGGGCAAGGTTGGTGAGTTCGTGAATGAAGTGGGACACGGAATAGAGTTTTTTCAGGTTTCGCTTGGAAAGGGACTTCATTCCGAGCTTTAAGGCTATATTGGGTATTATGGCGCAGAGATTAGCGTTTCCGCACCGCTCTCCGTAGCCGTTCATGGTTCCCTGGACCTGGGATGCTCCCTCCCTTACCGCGTAAAGAGTGTTCGCGACCCCGACCTCACTGTCGTTATGGGTATGTATTCCGAGGCTAGGGTTATCGAACATGCTGTTGACCTCCCTTATGGCGCCCTCGACGTCCCACGGCATGGAGCCGCCGTTTGTGTCGCATAAAACGACCGTGTCGACTCCCGCTTCGTAGGCGGTCTTTAGAACTTTTGCGGAATACTCGGAGTTTCTCCTCCAGCCGTCAAAAAAATGCTCGGCGTCAAAAAACACCTTGTCCATGTGGCGCTTTAGGTACTCAATCGAGTCGTGTACAAGCTCGAGGTTCTCCTCAAGCCCTATCTTCAGGGCTTCGGTCACCTGAAAATCCCAGCTTTTCCCGACGATCGTGACAACCGGGGTTTCGGCTTCTAGAAGCGCCTGGATGCTTGCATCCTCCTCGCAGCTTTTCCTGGCGCGTCTTGTGCTTCCGAAAGCTGCAACGCTGGCGTTTTTAAGCCCCAGTTTCTTCGCTTTTTCGAAGTACCCCTTATCCCTTTCGTTAGAACCCGGCCATCCGCCCTCTATGTAATGCACCCCGAGGTCGTCCAGCTTTTGCGTTATCCGGATCTTGTCGTGTATGGAAAACGATATGTTTTCCCCCTGGGTTCCGTCGCGCAGGGTCACATCGTATATTTCAACGGTTTTCGAGTTACTCATCGGTTTTTCCAAGATTAAAAGCGCCGTGAAGAGTCCTTACGGCGGTTTCCGTGTCCTTTTCCTCAAGCACGCATGAGATTTTTATTTCCGAAGTGCTTATCATCATAATGTTAATTCCCTCGTTTGCAAGCGCCCGGAACATGCGCGACGCCACTCCCGAATGAGTCTTCATCCCGACGCCCACCAGGGAAACCTTGGAAATAAGGTTGTCGGAGAGCACCTGCTTTGCTCCCAATTCCCGGGCCATCTTATCGGAGAGTTCTATCGATTTCTTGAAATCCGACTTGGGAACCGTGAAAGTGAGGTCGGTAAACCCCTCCGTGCTCACGTTCTGAACGATCATGTCGACGATTATGCTGTTGTCCGCAAGCGACGAGAAAAGTTTCCCCGCTATGCCGGGTTGGTCGGGCACCTGCGTAACGGTGATTTTCGCCTGATCCCTGTCGTATGTGACTCCCGATACGACGACTTCTTCCATGGATTCCATAACTTTTTCCTCATCCAGAACCCACGTCCCCACATCCTCGGGCCTTGGAGTTGATTTAACATGTATAGGCACTTTAAATTTTTTTGCAAATTCAACCGCGCGGGCCTGAAGCACCTTGGAGCCCAAAGACGCCATCTCAAGCATCTCGTCATAGGAAATCCGGCTGAGTTTCCTGGCGTCGGGACAGACCCCTGGATCCGTGGTGTAGACCCCGTCGACGTCATCTTTGTAGAGTTCGCACGCGTCGGCGTCCATTACCGCCGCAAGCGCCACCGCGGTGAGGTCTGAGCCCCCCCTCCCGAGCGTTGTAAGATTCCCGTCCTCATCGACTCCCTGGAATCCCGCTATTACGACCGCCTTTTTTTCCCCGAGAGCGATACGGACGTTTCTGTCGTCGATCGACTTTATCTTCGCCTTCGAGTAAATGTTGTCGGTCGTGATCCTTATCTGGTGTCCCTGGAACGATATCGCGTCCTCGCCGAGCGATTTTATCATCATGGCCAAAAGGCCGGAAGAAACCTGTTCCCCGCTTGAGGTTACAACGTCAAACTCCCTCTCGTCAGGGGGGTCCATTACTTCTTTTGCGAGGCCGACGAGCCTGTCGGTTTCGCCCGCCATAGCGGAAACCACGGCTATCACGTCGTTTTTCTGCCTCTTCGTAGCTACTATGTGCTCGGCCACGCGTCTTATCTTTTCGATGCTAGCAACGCTTGTTCCGCCGTATTTCTGAACGACAAGAGCCATTTTCCCTCACCCATCACCTTTATTGTTCTCGATTCCAAAGCAGCTTGGGGCTGCGATTGGATATCAATTATAACAGCGTTTGCCGGTAATACATCCCGGATCTTGTCTGCCCATTCAACGACGGAGACGCCGTCTCCGTAAAAAAATTCCTCATAGCCCATATTCTCAAATTCGGCCCCGCCCGAGAGCCTGTAGGCGTCGAAATGGAAAAGAGGCACCTTGCCTTCATAGCAGTTCATTATGACGAAAGTGGGGCTGTTGGGCTCCTGCGTTATTCCAAGACCGCGTGCAAGGCCCTTTGCGAAGACCGTTTTTCCCGCTCCGAGGTCTCCCGTAAGACCCACGATCGAGCCCCTGGGTATAAGTTTTCCCATTATCTCGCCGCATAGCATAGTCTGTTCAGGCTTGCTGACTTCTAGGAGGAATGTCTTTTCCATTTGGATTATCTTACTGTTGAGAAGTGCTTTTCTTCCGTGGATGACATGATGGAATTTATTGAAGCGGGGATTTTACGCGATATTTCAGAGGCGGTAAAGCCCGCGGTGCCTGTTTCCTCGAGAAGAAGATCAGCCGCGTGGCCGTGGAGAAAAACGCCGAGAAGGCAGGACTGAAGAGGGTCGTATCCCTGCGCCGCGAGTCCCCCGATTATTCCCGTAAGCACATCTCCGGTTCCGGCCGTGGCCATGGCGGAATTTCCCGTCGGGTTTATGAACACCTCTCCGCCGGGGGTTGAGACGACGGTTCTTGCCCCTTTTAGGACGACGTAGCAGCCGTACTTTTCGGAAAACCGGGTCGAGACCCCGACGCGGTCGCCCTGCACTTGTTTTGTTCCCGTGCCGCAGAGTCTTGCCATTTCGCCGGGATGGGGAGTGATTACCGCGGGAACTTTTGTTTTCCTCAGAATCTCGGGGTTCTTTGAAATTATGTTAAGCGCGTCTGCGTCAAGCACAACCGGCACTTCGCACTGGGTTATTACCTTCTCAAGGAATTTTCCCGCGCTTTTAGAGGTCGATATCCCTGGGCCGACGGCAAGCGCAGTCTTTTTCTCGTCAAGCTCTCCTAGGGCTTCTTCGTGAGCGTCTGAGTGGAAAGTCCCGTCCTTTGAAGCCTTAAGCGAAACGGACATTACTTCCGTTGTTTTTTCCTCAACGGCCGTGGATATACTGTCCGGAATTCCCAGAGTGACGAGCCCGCTTCCTGCCCGAAGCGCCGCCTCAGCACAGAGAATCGCGGCCCCGCTTTTCCCCGGAGAACCCGCAAGCACAAGAAGATGTCCGTAGGTCCCCTTGTGAGAATCCGCGGTCCTTTTTCTTATCAGTCCCGCGCATTTTCGGAACGTGAGAAGTTCAAAGGGAATATTTTCCTCAAGCAGCCTGGGGATTGTTATATCCGCCACGCAGAGCTTTCCCGCGTAATCAACCCCTGGGTAAACGCATATTCCAAGCTTAGCCGGGGCGAAAGTGACGGTCATGTCCGCCCGCACGGCCGCTCCCTTGGGCTGCCCCGTGTCGGCGTCAAGTCCGGAGGGTATGTCAACGGAAACGCATGGAGCGCTCTGGCGGTTTATGAATTTTATAAGCCTCTCGTAAAAGCCTCCCACGTCCCTGTCAAGCCCCGTGCCGAAGATGGCGTCAATTATGACGTCCGTATCCTTTATCCTGGGGAGTTTCCCCTCGAGTTCCCTTACGTCGGCCCCGATCTCAACAAGAGAGTCGAGGTTTGTTTTCGCATCCCCCTTGTAGCGCTGTTTCTTCTGGGCAATGTGGACGCTTATGTGCTTTCCCGAGGAAATAAGATGGCGGGCGATCACGAATCCATCCCCCGCGTTGTTTCCGGCGCCGCAGATAACCGCCATTTTCTGCGCCGAAGGATACTCGGCCAGGATAGAGGACGCCACGGCTCTTCCGGCGTTTTCCATCAGCACGACGCCCGGAACTCCGAATTCTTCAATCGTTCTTCGGTCTATTTCCCTTGAGATCTGCTTGGTCGAGAGTTTCATGGTTCTCTGGAGTTGGCGAAGGGATCTGCCTATTTGCCCATCCCGCCCGCCCCCGTGGGTCTTGTATCTCCGAGTTCATCTATGTGCGCGCTGATGAATTCCTCTGCGTGGTCGAAGCAGAAATAGTAGGAAAGAAGGGTGCTGCCGCTTCGGTTAACGGTGATTAACTGGTAGTGGCGGCTGCAGATATCTACCCCGCACTTTATGCACTGCTTGATCTGGTTTCTTTCTCCCGAAAGTTCGCACCGTTCCCCGCTAGGGCTTACGTGATCACACTCGTAGATTTCAACCTCTATAGTTTTTACCGACAAATGCCTTTACCTCCCCTTGGTTTCTACATTAATTATACAGTTTCGCGTAGGCGTTTGGTAAATCACACGAATAATTTATAATAGACAGGAAGGATAGAGTTGATGATACATCCAAGACAGGCCCTAAACGGCACATTAAAATATTTCTACATCAAGGCCACTGGAAGGCCGAAGCTCCTTAATCTTGAGATAACCAAGCTTTGCAACGCCCG
>LXNJ01002341.1_pt1 | contig 10496 bp, 9 predicted proteins | sample 809081 | NCBI WGS metagenome assembly LXNJ01 (sample SAMN04870510, study PRJNA318959) | sponge metagenome | biome: sponge; feature: marine sponge reef; material: water | host: Petrosia ficiformis | place: Greece: Milos, Mediterranean Sea | collected 2013-05-29 | depth 5-7 m
TCAGGAGTTCTTCGATGGTATCCGGAACCCGTCCCCCAAAGTCCCGGAGCAGGGTTTGGCAAATCGCCCGAATCTGTTTGGCTTTGTTTTTGTAAAATCCCACCGGATAGATGGCCTTCTCTATCGTTTTGATGGGTAGCACCCTCATACGCTCCGGCGTGTCGGCTAACCGGAATAAGCGTTGGCTGGCCTCGGTCGTGGTGTGATCCTTGGTCCGGAGACTCAGAAGACAGGCAATCAAAATGCGGAAGGGGTCGCGGGTTTCCCGGGCCACGACGCCAAGCACGGGTTCTTTCCAGCGGCGAATGGTTTTCTTGACTTCGGAGACGACCGCGTGAATATGAGAATCACGCATGAAGGATGGTGGGGCGTTGAACCGGAAGGAATGGGGATATGACGGAACGGTGTGAACTAACGAAACGCACGCTTTGCCAACCATTTTTGTCGTCGCCGGGCCGCTTCCCGCTCTTTGGCTTTCCGCTTCACACTCGGCTTTTCGTAAAAACGTCGGCGTTTCAATTCACGAAACAAACCATCGGCTGCGAGTTTCTTCTTCGCAACACGAAGAGCTTTCTCGACATTGTTGTTCACTACCTTGATTTCCATTGTCCCTCTTTGATGGGTAAAAGTTCCTTATCTCTGACTCCGGCGGCGGACGCTATCATACTGTTTCCGCGAGAGACAAGTTTGCCTGTAAGAGACAGGCTAATGCAAGAACATCTTATAAAGTCAATAAATTCAACTTGTTATGGTAAATATTTTTTGAAAACTGCTGCGGTCCTTAAAAGATGACCGGGTGATGTTTATTAAATGTAAATACGCAAATCGAATCAAGAAATTCTTGGGGGCTATACGTGATCAGGTATCTTTGAGGGCGGCGATAATGTCCAGCACCATCTTTTTCCCATCGCCGAACAGCATGAGGGAATTGTCCAACGCAAACAGAGGATTCGGGATCCCGGCAAAGCCGGGACTTAAACTCCGTTTGATAATCACCACGGTTTTCGCCTTATCCACGTCGATGATCGGCATTCCGGCGATGGCACTCGTGGGATCGGTCCTGGCCAAAGGATTGACCACGTCATTCGCGCCGATGATCAGGGCCACGTCGATTTGATCGATGTAGGGATTAATGTCGTCCATGTCTTTGAGGGCCTCATAGGGCACGTCGGCTTCGGCCAACAGGACGTTCATGTGGCCCGGCATGCGACCGGCCACGGGATGGACGGCGTATTCCACCTCAATGCCGCGCTCGTTGAGGAGTGAGGCGAGGTTGGCCACGGGGTGCTGGGCTTGGGAGACCGCCATGCCGTATCCCGGAACGATGGCCACGCGTCGAGCCGCGTCGAAGAGGAGCGCGACCTCTTCCGGCGAAGCGGCCTTGACCCGGCCGGCGTACACCTCGTCCGCAGTCGCCCCTCCGCCCGTGGGAGCCAGCACGCCAAAGAGCACGTTGGTCAGGGACCGGTTCATGGCTTTACACATGATTTGCGTCAGGATCAAGCCCGACGCGCCGACAAGGGATCCGGTAATGATCAGGACGTTGTTGGAGAGGACAAATCCCGTTGCGGCAGCCGCCAATCCGGAGTAGGAATTCAGGAGCGCGACCACGACGGGCATGTCGGCCCCGCCGATCGGAATCACGAGCAGGACTCCAAGAACGGCAGCCACAATCACCAGCAGCCCGTAGAGGAGGATATTGGCGGGGTCCATGACCACCCCTGCACTCAACGCGAGGGCAAGAATCGCCAACGCCGCATTGATGACTTGTTGGCCTGAAAACAGGACGGCATTTTCATTGACGAGGCCTTTGAGTTTTCCAAAGGCCACCAGACTGCCCCAAAACGTGACGGCTCCGATCAGCCCGGAGGCCGCAATAGCCACGGAGACCTGTACGAGAGGGATTCCGCCATTGAGCGTGCTTTCGATCAGGGCGGCCCCGGCCACCAACACCGAGGCAATACCGCCAAACCCGTTGAACAACGCCACGAGTTCCGGCATGGACGTCATTTCGATTTTCACGGCCAGGATGGCCCCTATCGCCGCACCGATGACGATCCCGATGAGGATGACTTCGAATCCGACGATGTTGTGATCCGTGAGCGTGATGACGATGGCGAGCAGCATGCCGCACGATCCGAGCAGGTTGCCTCGAACGGCGGTGCGCGGGTGAGTCAGGCCCTTCAGCCCGAAAATAAAGAGAACTGCGGCAACGAGGTATCCTCCATTGATGAGTATATCGGTCATGATTTCTTTTTGAACATTTCCAGCATGCGGTTGGTCACCATAAAGCCGCCGACGACGTTAATGGTCGCAAAGACAACCGCGAGCCCGCCAAGCACGGTCGTCAACACCGTCTGTTGGCTGCCTGCCGACAGAATGGCTCCCACGAGCGTGATGCCCGAGATGGCGTTGGCGCCTGACATGAGCGGGGTGTGCAGTGTAGGCGGAATCTTGGTGATGATTTCAAAGCCCACGAAGATGGCCAAGACGAAAATCGTAATACCGGAAATCAACAACTCCATGGCTTACTGCTCCTCTCCCTTGCCCGCGGGAGAACCCAACATGTCACGGATTTGGGGATGAACCACGTCGCCATCACACGTCAAGAGGGTCCCCTTGGTGATTTCGTCTTCCCGATTAATCGTGAGTTCGCCTTTTTTCACCAAATGCAGCAGGAAGGTGGCAATGTTTTTGCTGTACATTTGGCTGGCGTGATAGGGAACCAGGGCAGGAAGATTCTCCGTTCCGATAATCGTGACCCCATCGGCCACCACCGTCCGGTCGGCTTGGGTCAATTCACAATTCCCGCCTCGTTCGGCCGCCAAATCGATAATGACCGATCCGGAAGACATGCCGGACACCATATCGGCCGTAATCAGGAGGGGCGCCTTTTTCCCCGGTACCGTCGCGGTGGTGATCACCACGTCGCTTGAGGCGATCACTTTGGTCAAGAGTTCCCGCTGGCGTCGATAAAACGATTCATCCTGCGCTTTGGCATATCCCCCCGTGTCTTCGGCTTCCTGCGTGTCCAACGGGAGGTCCACAAACTTGGCCCCCAGGCTCAGCACCTGCTCCTTGACCGCGGGTCGCACATCATAGGCCTCCACCGCGGCGCCAAGCCGGCGAGCCATCGAAACCGCCTGGAGTCCGGCCACGCCGGCCCCGATGACAAACACCTTGGCCGGAGTCACGGTGCCGGCTGCCGTCATCAGCATCGGAAACATTTTCGGAAGCGCATCGGCGGCCATCAGCACGGCCTTGTACCCGGACACGGTTCCCATGGAAGAGAGCACGTCCATGCTTTGGGCGCGAGTGATGCGCGGCATCAATTCCATGGCAAAAGCCCGGACTCGTCGCGTCGTCAAGTCCCGGATGCTGTGGGGATTGGACAGGGCATCGGCCATGCCGACGATGATTTGATCGGGTTGCATCAAGGCAAGGTCGGTTTTGCCCTGTTCGGGATTCGCACCCAACAGTCTGACTTGGGCAATGATTTGGGCGGCTTCAAAGAGTTGATGGCGCGAGGAGACGATGGTGCCGCCTTTCTCCGTATAGGCGGCATCAGGATATCCGGACGCGGCCCCCGCCCCCGTTTCAATCTGTACGTCCATCCCGTCCTTTTTCAAAGAAGGGAGGGTGGCGGGGATCAGGGCGACCCGTTTTTCACCGGGATAGGTCTCTTTGGGAACACCGATGATCATGATCTCATTACACGCTCCATGCCCCAGCGACCAAGGTGGCGGCTAAGGTAAACCAAGAACGAATAGCATAAATAATTTGTGAGAATCAAAGAATTTTTTAGGAAAACAAGCCCGAATGGGAAAAAGTCGCAAGGGAGCCTTAGGCCCCATAGAGCGTTTCGACAATGTGGCTGGTTTGAAACAGCAAGGCGTCGAGCCTCGTGTAGCAGGCATGGCCGAAGAGGTGTTCGTCAGGGGACGTTCCCGTCGCATCATGGTAATCGATGAGTAAACACTCCCCATCGTTGGGGCAACGGGTCACGCGTCGGGCACATTCCAACCAACGTTCAAATCCGTCGTACGGCTCCAAATTCTCGCGTAAAGCCTGGTCGAGTTCCACTTCCCACGGTGAAGCGGGGACGGCATCGGTTCCGGCTACGGCAAGCTGGTGCACATAATCGCCGCCGGACGCCATGGGCAGTTCCATGACGATTTGGGGCAACTCCATTTTGGCCAGCCAACGTTTCCCATCTTGCCGGATAGGCCGATGATTCACGATGTGGAGAAGTTTCCCAAGGCTATCCGTGTCCCACCCGTACCGGATGGGCGTGCCGAGCGTCACCACGTCCAGCGAGGGCCAGGTGGTAAATTGATCCTCTGCCAACAACCGGTCCAGTTCCTGTAACTGTTGAATGGATTCTGATGGGGTCTCGCGTTGCTCATAAAAGTAGGCCAGGGTTTCAAACACGGTTTCACGAACCGATGATTCTCCAGGAGCCAGTAGATTGGAAAGGAGGGCGAGCAATTGGCCGGCATGGCCGTGGGCCACAATCAATATTCGATCGCCGGCCTGTAAGCCTTTTTGCGTCTTGAGGTGATTGAGTTCGTGCAAGAGCGCCAATGCCCCTTCCATTCGACCGGGATGGTGGTGCAGGGACGACCAAAGGGAGCGTTGGACCGTGAAGGGAATCGCATGGGTTTGAGAGAAGCCTGTCTGGAGGCCTTTGACATACTGTTCGAAAAAGTTTCCTTTGTCATTGAGAAGGTTGTCCAGCTTCGTTTTGCCGGCATCGTCATTGACAAAAGGGGGTTGGCAGGAGGGATCTTGCGATGAGCGTTGATATTCATTGGGGCGAAGGGCCGCCAGGAGAGACTCCAGTCCCGGAATGCCGCGGGAGTAGCCCCGCTTGAGACCTCCGACTTCGTCGAGGCGTCCTGATCCGAAGAGGTCCGCACCCAGATAGCAGCCATACACCAGGACAACCGCGCGGACTCCCGCGTCCCGGAGGCTTTTGCCCAGACGTCCGAGTGCATCATGCCAGGCAGGGGAAAAGGGGGGAGCCCCGGGTTCAAACGACACGTACCTGGCCCGCTCCCCTGGATCTGAACGGGTATACTTGGAATGCAGAAAATTATTTGCCTGCGGCATGAGCTGGAATCCGGATGAGTCAAGGGCTGCTTTGCCCTGCTGTCTTACCCTGATAGGGGATTCATGCGCAAATCGGAGATCTCAGAGAAGATGGGGCCGCGCCCCTTTTCGCGTAGTTGACCATGGAAAATCCAGCATGGTAGGTTGCCTTCATAACCTTTAGCCATGAGGCTTTTGAGTTTTTTGAGGGAGACGGCACAGCGACGGGGCGTGCTGGATTCCTTCGTGTACATACACCACGCCCCCAATACCATTCGAAACATGTTGACAAGAATTACGATTTCTCTTCTTGCGATGGTGGCTCTCGGTTTCCCCGGGAAGACCACGGTTTTTGCGGCTTCAAGCCCAACTCAAGCCGATCACGTTTTGCTGTTTGTCCTGGAGGGCGTGGGCAATGACGTGATACAAAACGGGACCATGCCGGTTCTTCAGAAACTCGCCCGGGAAGGGGCGGTTACTTGGAAAGCCCAATCGGTGTCTCCGTTCACGGTCCCATCCATGGCCAGTCTTCTGACGGGGCTGCCCGTCAAGAAGCACCGCGTGAATCAGGAATGGGAAACCTACGATTTTTCCCGGTCGTTTCTTCGGTCGCCCACCTTGTTCGATTATCTGGATCTCGCCGGCGGGGTGGATACGGCGCTCTTCATCATGGATGAGCGGTTTTATCAATTGGCCAGACCGGAAATTTACGTGGACATGCAAACGTGCGGAAAAGCCAAGCCCCAGTGCAATCCCTCAACCCTGGTGGAATATATTAAAGATTACCTGAAAAAAGTGACCAGCGCCGGCGGCTATAATTTTCGTATCTTCGCGATACCCGGGCTCCTGGTGGCCCATCTTCCTGAACCGGCTGACGTCGCCCGCAAACGCGGGTGGGACTCGAGACAATATACACAGGCGCTCCAAAGGGTTGATACGGCCATCGCGGACGTGATGGCGGTCTATCACGAATACGGTGTCCTGGACAAAACCATGATCATAGTGACGGGCTTGAAGGGAGCGGAGTCCCCTCAGGCTTCAACCGCGAAAATGGGGGAGCCCCGGCAATCTCCGGTACCTTGGCTCGCCTGGGGTGCGAACGTAAAGCCGGAGTATACGATTCCCGATCACGTAAGTATCATGGACATCGGAGCCACGGTGCTTGAAGCACTCGGCTTGGAAACCCATACCGAATGGGAAAGTCGTGCTTTGACGGACATTTTTCAGAAGCGACCGGAACGAAGGACAACGGGGAATGAGACGTTCGAGCTTGGATCTTCCACGATTCGTAAAAAATAGCATCCTGGCATGCAGTCTCATCGGAACCGTGCTGGCCGTCGACGTCAGCGCGGCGCGGGAGGCCGTGAATCCGTTAACGCGGGAGTATGCGATTACGATTGATCCCACGGCGCTCGATCCCCCGACGTGGTGGCACGTGCCGGGCGTGACCCCTTTGATCTGGACCAATGACCCCATTACGTATGAATCCTATAAGACAACCGACGTGCGGGAAATTAAATTGAAACCGGGCGAGTATCGTTTCGGGACCTTCACGTTCGATTTTGCGTTTCGGGTCACGTTGGAGGGTAAGTTGGAATTTGATCGAACCTTATCGCAATGCGTGGAAGGACTCGGAACAGCCAGGCTCGTCGTTCAGTGTAGCCATACGCAACCGTATAAACAAGAACGCGATTACGATTATCCCTCCGTCCCTTGATACCATCAGCAACTCATGTCACAGACGGTAGAACACTGGATCGAAGCGTTAGACGACGTTGACGACGCGACGCGGGAAGAAGCCGCGAAGGCGCTCGCGGAGTTGGGCGACTCGGCGACCCTCGAAGCCCTCTCCGTGGCCTTGGAGGATGATTATTGGGCCGTTCGGGTACACGTGGGGTGGGCGTTTGCGAAAATCGGCGGGGACGTGGCCATCAGGTCCCTCATCACGTTGTTCAACGACAATATGATGGAAGTGCAGGATGAGGCCGTGTCCGCCATGGCCTCCATGGGAAAAAGCACCGTCCCGAAACTCATTCCCTGTTTGAAGGATGACCGGTGGCGCGTTCGGCAGCAGGCCGGGAAGACCCTGGGATTGCTGAAAGAGCCCGACGCCGTCCAACCGTTGATGATCGCCTGTCGAGACCGTGACGGTGCCGTGAAAAGTGCGTCGGCTGAAGCGCTGGGGCAAATCGGTGATCCTCGAGCCGTTCCGGTTTTAATCAAGCTGTTTAAGGATACTTCGAAAATTGTCCGGGAAACCGCCGGAACCGCCCTCGTGTATATTGGCGAAGCCTCCATTCCCGCCCTCGTGGAAACGCTGAACGACCCGCACTTCGTGGTCCGCTGTCATGGCGTTCGGGCGTTGGGCGGCATGACGACCGACTACCAGATGGGTCGGGCGTGGACCAGGGACGGGCGCGTGGTCGAGGCGTTGATCCGGGCGTTGAAGGATGAAGACCGGGCGGTTCGCGAAGATGCCACGATTGCCTTGGGGATTATCGGAGATCCCCTGGCCGTTGACGGGCTCATTGACGCCATGAGGGATGGAGCCGTGAAGCGTCACGCGATCGCCTCTCTCGGAATGATCGGAGACGCCCGAGCCTTGCCACCCGTGTTAGATGCCCTGAAAGGCAAGGGCATCGCCCAACAGGGAAGGCCGACGCCCGGGTGTATAATCAGTGAAGATCAACTCATCAAAGAAGCCGCGGCAACGGCGCTGGGACATTTTCGGGATCCCAAGGTGATTCCGGATCTTATCCTGCTGTTAAAAGATATCGTGTTGCGGGAGTACGCCGCCTCTTCGTTGGTGCTGATCGGAGACGCGGCCATCGAGCCGTTGGTGGCCTTTCTCCATGATCCGGAAGCCTCCAAGGTGGAAAAAGAAAGCGAACGGGTGTTGGCGTTCGCGTCGACCCGGCTGACGGCATCGAGCGCGCTGAAGAAAACCGTGTTGGAAACCTTGGACAAACTTGGCTGGGAGCCGCCCAGAGATGACCCGCACACGGACGTGAAGGACATCGAATATACCGACCCGGACAAGGTGCTTGGCGAAGAAGGCCGGTTCGGCCCCTCGGGAGATTTTGCCAAGCCGGCCAAACCCTACCGTATTGAACGCTGATCCTATTGCCGGCAAAAAGTGCGGGCAACCCTCACGCCAACCCCCGGATCCAGTCCGGGACAGGCTCTCTCCCGGCGGGAGAGGGAGTTCGGAAAACACCTCGGGTTCGCCGTCACGGCTTTTGGAAGTGGAGAATGCCCCAGGTCAGATGACCGCCCTTGCCGCCGTCGATCCAGTGTTGAAGACCGGCTTTCATCCGTTCGATGTAGTCTTCGCTGCAGACTCTCACCAAACTCCATTGATTGGCCAAAACTTCTTCCAGGACCTGTCCATAATGCGTACTCAGGTGTTCGGTAAGATCCACGATGGCAAGCTCTTTGAACCCGAGTCCCAACAGCATATCCTTGTAGCGCGGAATTGAACCCAGAGAGTCGAGGTGGATACGGTCAAGAATGGGTTGCAGGGCTTCCTGTGGGCACGTTTCACTCTGCATCGGGTCGGTAAAAATGAACTGTCCGCCCGGAGAAAGCACTCGCTTGACTTCTTCAAAAACCTTCTCGCGATTCCCGCTGTGCAAAATGGCATCCTGCGACCACACCACGTCCACACTGCTATCCGGCATGGGAACATCTTCAAAACTTCCGTCAACCACGTTGATGACCAAAGAATATTTCCCCTGGGCGTTGAGTTCACGGTTTCTGGCATTTTGTGTTTCGCTCAAATTCAGGCAGCCCACTTGGCATCCGTAATGCTTGACCAGGTACCTGGCTGACCCGCCGTATCCGGAGCCAATGTCCAACACCCGGGTCGCCGGCCCGAGATCCGTGATCATGGAGGCCATTTTCTCGACCGTCTTGCGACTCGCCTCGAAAATGGTATCCGTGTTCTGTTCATAGAGGCCGACGTGAATGTCTTCGCCCCCCCACACGGTGGCGTAGAACCGGTCGGCATCATGGCTGTTGTAGTAGCTTCTGGCGGTTTCGACGGACTGAGAATACCCCACTGAAACTTTAACGGGCCGTTCCTCGTTCTTATACAGTTTTTCAGCCACGTGGATATAGAAGTCAGGGTCCTCGACACGGTGGGTCTCTTGAAAGTCCGCAAAGGTTTTGACTTGTTGAAACCCTACCTCTCCCATGAGTTTTCGCACGTAATCCTTGCGGAGGGGGAACATGTTGAGGTGATATTCCGAGTCGTCCGGGAACCGGTACCGGAATCGGGCCAGGCCTTCATCCACGTATTCAGGCTCGGCGCTGACGTTGTCCCCACAATAATAATAGACGTGTTTGGAGGTGAACCCGTTATCGAGGATGCCGTCGTAATTCCGTTGATCCAGGATCAGGACGCCGTCGTGGTGCAGCACCGAATAGAATTCGGCAAGGGCTTTCCGGCGGTCCTGTTCTGAAAACAGATGGGTCAGAGAGTTTCCCAGGCAAATGACCGCATCATATTGGGTGTGGATGTCCCGGCTCAGCCACCGCCAGTCCGCATGGAGGGTCTTCATGATGAAGCCTACGCGTGTCGCGTTTTCAAAGGCTTGAGCCAGCATTTCCGGGCTGCCGTCCGCGCTGGTCACGTCGAACCCGGCCTTCAGGAGCCGAATGGAGTGAAATCCGGTTCCCGTGGCCACGTCCAAGACTCGTTGAACCCCCCGTTCTTTCAGGATATTGATGAAAAAGTCCCCTTCACTCTTGGCTCGGGCCTCCCAGTCGATGAGCTCATCCCATTTTCTGACAAAGCCATGGACGTATTCACGTTTGTATTGGTCGGTTTTTCGTTGGGCGATGGGGTTATCCCCGTACACCTGTTCTTGACCCATGGTCCACCTCCTCGATGGTCAGCCTCACAAAAACCCTTTTAGTCGAGCAGGTTCGTCTGTTGGTTTAATGAAACAACGAAAAGGGTCATTGCGGAACCCTCACTCTAACGATTTGGCTCTTTTTGGGCAACCCTTAATCTGTCTGATGGAATTGGCCTTGAGTTCTCCGGACATTCCCGGCAAACTAACGGGATAACGCCGTTTAGTCACGGGGTGATGGAAGTTTTTCATAACCCTTTAATTTTAAAGTATTTTTGTGAATCAGACAGATGCCTTTTCCCTTTGATGCTGAAGAAGGGATCGTTTTTCGCATGCATTTCTCATGAAAACCGCCACTCCGGTCTTTAAGATCTCCTTTTCCATTGCTGCGGCATTTCTGGTCTGGGGAGCCGTGGCTCCCACCCAGTTGGCCACGGTCACCGCTGCTATCCAGCGCTGGTTGCTCGATGCTTTTGGGTGGTTCTATCTCCTATGCGCGCTCGGGCTCCTGGTCATGGCAGCCACGCTGATTTTTTCGAGGTACGGAGA
>LXNJ01002343.1_pt1 | contig 10490 bp, 8 predicted proteins | sample 809081 | NCBI WGS metagenome assembly LXNJ01 (sample SAMN04870510, study PRJNA318959) | sponge metagenome | biome: sponge; feature: marine sponge reef; material: water | host: Petrosia ficiformis | place: Greece: Milos, Mediterranean Sea | collected 2013-05-29 | depth 5-7 m
GATGCCGAGTGGAAGACCGCGTACGAAGGTCCGTTCGACGATGCCAGCGTGGCCATCATCGGCAAGGGACCCGAGGAGGGTACGGTCTACCTGCTCGAAACGATCACGGGTGACATCGGGGCGCTCAGCTATATCGATCTCACGACCGGGGAGATCACCAACGTGTTCCGCCCGGCACGAACCGACGTGCATTCCTACTACCTCGACGGCAAGCAGGAACTCTACGCCGTTCGCTACGACGATCATTTTCCGCAGTGGTTCTATCCACAGCCGAAGCACATCGCGGCGCAGATCCACAATCTGGTCCGCAATCAGTTCAAACCGCAGAACGTCGACCTGACCTTCGCACGGGACAATTCGAAGGCCATTGCCACCGTGTCGGGCGACGCCAACCCGGGGACGTACTACCTGTTCGATACCGACGGCAACAAGCTCAAGAAACTGTTCGACCGAAACGCGGCGGTCGGCAACTACGATCTCGGCGAGCGCCACCCGCTGGAGTTCCCGGGACCTGACGACAGGCGGATTCCGGCGTACGTGACGTTGCCCAAGGGTGCCACCAAGGACATGCCGTTCATCGTTTGGGTTCACGACCACCTGACCGGGGGGATGCCCGCGACCTGGGGCTACGACGCGGAGGCACAGTTCTTTGCGAGCCTCGGCATCGGTGTGTTGACCGTGAACCACCGGGGCAAGATGGGCTTTGGCGTGGCCCACTCGAAGGCCGGTTTCGGCGAGTGGGGCAACTACATCCTCGACGATATCGCCGCGGGCATCCGTCTCCTGGCGCGTCAGGGCGTTGCCGATCCGGACCGTGTGTGCATCGTCGGCAGGCGGTGGGGGGCGTATGCCGCGATGCTGTCGGCGCTCGACCACCGACGCCTCTACCGGTGTGCGGCGGGAATCGCGGGGATGTACGACATGGTGGCCATCTGGAAGTTCCTGCCACAGCGGGGCGGCCAGGAACGGTGGGAGACCACGACCGTCGGTCCAACCGTCAGCGAGGACCGGTTCAAGGAGATCTCGCCACGCTGGCGGGCGCGCGAACTGCGCATGCCGGTGATGCTTCTCGAGGGCCAGCAATACCGGAACAACATCGGTGAACAGGTCATGGACCTAGTCCGGGAGCTTCGCGCCGGCGACCTGCCGCACGAGCTTGTCATCCTCGACAATAACCGAACCGACAACTGGCTCACCGACGACGAGCGGCGCCAGGGATTCAAGGCTCTCGCGGGCTTTATCCAGGCGAATACCGCGCCGAAATAGCGACGTAGGGGCCGCCCTTGTGGCGGCCCGCGCCGCACCGACGCGGTTCGACGCGTGAGCGCGGGCGAGGACTACCCTCGCCGGGAGTGCGGCCCCTAACGCCGGACTTCCACGGGAAGCCAACGATCCGAATCCGGCGGAAACGGCACGGTCGGGGGCGCGTTTCGTCCGAACGCGTCGTCAAGCCATGACGTGTCGGTTTCCTCGCCAACGTCTGCGATCGCATCGCGGGCGGCGTCGGCGCTACCGACGCCGAGTTCCGTGATCGCGACAGTGACCCGAGTGTCGGCGTTGTCGCTGGCAGCCAGCAGTTGCAGGGCCCGCTGGCGAGCCGATCGTCGTGCATCCCCATCGCCGCAGGACGCATCGGCGCGGGTTTGGGCGATATGCGCTTGGCCCCAAGTCGGTTGTAGCCGGACCGCCCTGGAAAGCGGGGGACGCGCGGCGGGGCAGTTGCCGGCGGCAAGCCTGGCCATACCCAGCCAGTAGTGCACGTAGGCATCCTCCGGCAGTGAGTCGGCGAGTACGGCGTAGTCCTCGGCGGCTCCGGCAAATCGCTTGGCACGCATCCGCAGCGCTGCCCGAAGGGCGCGGGTCGTCGTGTCGCTATCAAGTGCCAGTGACCGGTCGGTCGCCTGGAGCGCGTCGGCCGGGTCGGCCGAGTCCCGTTGCAGATAGGCGATGAGGTACCAACCCCTCGCCGACCGTGGGTCGAGGGCCAGGACGCGTTGGGCTTGTGTCAGCGCCGCATCGCGCTCGCCGACCTCACCCAGGGCGTGCGACAGCACGAGACCGGCGTCAACGTCTTCGGGTGCTAGCGCCACCGCGTTGCGCCATGCCGCCAGGGCTTCGTTCCGGTCGCCGCGGCGCCAGGCGCGCTCCCCGGCCTTCATGAAGAACCTCGGGCTCATGCTGAGCGTGGCGACCTCCACAAGCAGCGGATCCTCGACACCAGGGGCGACTTCGCTACGCCTTTCGAGCCACTGGCGAGCCTTGTCGAGATTGCCCAGACGGCGGTGGACCTGGCCGAGTTTGTAGGCCACCCGGCCGGCGTTCGGCTCGATCGTGAGAGCGCGCTCGAGCAAGATTCTCGCCGTGAGCCATTCCCGGGCGGCCATGGCGGCATCCGCCTGGGCCGCGATGACGGCCGCCGACTCCGGCATCGCGGCCCGAGCGGCGTCGAGTGCCTCGGCGGCCGCGACGTGGTCGCCCCCGACCAGGTGCGCCAGACCCATTCGGTAGGACGACAGGCCGTGCCCATCCACCGCGAGTGCGATGGCATCCTCGTATTGCTCGATAGCGGGACCGATTTCCCCGCGCTCGCCGAGCACAACCCCGAGAAGGTAGTGCCACGGCACGGCCGGCGCATGCCGTAGCGCTTCCCGGTATGCCTCCTCGGCTTCGTCGTGCAGTGACTGCGCGTGGTAGAGCATGCCGAGGCGACCCCACGCCTCGGCCCGCGCCTCAGCGTCTTCGAGTTGGGGTACGTCCCGTTCCACCTCCTCGCGCGCCTCGCGCAGCGTCTGGTTGAGGAGATCGGTCCAGTCTACGTTGGTCGAGGGTTCCGTGCCTACGGGTTGGGCTTCGGCAGGCGCGGCCAACAACACGGCGGCCGTCACGCCCAATACGGTCCATCGCCCATTCATCGGGGGGATTCGCCTTGACGGAGAACGTGGTAGCGATTCGCGTGGAAGGGGCCGTAGCGTTGGCTGTCCCCATTCGGCCAGCGTACGTGGACGTGACGGGGCGTGCCGTCGGTGCTCAGGCCGAACACGATGCGCGGGTCCTGGGCGGATGCGTAGCTACCACCGGTGCGTACGGTCCGGTTTGCCGAGGCAGCGCCCTCGAGGACCACGCGGGCGCCGATCGCCGGTGACTCGCGACGCTTGAGGTCAAATCCCAGCCAATGCGTATCCTCGCCGCCGCGGCTGTCATTACGGTACAGCCGGGCAGGACCGTGGTTGTTGGAGACCACGATGTCGAGGTCGCCGTCGTTGTCCAGGTCGCCGAAAGCCGCGCCGCGACTGACGCCATCAGATGTGAAGGCCGGGCCGCCGTCCGTAAGGCGGTAGCGCTCTCCCTCGCGCAGCCAAAGCTGGTTGAACTGCTTAAGCGGCGGCACCACACCGGCGTTGCGTTGCGATTCCACGATCTGTACGGAGCCGTTGGCCGCAAACAAGTCCAGATCGCCGTCGTTGTCGACGTCGACCCAACCAGTGCCGAACCCGGTATAGGCCATGCTTCCGACTGCCACGCCGAGGATGTTCGACCGATCCTCGAACCAGCCGCTTCCGTCGTTGACGAACAGGGTGTTGGACTCCTTGACGTCGTGGGTCATGAACAGATCCTCGTCGCCGTCGCCGTCGAAATCGGCCACCGCGATCCCCATGCTGGCTTCCGCCACGCCGTTGCCGTTGACGGCGGCCCCGGCCATGGGCGCATCGTCTTCGAACCGCCCGCCGCCGCGATTGAGCCACAGGAAGTTCTCGTCGGCATCGTTGGCCACGTAGAAGTCTGTCCGGGCGTCGGAATTGAAGTCGGCAGCGACGACGCCCATCCCCGCGCCGAGGCCAGACTCCACGCCGGAGCTTCGGCTTATGTCCTCGAACCTGCCGCCGCCCAGGTTCCGATAGAGCTTGTCGGTGGCCCGGGGATAGTTGCTGGGCGTGCAATAGCTGCGCCGCGACGAATACAGGCGGCACGGTTCATGGTTCTCGATGTCGAACACCAGGTAGTTGGCGACGTAGAGGTCGAGCAGGCCGTCAGCATCGATGTCCGCAAACGTCGCCGCGATCGACCAGTCGCTCCCGGCAATACCCGCCGTGGCCGTGATGTCCTGGAAGCGTCCCTCGCCCGTGTTGAGGTACAACTGATTTGCGCCGAAGTTGGCGAGAAAGACATCGGTGTCGCCATCGTTGTCGATGTCCCCGGTGGCAATGCCCATGCCATAGCCGGTCGCACGTACGCCGGCGGCCTCGGTCACGTCGTCGAATCGCAACTCGTCGCCGGTTTCCGCGTTGCGGTAGAGACGGTCGCTCGGCAACGAAAGCGTGTCCCGACCGGTCAGGGGACCGCCTTGGATCAGCCACAGATCCATGCGGCCGTCGCCGTCGTAGTCGAGGATTCCGACGCCCGCCCCCGTGATCTCCACGGTCCACAACTCGCCTTCCAGGCCGCTGTCGTGGACGAAGTCGATGCCGGCCTCCGACGCGACTTCGACGAAGCGAACCGCGCCCGAGCCAGGCCACGCGATGATCGAGATAGCGACGATCAGCGACCAGGTGCGGCCCCGACCCACGGCGACCGGCAGGTTAGTTGCCGACCGTGGGGATCTCGATGGTGCTGAGGTCTTGGAGATCCTGGTTTGTCGTCTGGTAGAGGTGATCGTCGATGAATCGGCAGGTCAACGTCGACATGTAGGTGCCCACCTTGCGGCCGCGGTCACAGGAGACGCGGTTGATGCGAGTCCCGTATCGCTCTTCGTAGATGTCGATCTTGTCCAAGAGTTGTGGTCGGTAGCCTTCGGGCACCTTTTCCCACAACACGTTGAAGTAGTTACGGATCTCCGGCATCGACGTGCCCCGGGATGCGACGCCGAGCCAGGCCATTGCTTCCCAACCGTCGCGATCGGTACCGAGTCCCTGCTGATACAGGAAACCGACGCGCGCTTGCGCGAACTTGAAACCCCGCCTTGCCGCGACGAGGAGATGGGGGAATGCCTCCGCGTACTGGCCGCGCCGGTAAAGGTCCGTGCCGCGCCGCCTCGCATCGTAGATTTCCAACGCATCCGGGAGCATGACGACCCGCCCGCTCTCGGACGGCGTGCCCCGGACGATGACTTCCTCGATCGAGTCGGGTGGGGCAGTCACGACCGTTGTTTCCTTGATCGCTTGTTCGGCGACCGAGTCTCTATTCGGGGCGTCCTCCGCGGCGACAACGCTTGTCACCATGGCGAGGATCGCGATCGGGTATTTGCGCATCATCAGGGTGGCCGTCTCCGATAACGGGATGTTACCAAAACACGCCGGCCTGGTTTGTTGCGGCTCAAAGCACGTCCCCCATCCGAGGCGCCCTATCCGACCCGTTCAAGCAGACGGTCGAGCACGATCTTCGCGCAGCGGTGGTTCTCGGGCGGAAAACGCGATTGTTCGGCCCGGTCCATGAGGCAGTGGCCGTCATTGCTGGACACCACGTGACCGTCCGCGATGAGTTTCCGGAGGCTGACCGCGTGCTTGTTGCCCCGCTTCCGCTTGGGGGGCAGTGCGATGACACCGACCCGCGCCTGCGCGGCTAACGATTCGTAGAGCATCGAAGCGCTGTCCGCGCTGACCCAGACGCACTCGGTGCGGGGCAAGGTCTTCTCGAGGAAGTCCGCAGGCGTCGTTTGCCAGTGACGGAACGTCAGGTTGGGTGCCTCGGGAAGGCATTGGCGGAGTCCATCCGGCGTGCGGCGCGAGTCGCAGACCTGCCACCGAACATCGGGCGCAGCGCGGACAATGGCCTCGAGGTGCCCGCCGATGTCCGGGTTCGACCATTCGAAATGGGCGCTTGTGCCGCCAAGCAGAATGAGGCCGGAGCCGCGTTCCTTGTCAACCGCCACCGAGGGGCAGATGACGCCCCGGGTTTCGACGACGTTGGCCCGGCGACGAACCCGGTCGTGCTGGGGCACGAAAAGGAGATCGAACAAGGGATAGGGGAGTGTTGGCTTCATCAACACCACGCTCCGGCCCCCGCAGACGAGGCGGGCGATCAAGAGCGGCAGATGGGTTCCGTGGCCGACGCCAATCAACAGGTCCGGTGCGGGAAAGTCCGGTGTCTGCTTCGAGAGGCGGCGCCGGATCTGTCGCCAGAGCATCGCTTTGAAGCGCACGTCGATGTCGTACGCCTCGACACGGTGCAGCGCTTCCAGACCTTGGAGCAGCCCGGTGGATTGTTTTTCGTGGCCCGGCTTGCCGTCGACGAACTGCCAGACGACGATCGTCGAATCCGCACCGTGGATGCCTTCGGCCGAGGTCTCGTTGACCGGCGTCATCACCGCCCCGAGGTCGGCGCTAGTGTGCCGCTTCTGAAATAGCATGACATCGTCCACGCCGGACAAATAATCGGGTGGCTTGGCTAAGTGCTTGTTTTGGGGGCGGCACATCCCGCTTTATGCCGCGTCTTGCAAGCCGCAAGGCCGTGCGGGTTGTCACGGTTATTCGGAATCGGAACACTAGCGAAGCGTGTGGTCCATGCCAAGGGCAGGGCTTTCGTCCTTGGTGGGTCCAACGACCTGTGCGGGAACGCCAGCCACCGTGACGTGGGGCGGGACGTCTTCGAGTACCACGCTTCCCGCGCCAACCTTCGCCCCCGCGCCGATCTCGATGTTACCGATTACCTTGCAGCCAGCGCCGAGCAGCACGCCATGCCGGACCTTTGGATGTCGATCACCGGTCTCCTTGCCCGTGCCGCCCAGCGTCACCGCGTGCAGGATCGAGACGTCGTTTTCGACCACGGCGGTTTCGCCGATGACGATCCCCGTGGCGTGGTCGACCAGGATCCCGCGGCCCATCCGCGCCGCCGGGTGGATATCGACGTCGAGACCGACGCTGATCTGGCTTTGGAAAAACAGGGCGAGGGTGTGGCGATCGCGATGCCAGAGCCAATGGGCGATGCGGTGTGCCTGCAGGGCGTGGAAGCCCTTGAGGAAGAGGAAGGGCGTCGACAGATCCTCGCAGGCGGGATCGCGGTCGTAGGTGGCGAGCATGTCGGTGAGCGCGCTGTCGAGGATTTCGCCGTCGTCGCCCATGGCTTCGTCGATCACGTCGCGGATCAGCATGGTCGGCAACATGGGGTTGTCCAGTTTGCTCGCCAGTCGGAACGACAGGGCCGAGCGGAAGTTCGTGTGGTTGAGAATCGTGGCGTGGAAGTAGCTGCCGAGAATGGGCTCCTCGTCGGCCTTCGACGCGGCCTCGCCGCGCACGACCTCCCAGATGGCGTCCTCATCGAGCACTTCCGTGGTGCGGTAGCGGTGGAGTAGGGCATCGCGTCTTTTTCGAATAGTCTCGCGCATGGCTGCGTGACTCCGTTGTTCGGTGTTCGCCGCGTTGGCTGTGGTCGCGGTGGCGGGTGCGACAGCGTGACGGGGACAGTGCGACTTTTCAAGCCGGGACAGTTGAAACCGGTACTTAAACCCGGCGCGGGCGGTGCCGCGTATACTCGCTGAACGTTTCACTGGGGACGGGCCGATGACCGATTTCCGGCGCGTGGCCATCGTGGGTCGAACGGGCAGTTCCCACGTCGTCGACTCCCTGAACATCGTTGTAGCCGCGCTGGCGACGGCCGGCGTCGAACTCGTATTCGAGGAACGAACGGCGGCGATGCTGTCCCGGTCCGACGGTGTACCGCGGGCAACGGTGGGATGCGGCGTCGATCTCGTGGTGGTCGTCGGGGGCGATGGCAGCATACTCGGCGTTGCCCGGGACGTCGCCCACGCGGGTGTGCCCGTGCTCGGGGTCAACCGGGGCGGATTGGGCTTCCTGGCGGATATCGCGCCGGACCAGATTGCGGAGAAAGTGGCGCAGGTCATGGCCGGCGCCTATCGGGTCGAGGAACGTTTCCTGCTCGAGGCGAGCGTTCGCGACGTCAACCAGCCACCCGCCCACCCCGGTGGCGCGGTCGGTGTAGGGGTTGCACTGAACGACGTGGTGGTGCACGCGGGCAGCATGTCGCGGATGATGGATTTCCAACTTTTCATCGACGACGAGTTCGTCTACGAGCAGCGCTCCGACGGATTGATCATATCCACGCCCACGGGCTCGACGGCGTATGCCTTGTCCGCGGGTGGCCCGATCCTGCATCCCCGCTTGGACGCCGTGGAGATTGTCCCCATGTTTCCGCACACGCTGACGTCGCGGCCCTTGGTGGTAAACGGCGACTCGATGATCAGTGTACGCATCGGGGACGCTGCGGCGACACCCAAGGTGAGCTGCGACTCCCAGGTGGACTTCGCGCTCGGTCCAACCGACGAGGTGCGGATCGTCAAGCACCGGGACCCGCTTCGCCTCGCGTTTCCGATGGGACACAGTTTCTACGAGTCCTGCCGCAGCAAGCTCGATTGGGCAACCCGCCTCGGGGGACGTCGCGAACGCTCGTAGGCGCGACCCTTGTCGTCGCTCGCGCCCTGCGGCTTCGGTCGATTGCCACGAGAATGCGTGAGCATTCTCGAAACGCGCCCGAAGGGTGCGCCGGGACAAGCCCGTCCCCTACGCCATCTCCCCCGGTCGGTCGATGTCGATAAGGACGCCGTCGTCGTCCACATCCACGAAGATCACATCCTCGCTTGCCGCCACGAGTCGACGTGCGCCGGCGTCTCCCTCTAGCCGCAGAAGTTCGGGAAACAGGCTGTTGGGGAAGCCGACGGGGTTGCCGGTGCGACCGCCGCATCGGGGGCGGACGATGGCGTGGGGGTAATCGGTCATGGTCTCGACAAGACGCCGAAGCGTGTCTTCAGCGACGAATGGCATGTCCGCAAGACCGATGATCAGACCATGCGGACCCGGCGAAGCCAACGCGGCGGTATTCTCCGCATGCACGTCGTGCCGCGCCGTCAGCGCAGCGACGCCCGCGGCGAGGGATCGGGATTGACCAAGGTCGGCATCGGGTGCGTCGACGACCTGGCAGCCCGCGCCGCGCACGAGTTCGGCGACTTCCGTCTCGCCGGGGCGGATCACGGTCGCCACCGTGTCGAAGACGGCTCGGTAGGTGGCGAGCGTCCGGGCCAGCATCGGGAACCCGTCAATCAGGTGACGGCGCTTGTCGCTGCCGAACCGCCGGGCGCTACCGGCTGCTAGAACGATTGCGGCAATCACCCGCCTGCGGCGATGCTCTCGATGGCAGCGCGGGCGTTGGGGGCGCACGCCTTGCGCACCGCGGTGATCTCGGCGAGCACCGCCACGGCGATCTCCGGGGGCGTTTTGCTACCGATTGGCAGGCCGATGGGTGCGTGCAGGCGGCGAATTTCCGGTTCCGACAGATCCAGTTGCTTAAGCCGTTGGCGGCGATTGGCGGAGGTGCGCTCCGAGCCCATGGCGCCAACGTAGAAGGCTTCGGTCTTCAAGGCCTCCATCAAGCCCATGTCGTCGATTCGGGGGTCGTGCGTGAGTGCGACGATCGCCGAGTGGCTGTCGTTCGCATAGCGGCGGACGGCATCGTCGGGCATGTCGCCGACCTTACGTACTCCCGCGACATTGAATTCGGCGAGTCGGTCCGGGCGGGGATCGCACGCCACGACGTCGTAGCCGAGGGCGATGGCAATCTCGGCGACGTACGCCGAGACCATGTTTGTGCCGATGACGAAAAGCCGATCCTGGGGACCGTAGGTCTGAACGAGCACGCCATTGTCGTGGTCGTAGCGCAGGTCGGCGTGGTTCGGGACGTCCCGGTATTCGCAACTACCCGACTTCAGCACGACGGTTCGCTCCACGCAGGCCCGTCTTGCCAAGCGGTCGACCAGGTGGTCGAAATGAGCCAGGGTCGCGGACTTGGGCGTATGCGGCTCGACCACGATGTCCAGATGACCGCCACAGGGCAACCCCAGTTGCTCGGCTTCCTCTTCGGTTTCTCCGTAGCGGAAGAACTGCGGGCGGTCCTGGGCAAGCTGGCCCGCCGTCAGCTTCTCCAGCAGGTCGTCCTCGACACAGCCGCCCGACAACGAGCCCTCGATGTGGCCGGTGCGATTGCAGGCGAGCAGCGACCCGACCGGTCGGGGCGACGAACCGTAGGTCGCCACCACGGTGGCGAGCCAGCAGGTTTGTCCGGCGCGGAGCCAATCCCGTGCCTGGCCCAGTACTTGTTGGTCGACGCTCTGCATCGAAGACAATTGTAGCACCGCGGCTTCGCGCACCCCCGATATGCCAACGCGCCATCGACCGAGCCGATGTACGGAGATCGCCCGGGATGTGACAAGGCCCGCTCCGCGTGCAAACGCGGCTAGGCGGTCAAATGGCCGTGTCGATGACCCGATCGCCGATGCCGGGCAGGTGGACCGGGACTTTGGCGATGTTCTTCGGCGGCCACAGGGGCGCGCGCGTTTCCTGGGCCCAGGCATCGTAAGCCCGTCGTAGCTCCGCGGCGACGTCGGGCTTGGCCTCGATCAGGTTCGTCGCCTCGCCGATGTCCGTCGACAGGTCGAACAGGAATTCGAGCTCGCCGAGCCGCACCAGCTTCCACTGCCCGAGACGCAC
>LXNJ01002344.1_pt1 | contig 10489 bp, 16 predicted proteins | sample 809081 | NCBI WGS metagenome assembly LXNJ01 (sample SAMN04870510, study PRJNA318959) | sponge metagenome | biome: sponge; feature: marine sponge reef; material: water | host: Petrosia ficiformis | place: Greece: Milos, Mediterranean Sea | collected 2013-05-29 | depth 5-7 m
TTCAAAACATGCCCCCTCTACGTTATTGCGGACAGTGCGGCCCTGGCCAGTTGACAGGATTTCTATTTCGGTAGGCGGCTTACAGCCACTGCAGGGCGGCGCCGGCTGAGATCGCCTTTGTGTAGCGGGCTACGGTGCCGGCGTTCTTCAAGCGCCTCTGCACCATAACCGCCTGGGCGGGTCCGCCAGCGGCCGTTTGCTCAACTGGCGCCCAGGTGGATCTCATGCCTGCCAACCCTGTCCCCGTGCTTGTCGGACTAACATAACAGGTGGTACGAACATCGGGGGCAGGTCAGTATCGCGGAACGTTTTCTGGCAAGCTGGAGGTCATCGAGGCGAAGCTATCCGACGTGAGGAAGACGATATGCTCGATGTCGGCCTACCCCAGCCACTTCGCGGCCCGTTCGGCATTTTCGGCGCGGGTGTAGTCGGCGATCATGCCGGCGCTGCGCCAGCGATCCTGCGCCATAATCTCATGCGTGGGCGCGCCGGCGCGGGCCATGCACCGCGCCATCCCGACCCGCCCGGAGTGCCCGCGGTAGCCGCCCCCCAGACCGGCCGCCCTGGCCGCGGTCTTGACGCGGCGCGAGATCGACGCCACCGACAGGCCGAAGACCGGGTCCGAACCGGCTGCATCCTCGGAAGTTGGGCCATCTCCGACGACCTTCGGGCGGCAGCCAAGCGTCTGCGGACGCAGCCCCTGGCGCGATTGACGTCTGGCTGCTCCGGGTTGGATACCGGGCATTGCAGCACTTTTTGGGCCGCCCCTTGCAGAGCGCCTGGCGCAGAGCATCGAGACAGAAGATGCCGTCGAGGGTGTTGGAAAGCTGCCAGGCGAGCACGTAGCGTCTGTGCCAGTCGATGACAGCCACCAGGTACATGAAGCCGCGCAGCAGTGGCACATAGGTGATGTCTGCACTCCATACTTGGTTGACATGCGTAATCGGCAACTTGCACAACAGATTGAGATAGCGCTTGTGTCCCTGCCCGGATCAGGTTGGCACGAATCTCGTGTTCACTCGGTAACTGGCTAATCGTCTTGCTGCCTTCAATCGCTTCCAGCACACCCCGGAACTTGAAGGCCGCCGAGTGTCGCCGCCGTTTCTTGACCATCGGTCTCCCCCTTCACAGGCTCGGTGAATTGCTCCATTGTAGGGTAGGCAGCAAGCGAGTTGCCTTTGGGCACTATGCCTACAACTCCCCTCCGAACCGTGCTTGCAATTTTCACCGCACACGGCTCTCCAGTGTGTCGTTCCATTTATTGTTCTTTCCGGATGACGTCAAGTACAGGTTCGACCTTTTGCATTACGCATGTCTCTCTGTCTATGTGTCTGACACACCTGCCTCCCTTCGCCATGTAAGGGGCTTTCTCTCTCTCAGACTACTATGGAGACCCCGTTGCCTTATGCCTCTCGGCACTTAGGCAACTGCGGATTCCGTAACGAATCCCTGGATAGTATCCCTTAGACTCCCTGTTTGTCTCCTTACCCTTTCTCTCTGCAAGTCGTTCCCTTTCGGTGGGTCGTTCTGACAGTGTATAAATGCCAGCACCTTAAGGGCTTGGGTTTCATCCACTTCCCCAAGGGCGGCTAATTTTCGCCAACCGGAGACTGGGATTCAAGCAGTCTAGCCTTAGTTTTAGGATACAGGTCTTGGCGGTCTGATGTTCATTGTGGCTATCCCATCCTCCGCCTTTACCACCATGCTATTTCCCCTTCATCCTTTCGGAGTCCGGTAGGGTGGTCGGCCTACGGGGTGTCCTGCTCCCCGTGTCCACTATGTGAGCAGGGGGCTCGCTGGTAAACCGTCGCACATACACCTTAGCTCGTTGTTCAGTTTTTGGGGCCCACTTCACATGCATCACTCCTCCTTGACTAATATCCTACCGTTTGTAGTCATTCCTCAATTGGTGTACGCTACCCTCACCACAGCGTTTTACCTGTTTCATAGAGGACTATTCCTGCCCAAGATGGGGGCTCTATGCCCCCTTGTTGGACTATGAACAGGTTAATGGACGCTGTGGTGGCACCCATCTACCGGTTACCACCGAGGGGGCACCACTTTGTCTTCCAGCCAAACGCAACAGATCGACTTCCCCGTTGACGCTGGAATAGCCCCTTCCTCTCACCTGCGTCATTCTCCTTTATACCTTTTCGACGATTCGCAACCCTGTGAACCTATCGCCGCGCCCACAATAACCACCTTGAAACCAACAACTGAATACCGAACACCACATTCAACCTGTCACTACTTGGGAGGTGTGGTCATGCCCAACCACGGGGATGATGTCTACGGTGGTAATTTTCCGAAGGCCCGGAGACTTGCAATCGCTCGCTCCAATGGCAAATGCCAGTTTTGTGGTATGCGAGAAGCTAAAGATGCCCATCATTGGGCCTTTCCTAAATCCAACTACCCATCTGGAGAAAAAGTTCAGGGCCATGATTTGACGGCTTTGTGCAAACCATGTCACGAACTCGTTGGCCTTATTAGAGACTGGGTAGGAGAAAAAGACGCAAACTTCGACCAGATTGCCGGGGAACTTGAAAACGCCAGGAACTTCTACAAAAAAAGGCAAGCGTTCAGCCGCTGGTTCTTTCCTGACGAGGGTGAGATCCCAACCCCCATCCCCAGCGCAAGAGCCGACGCACTCGACGATTACGTTCCTCCCCAAAAATCGCTGAGCATTGACTCCTCTCAACAGGTCGATGAAGGTAGACCTAATCTTTTCCGCTTGTTGATACTGGCAGTCATCGTGTTTGCCCTGGCAGCCTTCTACATCGCGCAAAATCCCGATTGGTTGAGCCATATCGACATTCCCGGGCTGGAACTAATCGCTGCGTTTCAAGCGCGAAAGGATCACCCATGAGAAAGCTACGTCGAGAGCTCGACAGCCTGCGTTACGAAATTCAGAGGGAGAAAGCCAACGTCCATGCCATCAAGCGACAACTCAAACGATGCTATGGGAAGGAGGTTAAGGAGGTCTACTACGTCGACCCTGAAAGGGATATTCAGCGCATCAGAGAGGAAGTATTCGCGGATCCCTACAACGAGATAGATCTCGAAAGCTCCCTGACATTCTTCCAGGTCAGACTCGACGAAAAACGGAAGCGAGCAGCCTACCTAAAAGATGAATTGGAAAGCCAGTTTCCGCTTACGCCGTGCGCCCTCTACAGAATGCTCAAAAGAGGCTCTGATTAACCAGTCTCTGAACAAGCCGAGGACTTTTTTTTCTTCCGGATTTTCCTTCGATGTTTTACAGCTGGGGAGTCAACCGATTCCTTCTCAGACACTGTGGTGTCGTAAGCGAAGACTGTGCGATCTGCTTCGCGCAACTGCGCCAGCGTCCCTGCGCCATTATCTCATGCGTGGGCGCGCCGGCGCGTGCTGCAGCGCGACCAGCGCGCCTGCGGACCCGTCGACATACACTTGCATGGCATCCTCCGAAATCGGGAAAAACGGGACCAGAAAGAGGTTTGTCCAAATAAGCGATAAGGTTGATTATCGCTTATTTTGATAGCATACACTGGAAAACAGATCTGTCAACAGCTACCTCTTTCCCAATCATAATGTAGTTCAGAAAGGACGAGACTCATCCTCGAACAGTTGTACAGTGCGCTTTCCCCGTCCACCCAGGATAGTAGGAGGTTTTTGCAAGAAGCCCATTCATGTATCATATTTGGAACCGAGGGAGGCTTGATCTGTCGGCACCCGCCTCCCACTTCAATCGTTCTAGGAGAAAAAAGCCATGCTTAAGAGATTCCTGGTTGTCGCACTCGCACTTCTCACCGCCGCCTGTGTGCCTATCCCGGCAGAACCGCCGGCCGCGTCCCCTCAAATGACCGAACGAACTTACAGCTGTGCCCCTGACCACATGACATTGCAGGTCGGACAGAGCAGCGGCGATCCAACGTCAGACGAGTTGCCAGGGCACGTCGACATTCTCAGCGTAGCATCCAGGCTGGAGGGCGAGATGCTGACAGCTGTTTTCCACTTGAGAGACATTCCACAAGAATTGACAGTCAATCGAGAAGGTGTTCATCACATGCACCAAGACTATGGCTGGAATGTTGACATCGACATACATGGCGCAGTCAGAGACATATCTGCTGACTACTCACTCTTCGATTACACTCTCCGAGCCGAAAACAGCACAGAAAAGTCCCCCTCGGATCCCCTGCCCACAACTGGCCCCTTCGAAGACGTAATGAATCCGCTGCTCCTGGAATTCGTGCATGACAAGGAAAACAACTACCTTACCCACAAGCATTTGAACGGGAACTCCCGCCTTCTCGTCTCCTACGCAGACAACACTCTCACCCTCTCCGGCCAGATTCCTGGTATTACTCGCGAATCAACCCTCCTGTTCTGGGCCTATGACACATTGGCTGGACAGGACGGCATCGCATGCCAATCTGGTTGAGGCCTTCCCGTTCTGGCCCGGCCTGCCTTCCGTGCATTACGGCAGGCAGACCGAATCTGCTTGTGAACGATGAAGGAGCGAAAAATTTCGGGTTCACATACAAGAGTGCCATTCCGGACGGGAAGCCGTGGTAAACAGGCTCTCTTCTCCGTCCTGGTCCTGACCATTCATCCCCTTGATCTTTCGTCATCCCATGCTGTTCCATACTGAAGAACGTAGCTGTAAGACTGATCTGCTCCCAGAGCAGGAGAGATGACCCACTGCATAACTGGCGGCAGAACCGGCTAGCAGGCACAGCAGATCCCTCCCATCTTTGCGCCTGCCATCTGAGACACAACGTAGGCTTGACTGTTCGGAACAAGGGAAGCTGGACCCTCTGGTTGCCGAAGCTTACGAATCCAAAGAGCAGGGCGCGAATTCGGGAACGGTGAAGACGACTCCGCCTAGGACTAAAGGCGTCAACCCCTCGACACATGTGGCTATCGTCATTAGAGTACATGTGCCCATATCGCATATCGACAGTCACACGCTAGGATTGAACCTTGACAGACCCCCTTTTCAGAAACGCTGAATTGAGAGGTGTAGTCAAGCACGACACCGAACACGACGTCGCCGATGCCAGGGATTACAACCCGGATGAAAGGGGCACGCTTGAGTGCCAGCTAAGCAATTTGGCCGACGAAATCGCCTACACCACCAGTGATGCCGATGACGGCCTGCGGGCTGGCTCGTGTCGCCTGTAAGGGCAAGCGACTACGTTTTCGTCAACGTTATACGGGCAGGGGAAGAGAATCGGCTCAACAGTAAAGAAAAGGACATAGGCAGAGGTCTTTTGTCCCATGATCCAACCGAGGGTGAGGCCGAGTAGAATTGTTGTCAACAGAATGCTGCGCTTTAGCACCGAGTACATGAAACAGTGGTGGGTCAACTGAAAAACCAGATCGGTACTTCGGGTTCGGGTTTGTTACCGTCGTAGATGCATATTCCTCCGCCGTTTGCGTATGGGCAGGGGTAGATAAGCGGTTCAACAGTAGCGAACCAAAAGAAGTGGAACAAAATGCCTGCCACAAATCCGACGCCTATACACATGCCTAGCCGCGTCAGCAATGCGGTGATTCTGGGCAGCCGATCTCTTGGCGTGTGATCTGTCTGTAACAACGATAGCGGCATGCGCATACTGCTCTCCTGAGTGTGTGCAGGTGTTATGGACAACACCACGACGCACGATGGGCAGCCAACCGTCGAAAGTCTGCGAGCCAGGATATGCCGTCGCGGCATGTGAGGTTTCTTCTCCTGTTGTACATGGAGGGCTTAGAAGAAGAGGGAATCGATTATGGCTTGCTAGATATTCTTGTGATGGGAGGGGGTAAGCGTAGATCGAGTCGGAGACGGTTAGCGCCGTCTGGCCGGTTAGGGGTCAATTATGGGCAAGAAAAATTAACCTAAAGGAAAGCTTTACTGGGTGGTTGTTGTACTGTTCCTCCTGTTGTGGTTCTTTTTTATGCTGGATGGAATCAGGTGGGTAATGGATTAAGCCCCGACACAATGACGTGTCCGGGCTATTCCGGTTCAATTTGACGGTTCATTGGAATTCTCGTTAGCAATTTTCTTAGCATTAGGTAGAGGCCATAGCATGCCTGCGACGACTGAAGATATTAGCCACACAAGAGCAATCCAGCCTAGATATTGTCCCAAGTTGAATAGCCTTGCGACCAGAGGGACAAAAATCATCCCAACCGCTATCCAGAATCCCACAGAAAGCGTATAGACATTCCTCCCTATGTATTTCGATGGTATGGCGAATGCGAAGACAACGCCAACTGGTATTGAGAAAGCGACCGCCGACCAGGAAATCCAATCCAAGAATCCCGCAATCACACTGGCGATGATTATACCTAGAACTGATTGAACCCTGTGGTTTTTCAGCATTCTCACTTTCCTAGCTGGTGAAACTGCTTTGGGTCCTTAGCCTCTCTGCGCTCAGTTTCGTTTCAACCAAATCAGCAGAACGATTTTCTGCGAATGGCAGGCATGTAACGTCTGTCCATTGGCCGTCATCAGCCCGCTACGAGCTGTTGTATGCAAGCGGGGCTACGGCCAAAGCAATGCGACACATAAAGCAGCGCGTTGTTTTGGTCGTAGCCCCGGTATGCCTGCCCTATCCCTGGCCCGTTGTTGTAAAGTGTTTGGGAGCCAACGTATCCTGTTCGCAGGATACTATAGGGCGGGTAAACCGCGCAACGGCTTACAGCGCGCTGTAAGCCGTGCGTCGGCGGTGGCTATCTTCCAATCAACCCTTTCTGTTTGTGATTGCAAGATAGATTGAATAACCGAAGCCCCCTACCAGAAGCATAACTGCCAAGGGGATCAGTCCAAAGAAACAGACTGGTTCTAACGGTTCAACAATGAAAGCGACAAACGCCCCAGGAGGAGCAAGTATCCCAAAATAAAGGATAAATAATACCGCGGCGCTCATTAGCGTCAAAGCGATATTTCTAAGTAAACGTTTCCGTCGTTTTTGTCTCAACAATCATCCTCCGAATGGAAACAACGAAGAAGCAGTCAAGGATTTCCTTGGCTGCTTCAACCTCCCAACTGATCTTGCGGGCCCCAGTTCTGACGCATTAGGGTGCATTTTACCGTAGGCCCCCAGGTTGCCTGATAGTCTTTGCATTCGTATGTTCTATTGAACAAGTAAGGGGCCCAATGATTCGCCTCAATGGTTCTTGTTCTTGATGGGCCCGCCACCAGAAATTTTGCGTGCTGATAGGTCATCCAATCAGCGTCGCATAATTTGGGGTCGGTGTCTCTGTTGGAAACCGTTCCGGGCCCTAACCAGTAATAGTGCCAGTCGCGCGGTGCGCCGGGAAGGTCTCCCACTACAACGATGGTTTTGATGCTATTGTTGATGACGATGCCGGGCAGACTGCATTGCGCTCCACGTCGGTTTCCTGATTCATCTGCTTGAATTATACAACCTGGAAATATAATTTTTATGTGATTCAACACTTTTCTTATGGCAGTGTTGTGGCAATATCATGACTATTGCCCTGTAAACGATAGAATGAAGAGTGTTTGGTCCCTACGCGTCGCCAACCAGGGACCGCATACGGTCGCTGCGCCGGCAGGGGCAAGGCGCGTCTGTTGCGCTCCATGCGTTGCCCGACAAACCGGGAAACGCATGGAGGGCCGCGGCGTTTGCCGGAGCGGATTGGGGCAGAGTTACATGAATCTGGGCGCCGCCGAAGATGTGTCCGACCTGGTAAACGAGTGCCACGAGCACCGGGGCGGCATTACAAAACGGCGCACCAGAGCGCTCCGAATTCCACTTGGCGCAGCCGGTCGCAGAGTGTGTATCGCATCAAAACAACAGAGGACGTAAAAGTGTCCAAAGCGAGGGCGCCTTGGGGCGCAGGACGCGGCCGCCAGCACATCGCCGAGAGCACCGCATCCGGAAAAAATGCCCTTCAAAAAAATATAAGTTTTCGCCGACACATGAACCGGTATCAGGAGAATGGCCATGATCCGACCAATCCCTTCAGCGGGAAAAACCGATTCTTAGAAGGGGATTCACAGTTGCACACACAGGAGGACGACTCGATTCTCTGTTCTCCGGACATTCTTCCACCAGCACTTCTGCTGGGTTCCTGCGCGTCGGCATCGTCTTCACCCCGGAGATGGCATCACCGGCAGCGACATCGCACATCTACAAGGAAGGCAAGCAAGTCCATGACCAGACCGCGCAACCTCTCTATCAATTTGAAATCTTGTCCCGCTCTGACATATTTGTGACACATTTCACCTCTAACATGGGCAGTGTATGAGGGACAGACCCTCAACTAACCATAGTGATACGAGGTGAAAAAATGAGAGGCAAGGGAACGAAGTTGAGAGTGGCGCAGACGTTGGCGATACTGGTTTTGATTCTCACGATGATGGTAGCCGTCGGCTGTTCACGGAGGGGACAGAGCGGCGCCAACCAGAGTGCAGGCAGCGTTACGGAGAGCCGCGGCGAAGGCAGCGAGAGCGGCGGCGAAGGAGGCGGAGAAAGCAGTGGCGAACACGGAAGCGGCGGCGAAGGCAGTGAAGGCGGCGCAGCCGGCAGCGAAGAAGGCGGCAGCGGCCTCGCCCTCGACGAGACCTTCGACATGGTCCGCGCCGGCGCTCGCCTCATCATGAGCTACGATGCCGCCAGCAACGCCTTTGTCGGCACCGTCGCAAACACGACCGACGCGACCCTGACAAGGGTACGCATCGAAGTCCATCTCTCAAACGGCATCGAGCTCGGCCCGACAACGCCGGTCGATCTGGCGTCCGGTGAGATCCTGGATGTCGTTCTGCCGGCGTCAACGCAGTCCTTCGACAGCTGGACGCCCCATGCCGAGGTCGGCGCAAGTGAAGGCGGCGGCGAAGGTGGCGGTGGTGAGGGCAGTGGTGAGAGCGGAGACCCCTCCAGCCCGATCCTCGCCCTCGACGAAAGCTGGGACGGTGTCGTCAACGGTGTGAGAACCGCCATGTCCTACGACCCCGCAGCGAAGATATTCTCGGGGATCGTGGAGAACACGACCAACCAGACGCTCTGTTTCGTGCAGATCGAGCTGAACCTCAAGCAGGGCACGACGACCGTTGTCGAGCTTGGACCGCAGCCGGTAGGCGACCTGGCCCCCGGCGCCCAGACCACGGTCGAGCTGCGCGTCGCCGATGAGCCAACCGCTGTCGGCGTAGCCTACGACGCATGGGAGATTCACCCGGAGATGTTCGCCTGTGGCGGCCCTGGCCCTGTCAACACTGACGGCAGTGGCGAAGGCGGCGGCGAGGGTGGCAGTGAAGCCGGTGGCGAGCAGCATGGCGCTGAAGGCGGCAGTGAGAGCGGTGGTGAAGGCAGCGAAGGCGGAGCAACTAGCAGTGAAGAAGGCGGCAGCGGCCTCGCCCTCGACGAGACCTTCGACATGGTCCGCGCCGGCGCTCGCCTCATCATGAACTACGATGCCGCCAGCAACGTCTTTGTGGGAACCGTTGCAAACACGACCGACGCGACCCTGACAAGGGTACGCATCGAAGTCCATCTGTCAAACGGCATCGAGCTCGGCCCGACAACGCCGGTCGATCTGGCGCCCGGTGAGATCCTGGATGTTGTTCTGCCGGCGTCAACGCAGGCCTTCGACAGCTGGACGCCCCATGCCGAGGTCGGCGCGAGTGAAGGCGGCGGCGAGCATGGTAGCGGCGGCAGTGAAGGTGGCGGCGAACATGGAAGCGGCGGTGAAGGCGGTGGCGGCTAAAGACCGCAAGCCCCTGTGACGCCCTCAAGTTGGAAACGGGCGTTCGTTGCACTGTCAGGCAGCTAAGATCAGACGTGGCGCCCTATCTGGGGCGCCACGTTTGCATTGTTCCATTGTGAGGATGGATGACAAAGTCCCTTGATCAATTTACCAGGCTTGTTGACGTGGGTCTGAACAGCGATTTTGCGGAAGCAAACTGTTTATCAGCGCAGGGTCGCGCAGCTGCCCAAGGAAAATGCGATTCCCCTTTGGTGTTCTCCTCGCCCCTCCGCGTACTCCGCGGATCAAAGAAAGGTGTTCTTCGGGGCCCTTCGCGTGACTTCGCGGAACGTTCGTTTTTGTCTGTCACAAGATTCAGGCGGGAAACCCCCCGAACAGGCGTGCAGACTTTCCGTTCCTGTTCAACTCTGAGCGGCCTCCCAGAAATATCAACGGAACCTGATTTCTTCAGGGGAAAAATGATCTTTGACAGGGGATTCACAGCTGCACAGGAGGACGACTCGATTCTCTGTTCTCCGGACACTCTTCCCCCCAGCGCCTCTGCTGGGCTCCTGTCCGCCGGCATGGCCTTCCCCCGGAGATGGCATTACCTGCATCCACATCGCAAATCTTCAAGGGAGGCAAGCAGGTCCAGGACCAGCACCGCCGCGTCTCCCAGCAGCGCCGGGTTGATGAACTCTATCGTATCGTCTGGGCTGTTGATGCGTGAAGTGTCGTCCCCGAAGAAGAGAATGGTCGGAACCCAAGCGTCTCCGAAGATAAAGTCATCGCTGAAGGCTCCGGAGGGCAA
>LXNJ01002345.1_pt1 | contig 10487 bp, 10 predicted proteins | sample 809081 | NCBI WGS metagenome assembly LXNJ01 (sample SAMN04870510, study PRJNA318959) | sponge metagenome | biome: sponge; feature: marine sponge reef; material: water | host: Petrosia ficiformis | place: Greece: Milos, Mediterranean Sea | collected 2013-05-29 | depth 5-7 m
GTAAACCGCAACGAGCAGGGACTCATCTATCGCACCCTCGACCGCGGCGCGCAGGCGATCGTCGTGCCGCACGTGGACACGCGTGCCGATGCGCAAAACCTGGTTGACGGCGGCAAGTTTCCGCCGCTCGGCAAACGCGGCCTGTTCACGAGCCGCCAAGGCTACGGCGTGGCCGACTACCTGGCTCGCGCCAACGACGAGACCTTGCTCATCGCACTCATCGAGGACATCGAGGCGTGGCGCAACCTCGACGAGATTCTCGAGGTGGACGGCATCGGCGTCTTCTTCGTCGCGCCGTCGGACTTCGCGGCGTCGATGGGACACATCGGGGCCGCGGGGCATCCCGAGGTGCAGGAGAAGATCGAAGACGCGCTCAAACGGATCGTCGCGGCGGGGCGCACGGCCGGGACACTGGCGATGGACAACAACGTCCGCCACTTCGCCGAGATCGGCGTTCGGTTCTTCTTTACGGTCACCGCGCCCTGGGTCGCGGCCGGCGCGAACGCATTCAGGGCGAGTGCGTTCGACGGTCTTTCCTGAACATGACCGAACAGTCGGCGGTTGTGATTGCCGTCGTTTGATGCTTGGTGCGAGCGCCTTGTAGGCTATGGTCGTGCTGCGCCCATTTGACTGGCCTCAACCCGCCGGGACTCCCACCATGCGCACAACGCTGAACATAGACGACGATGTTCTCCACGCAGCGAAAGAGCTGGCTAATCGCGAACGCAAGACGGCGGGGCAGTTCATCTCGCAACTCATCCGGGAGGCACTGGGGGAGCGAGCCATCGAGGCAAGCCGGCGCCGTACCGGCCGCGAGCTCTACGGATTCGAGCCGATCCGGGCCGGCGGCCAGGTCGTAACGGACGAACTGGTCAATGAACTCAGGGGCGAACTCGGCGTTTAGCCCGTGCTCGTGACGCCACTCTTCAAGCAGCAGCTCCTGTCCGCTGCACTCGCGCTCGCCGCCACCGCCATTGGCGCGGCGGCACCGGTGTGCAGCCCTTCGCGCTCCGCCAACATCACCGGCGTCTATCCGATTCGCGTCGGCACCCCACGACCATCGCTCGGGACGCGTACCCCACAACCGCGTTCAGTTCCCGGCCGGCATGGCAACCGTGCGGGAACTGTTCCGGCGCCACGGCTGCGTGACGTTCAACAACGGCAAGGACGACTACGACTTCACCTGCGAACGCAGCGCGCTGTATTCGATCGGCACCACCCGTCGGAACGAACCTACGCCCTGGAAGGGCGAATCCGGCGGCGACTGGCGAGACGTCCCCGAGGGCGCCCCGTTCCTCGGTCAGATCGGCACGCTCGGCGGCAAGGAGGCGGCGCGAGTCGAGGCGCCGCTCAAGGCCGCGGTTTGGCCAGCGGCGCCGATGGCGGTTCTCCGACAACCGAACTGTTGACGAAGTTCGACTCTCCAGTGGGACCGCCGCACGGTGGCCAACCGTCGCGGTGAGCTGGCGGCGATGACACTCCATGGCGGTTCCCGCCCCGCCTGGGGCAAGTTCAGCCCGTCCGATGGGACGGCGTTGTTCCACCGCCTAGAGCACCACTGCGCCGACGTCGCAGCGTGCTTCGAGGCGCTCGTCGCCGATCCCGTCCTCGCCGCGCGATTCACACGAGCGACCGGCAGCGATCAAAGGATGCTGGATCGGGTGACGCTCGGACGCCTCGCCGTGATCGCGTTCCTGCACGACTTCGGCAAGATCAACGCCGGGTTCCAGTTCAAGGTCCATGATCGAAGCGCGCTACCACCCGACCCACCGCCGCCTATGGGTCACATTACGGAATCCTTCTACCTCGTGGCGCAGCCCGACATCTGCGAACGCCTCGGCTTGCCGCAACTGCTCGACGAGTGGGGCGACGGCGTCGACGCGCTACTGCTCGGCGCACTGTCGCACCACGGACGACCGCCTGCCGTGCCCGTTGGCGGAGACGGGCCCAGAAGCATCTGGAACCCGTTCGCAGGCTACGACCCCGCCACCACTGCCAGTCTCCTGCGCGAACGCGCGAGGAAGTGGTTCCCCGATGCGTTCGAGGCAGGGCCGCCGCTGCCCGACCGCCCGGCATTGGCGCATTTGTTCGCGGGAACCGTTGCTCTCGCGGACCAGATCGGCTCCGATCGCGAAAACCACTTCCCGTTCGAGCCAGTACCCGATTCCCGGTACGTCGACCGGGCTCGCCGGCAAGCACGGCAGGCGATCGAGAGGCGCAGGCTGCGACGAGGTGGCTGGTCGACGCTGGCCAACGCACCCGGCTTCCGTGCGATGTTCGGCCACGACGCGCCACGCCCACTCCAGGTGGCGGTCCAGGAAGCGCCCCTCGACACGCCCCTGCTGATACTCGAGAGCGAGACCGGGTCGGGGAAGACGGAGGCGGCACTCTTGCGCTTCGTTGCACTCCTGAAGGCCGGCCTCGTCGATGGCCTCTACTTCGCAGTGCCCACGCGAGCGGCGGCCAAACAGCTCCACCGCCGCATCCACGCGGCCATGCTGGCGGTGCTCCCGACCACCGTTGCCGACAGCACCGTGCTCGCAGTCCCCGGCTACTGCGTTGCTGGCGAGGCTACGGGCAAGCCGGTCGGGGGCTTCCAAGTGCTTTGGGAGGACCAACCCGACGAAGCGGAACGGGTAGCCCGCTGGTCGGCGGAAAGCACGCGACACTTCCTGAGTTCCCCAGTCGCGGTGGGTACGGTAGATCAGGCCCTCCTCGGCGGCCTCAAGGTCAAGTGGGCGCACCTGCGCGGTTCGGCGCTGGCAAGGAGCCTGCTCGTCGTGGACGAGGTCCACGCCAGCGACGCCTACATGACGGAACTGCTGACCGGGCTGCTCGACGGACATCTCGAACTCGGCGGGCACGCGCTGCTTATGTCGGCGACGTTGGGTGCCGCCGCGCGTGCCAAGTTCACCGGCCGGGGCCATCGGCACGATGTTCCCGACCTGGCGGCGGCTACCCGCACACCGTACCCGTCGTTGACCTTGGCCGGGGCGCCGACGAGCAGAACGGAACGCATCGCCGACGCTGGGCTGTCCAAGAACGTGGCGATGCAGGTCGAGGGCTGGCTCGGCGATGCCGCCCGCATCGCCGACGCCGCCATGCACGCCGCGCAGCACGGCGCGAAGGTGCTCGTCGTCCGCAACACCGTGGCAAGTGCCCAGGCGGTTCTCGAAGCGGTGTTGGCCAGGCATCGCCAAAACGGCGAACGGCTTGCATTCGCCGTCAACAACGTCGCGACCCTCCACCACGGCCGCTTTGCCGTCGAGGACCGGCGGCTACTCGACGAGGCCGTCGAACATGAACTGGGCAAGGAACGCGCGCCGGGCGGCCTGGTGGTTATCGGCACCCAGACGCTAGAACAGTCTCTCGACATCGATGCGGATCTGTTGATCACCGACATCTGTCCGGCCGACGTGCTGCTTCAGCGCATCGGACGCCTTCACCGCCACACGCGGGACCGGCCGGCCGGCTACGCCGACGCTCGCTGCATCGTGCTGGCGCCGACCGAAAGTCTCGCTTGCGGTCTTGACGGTACTCTGATGCGGCACGGCCTCGGATCCCGACCCACTGGATCCGGCGGCGGCATCTACCGGGACGTTCTCGGCGTGGAACGGACCCGCATGCTCGCCCTCGAGCACCCCATCTGGCGGATTCCGGGCATGAACAGAATGCTGGTCGAAGCCGCGACCCATCCGACCGCCCTGCGTGAGCTTGCGCGGCAACTGGGCGGACCGTGGCTGGAGCACGAGCAACGGACTTGGGGGATCGCGGCGGCCGAAGTGCAGCGCGCCCGGGGTCACTGGCTCGACCGCAGCCAGCCGTTCGACGAGGATCTCGCATTCCCGGACCTCGACGAGGCCGTTCGCACGCGCCTTGGCGAAGACGGGCCGCGTTTCCAGCTCGTCGAGAACGGCATCGGCCCATTCGGCACCCCAGTCCGCACGTTCAACCTGCCGGCGCATCTGTTCGGCGGCACCGGATCCTTGCCGACCACCGACGAGCTGGAGGCTGCGCGGCTGGAACCCATCGTCGACGGCGGTATGTTGCATGTCGGCGCGCGCATGTTCCGCTACGATCGCTTCGGCATCCGAAATCCGTGAAGGCGCACTCGGTGGGTTGAAATCCCCCACCGGCGGATCTATTGTACTGACCAGCATACAAACACATAATCAGCAAGGCGTAGCCATGTAGTAGCTAGGCCGAGTCGGACACACCGGATGGAGGAGATCGAAACGTGAACCGCCAACACCAACGCACAGTCACCATGGGGTGCACGATAACGGTGAGCATCACCTTTCGCGAGAACCTCGACGTGACGATGCCCGCCCACGCACCCTCCGAAGACGGAGATGGACCGCGGCACGGCGTTGCCGGCTCTTCGGAGCGCTGGCTTCCCCGCCAACGCGGGGTTCCCCTTACACCGCCGAGCCAAGGACAAGCCTCGTGAGCAACCTGCTTGCGGAACCGGTCGTCGGTATCCGAGGCGTTGAAGGCACGCGAGAAACGCTGACGCTGCCGGAGCTCTATACCGCCCTTTCCGAGGACCGCGTCGCCGATTTCCCGGCGTTGCGACCGCACCAGCGGCATGCGTGGCATGCCTTCCTTGCGCAACTTGCGGCCATTGCGCTCGACATGGACGGAGCGACGTCACTCCCGGACAAGCCCGACGGGTGGGCTGCCGCTCTGCGCCGATTGACCGCACAGTTTCCGGACGACGAACCGTGGTGCCTCGTGGTCGAAGACCCGACGTTGCCGGCGCTCCTGCAATGTCCCGCTCCGAACGGGCTGACCGACTACCGGAGGGAGATCCCCACGCCCGACGACCTGGACTTGCTGGTCACCGCCAAGAACCACGACGTCAAGCAGTCCGTCGCGACAAGCAACTCGCCCGAGGACTGGCTGTACGCCCTGGTCGATCTGCAGACCATGGCGGGCTTCCTTGGCGCCGGCAACTACGGGATCGCCCGCATGAACGGCGGTTTCTCTGCCCGGCCGTGTGTTGGCCTTGCGCCTGCGGACGGTCGCGTCGGTGCGCACATCCTCCACGACGCACGCCGCATGCAAGCCGAACGCGTGGCCGTCTTGGATCGTCTGGACCCGTACTACCGGCCGCAGGGCGGCACCGCGCTGCTTTGGCTCGAGCCTTGGGACGGCACGGACTCGCTGGACCTACGCTCGCTCGACCCGTACTTCATCGAAATCTGCCGGCGGATCAGGTTGCGTCGGCACGAGGGCAAACTCAGCGCACTCTCGGCCGGTTCCAAGAAACCGCGCGTCGCGGCCAAGGCGGCGAATGGCAACCTTGGCGACTTCTGGACCCCGGTGGACGCCGCGAAGGACAAGGCGCTGTCCGTGTCGGCCACCGGTTTCACCTACAGGCGTCTAAGCGAGCTCCTGTTCGATCCAGCCAAATACCGCCAACCGGCCGCGCTGCGCGTGGACGGTTCGCCGGATCAACGCTGGACGCTTGTCGCGCGCGGCGTGGCCGGCGGCCAGGGCAAGACCGAGGGATACCACGAGCGCACGGACATCGCTTTCTCGGGGCGCGTTGCCCGCGCCTTCCGCCGCCGGAAGGACCGCGATCGTCTCGCCGACATCGCCCGTCTCCAGATCGAGGAGATCGGGGCCGTCATCAGCGCGCTCCGTTTCGCGATAGCAACAGCGGCAAGCGGCGGCAAGGCACCGGATGCGATCAGCAAGACGGACCGTGCCGCAGCTCGCCCGTACGTCCGGCGGCTTGATCGGGTCGCAGACGCGCGCTTCTTCCTGGCTCTCGAGGCGCGATTCCTGGCCGCCGGGGAGGACGCCGCGGCGGCCCACCGAGCCGCGTTCGTGCAGCATCTCGTCGCAGCCGCGCGGCGCCTGCTGGGCGACGCCGTGGAAACCGTCCCGTGTCCGGCGATCCGCAGACACCGTGCCCGCGCGAAGGCCTATAGCGCCTTCGAGCGCGATCTGCGCAAGCCCAAGGGGGCGTTCGCGGATCAACCCGAAATGCTTGCCCCGGCGGGAGAACCGAATGCTCCAAGAGACGATGCCTAGCGCCGCACCTGACATGGACAGCGGCCCGACCGTCGGCGACGTCGCGGTGCGCGTTGCCCGCGACATCGCCGGACTCGACCCGGGTTCGGCCGCTGCACTGAGACGCGGACCACTCGCCGGTGCGGGCGCGGCTGCGTTCTGGAAGCTCCTAGCCGACCACGACATTTCATCGAACCGACTTGAGGCATGGGCAACGGTCGTCCAGGCCACCGCAGTCCTGACGCCTGTCGGCAAGGCAGCAACCGACCAAACGCGACCGTCCGCCCACGACGGCCGCCGGGCGATGGGGAGCGCCATCCACAGCGCCGGTCTCTCCGACCTGCGCCTAGCCCGAATGCTCTCGGCGAAAGGCGCAGGCCGGTGCGATCAGCTCATCCGCCTCTGCCGTCGGCTCTCGCGCGACCCCGAAAACCGCCGCTTCGACCTGAGGACGCTTGCGCGGTTCATCGTACGCGGCGACGAAGAAACGGATCGCCGCATCGCCAGGGACTACTACCGGGCCGAAGCCAAGGCCCGCGCCACGCAACCGGAAGCCAAGGAGCAATAGTCAATGCCGGAGTGCAATTTCGTTCAAATCCACAGTATGCACGGATATTCCGCGGTGCTGCTCAACAGGGACGATTCGGGCCTCGCCAAGCGAATGTCCTACGGCGGCAGCACGAGGACTCGGATTTCGTCCCAGTGCCTCAAGCGTCACTGGCGAACGGCCGGCGGCGACTTCGCCCTTCACGGGATCGATGGGGCCACGACCGCCGTGCGGTCGCGCGAGATCGTGACAAGGCGCGTCAAGGAACCACTCGAGAAGCGCGGGGTTCCGAAGGAAGTCGTCGAAGCTGTCAGCGACGAGATTCAGAAGGCGGTCTACGGCGACAAGGGGACGGATCGGAGTTCCCGGCAGCCGCTGCTGCTCGGGATGCCCGAGATCGACTATCTGGCCGGGGTGGCGCGGGATCTGGCCGAGCGGTTTCCAGTCGATGTCGACGGCGCCGCCAAGGCGGCGGCGGAATGGCGCAGGGGAGCCGCGCGCAACCTCAAGGCGCTACGCGAATCCACGGCGCTGCCCGGCGGCCTCGCGGCCGCGCTGTTCGGCCGGATGGTCACTGCGGACATCGAGGCGAACATCGACGCGGCGGTCCACGTGGCCCACGCCTTCACGGTACACGAGGAGGAGAGCGAGAGCGACTATTTCACCGTCGTCGACGACCTGCATCGCGTCGAGGACGACGCGGGCGCAGACCATATCGGAGAGACGGAACTGACGAGCGGGCTGTTCTACGGCTACGTGGTGGTCGACCGACGCAAGCTGCTCGACAATCTGAACGGCGACGCGGACATGGCGGCCGAGGTCGTCCGAAGGCTGGTGCATCTGATCGCCACCGTCTCGCCGGGCGCGAAGCTCGGCTCCACCGCCCCCTACGATTTCGCGACCTGGATGCTCGTCGAGACTGGCAACCGGCAGCCGCGCAGTCTCGCGGAAGCCTTCCGGCGGCCCTGCGCACCGTTGGTGGAGGACGCAGAAGCCGCCCTCTCGACCCACCTCCAACGCCTCGACGACGCATACGGTCCCGGCGAGGAGCGGCGGGCGATGAGTCTGACCGGAACCGCGGCCCCCGGAACCGAACTCGTCAGTCTGCCGGACCTCGCGCAGTGGGCGGCGTCGGCCATGCGAGACGGTGGACCGTAATGCGTTGGCTGAGATTCCGACTCCATGCACCGATGGCCTCGTTCGGCGGCCCGGCGATCGACGCGCACGGCGTCACCGCGGACTTCCCCACCCAATCCATGTTGACCGGCTTGTTCGCGAACGCGCTCGGCTTTGTGCGCACCATGCGCCGGGAGCACCAGGCGCTCCAGGAACGGTTGGTGTTCGGCGCCTTGCGCGAGTACGAGCCGGTGCTAGGGCCGTTCACCGACTACCAGACCGCACAGATCGGCAAGAACGACAGGGCATGGACCACGCGCGGACAACCCGCACAACGGGCCGGTGGCGCGGCGACCTACGCCGGTGCCCACCAGCGATGGCGCGACTACCATGCGGACCTGCGGATCGCGGGGGTCGCTCGCCTCGATCCCGTCGACCAAACGCCGACGCTCGACGAAATTGCCGCTGCCCTGGACCGTCCGGCGCGCCCGCTGTTCATTGGGCGAAAGGCATGCTTGCCCACCGCCCCGATCTTCGCTGGATGGGTCGAAGACGCGGCAGACGCCTGCAGCGCCCTGCGCATGATCGCGCCCGAAGGCGCGGTTCGGCTGCGCGCGATTTGGCCAGCCTCCGAAGGTGCCGAAGGTGCCAGTAGGACGACCGCCGTAACCGACGAGCGGAACTGGATCAGCGGTCTGCACGGCGGCATGCGCAGTGTCTGCGAGGGCGAGTTGTCGGCAATGGGCAAGGACACATGACCGCACACATGATCACCGCGCCGGTTGACATGCGTGCATTCAACCGGTGGGCCGCCGAACGCGGGTTCGTCCGTCGCGGCACGTTCGACGAGGGCTACGCGCTCCATGTGCTTTTCAGCTCGACTTTCGGCAGCGGCGTCCTGCAGCCGTTCCGGCTCTTCCACTCCCCGCGCCGACGCGGTGCATCGCTTTTCGCCTATGCCGACGCCGACGCGTCCTCGTTGCGGACAACGGCGGCAGCCTTCGCCACACCCGATTGCCTCGCGGTGATCGATGCGGAACGCTTGCGCTCCAAGCCGATGCGGATGGACTACCCGACCGATCAACGCCTGGGGTTCGACGTGCGCGTCCGCCCGGTGCGGCGTCTCCACAAGGACACGACACCCGTCGACGGTCGCACGCGCCGCAAGGGCTCGGAAGTCGACGTGTCCCTGGCGACCGTCGAGTCGCCACCGGTGCCTGGTACGACCCAACCGGAACCGAACACGGCCCGACGGGAGGCCGCCTACGTCCGTTGGCTCGCCGAGCGCTTCAACGGCGCGGCGGACATCAGCAACGGGCTCTGCCGCTTGGCCGCATTCAGGCGGACGCGAGCCGTTCGCGGGGATGGACTCGGCCCGGAGGGTCCGGACGCGACTATCCACGGCGAGCTCACGGTCAGGGATCCTGGCGAATTCGCCAACCGCCTCCGACGCGGAGTCGGCCGGCACAAGGCATACGGCTACGGCATGGTGCTGCTGCGCCCGCCCAGCGCCCGGCGAGGGCAATAGGGGAACGCGGTGCTCAAGGGCCGGCTCGGACTGGAAACCGCACGCGTTCCCCATAGGGACCGCGCCGGCCTGTTGTGGCTGTCGCGCGGTGCACTGACGGCACGCGACGGGACGCTGTCATTCGAACGCAACGTCCCGGCAACCACCAACGATCCGCTGTCTCCCGGACACTACACCGTGCCGTTCCAGGGCGTCTCCATGATTCTCATCGGGCCCGGCACCACTGTCAGCCACGACGCCCTGCGGCTTCTGGCACGGCATGGCACCGCCTTGGCCGCCGTCGGCGACGACGGGGTACGCCACTACACTGCGCCGCCACTGATCGCCGACCGGTCCGGGCTTGCCCGCAAGCAGGCCCGCGCCTGGGCAGACGAAGGCCAGCGCCTCGATGTCGCTCGACGCATGTATGCCTGGCGTCTTGGCAAGGTGTTGCCGCACCGCGACATCGCCGTACTGCGCGGCGTCGAGGGGGCACGAATGAAAGAGACGTATCGGCTCGTTGCGGCCCAAGTCGGTATCCGGTGGCGCGGAAGACGCTACGACAGGGCGCGACCCTCCTCAGGCGACCTGCCCAATCAGGCACTCAACCACGTATCGAGCGCGGTGGAGGCCGCCGCGGCAATCGCCGTCTCAGCCACCTCGACGATCCCCCAACTCGGCTTCATCCACGAAGATCCCGGCCAGTCCTTCGTCCTGGACGTCGCCGACCTGTTCCGCGACTCGATCACGATTCCGGTAGCCTTCCGCGCGGCCAAGGCCGCGGACGCGCCGCCGTTCGAAGACGTCGAGCGGCTAGCGAGGCGGGCAGCCGGGCGAACGCTGGCGCGCGAAGCCACCGTTCCGAAGATGATCGGACGGATCAAGACCCTCTTTGACGGCGAAGACACAGTGGACGGCGACTGATGCCGATGACCGTCGTGGTCACCCGCGACGTCGAAGCTCGCTATCGCGGCTTCCTCGCGTCAGTCATGCTAGAGGTCGCGCCGGGCGTCTACGTGTCGCCGGACTTGTCCGCTGGCGTACGGGAACGCGTCTGGACCGTCGTAAGCGACTGGTACCGCACGCTGGGACGAGGGGCTGTTGCCATGATCTGGCGCGACGCGAATCAGTCCGGCGGCGTAGCGCTCCGGCATCTCGGCGACCCGCCAAAGGAGATCCACGACGCCGACGGCGTGCTGCTCGTGAAGCGGGTATAGGACGACGATCTTTAAAAGAGTATTGCGATTTCATATGGTTAAGGCCTAGAGGTCTCCCCGCGCCTGCGGGGATGGACCC
>LXNJ01002347.1_pt1 | contig 10477 bp, 5 predicted proteins | sample 809081 | NCBI WGS metagenome assembly LXNJ01 (sample SAMN04870510, study PRJNA318959) | sponge metagenome | biome: sponge; feature: marine sponge reef; material: water | host: Petrosia ficiformis | place: Greece: Milos, Mediterranean Sea | collected 2013-05-29 | depth 5-7 m
TGAGGAGTCCTGGGCGAGGCTCTCCGCGATCAGATACAGATCGCCCAGCGCGCTCTTATCCATTGCCCTCGGCCCGTGGCGGCATTGACAGCATGCGGCATCCTTTTCGCGGTTCCCTGGACACTCGTCCGTCTTCGACTTCGCGCAGGCCGGACGATTCCACAAACCGGGGCCGAAATCCAGCGCCCCAACAGGCCGGTTCGCCCACCACACGGTGCCCCGAGAACACCGTCGAGCCGACAGAAAGCCGACAGAATTCCTTGACGATCCAGCGACATGAACGGAATATAGCCGGTTGAGTCTCGGAGCAAGCGAGTCCATGTCAGGCGAAGCCATGCGACCGGCGGCCGCCGACAAGTCCAGGGAGCCTGCTTCGATTGTCTGGCGCCGCCGATTCACACGAGCCGCCGTGCTCCTGCCGGCGATGCTGGTTCTCGGTCGGGATGCGCCCCACCCTCCGGCCGTGCCACCGACCGGCCCGGCCTTCAACGTGGCCGCCCTTTCGTCGGTCGCTTCCGACCGGGAAACGGTTGACTCCGCTCCCGCAACCGGTGCCGTGGCAACCACCACCACGCACCGCGCGCCCCTGTTCCCGGCGATGGCGAACGCCGACCGCCAGGGCTTCGTGCGCGTCATCAACCACTCGTCGAACGACGGCGAGGTGACCATCGTGCCCGTGGACGACGAGGGTGTGCAGGGGGGGAAGGTGACACTCTCCATCAGTGCCAACAACACTCTGCATTTCAACTCCGACGACCTCGAAACCGGCAACGAGGACAAGAACCTGACCGGCTCGTCGGGACCGCCCACGGGGGGAGACTGGCGTCTCGAACTCGAGAGCGAACTCGACATCGAGGTGCTGTCCTACATACGCACCAGCGACGGTTTCCTGACGGCCATGCACGATACCGCCCCATTGCTCGGCAATCGTCACCGGATCGCCATCTTCAATCCCGGCCAGAACGAGAACCAGGTCAGCCTGCTACGCCTGATCAATCCGGGAGACGGGGCTGTCGACGTGACGATCACAGGCGTCGACGACGATGGCGAGACCCCGGGCACCGATGTCAGGGTCTCGGTCCCGGCGGGTGCGTCGCGGACGCTGTCGGCGCAGGAACTGGAATCCGGCGGCGCCGGCTTCGACGGGGCCCTCGGCGACGGCAAGGGCAAGTGGCAGCTGACCGTGGAGGCCGATCAGCCCATCATCGCGATGAGCCTGCTGAGGAGCCCCACGCAACACCTCACCAACCTGTCCACCGCTCCCGTTCGCGGTTTCGGCGGACCCGTCGCCGAAGCCGAGGAGATCTTTCGGGCGCGGGTTTCGAACCCCGTGGTGCAGTCGAAGTGCATCAACTGCCATGTGGAGGGTGGCCAATCCGGCGGCACGCGGCTGGTGTTCACCGAGTCCTCCGACGCCCATCACGCGACGACGAACTTCGACGTCTTCCAGGACTTCCTCGGGGAGGTCGACGGCGGTCGCGAATTGATCCTCGACAAGATCCAGGGGATCAGTCATACCGGTGGCGTTCAGATCGCGGTCGGGACCACCGACTTCATGACCATGGAGGACTTCCTGGAACTGCTCGACTTCGATCCAGCGAGCGTCGTCCACAACGTGCCCCTCATGCCGCCGGCGGGCGATCCCAGTGGACGCCAGGGCTTTGTCCGCGTCATCAACCATGACCAGTCGGCGGGCGAGGTCACGATCACCGCGGCCGACGACTCAGACGCGGACTATCCCGCCATCACCCTGTCCCTGGACGCCAACGAAACGGCGCACTTCAACTCCGACGACCTCGAGGACGGCAACGCCGACAAGGGCTTGTCGGATGGCGTCGGAGCGGGGGAAGGCGACTGGTACCTGCAGGCCACGAGCGAGCTCGATATCGAGGTGCTGGCCTACATACGCACCGAGGACGGCTTCCTGACCGCCATGCACGACCTCGCGCCGTCGCTCGACAAACGGCATCGTCTGGCGATCTTCAACCCCGGGAAGAACACGAACCAGGTCAGCCGGCTGCGTCTGGTGAACCCGGGCGAGCAGGTCGCCACGGTGACCATCACGGGAACCGATGACGCTGATGCGCCCGGAAACGAAATCACCGTCTCTGTGCCTGCCGGCACGGCGCGAACCTTCTCGGCCCAGGATCTGGAGTCCGGAGCAGAGGGTCTCGATGATGCGTTGGGCACGGGAACGGGCAAGTGGCAACTCGTGATCGAGGCCGACGTGCCGATCTGGGCGATGAGCCTGCTCGAGAGCCCCACCCGTCACCTGACCAACCTGTCCACCACGCCGGGTCGGGGGACGGAGGAGACCACCGACGAACCCGAGGGGGAGACGGCGGAAGACGTCTACGAGAGCTCGATTTCCGATCCGATCGTGCAGTCCAAGTGCATCAACTGCCATGTCGAGGGCGGCCAGTCGGGGAACACGCGTCTGGTTTTCGTGGATACCAACGATCCCGATCACATCGACCACAACCTGGCGGCGTTCCGCGAGCTGGCCGACGAGGAAGGCGCGACCTACATCCTGAATAGGATCCAAGGCCTCTCGAATCACGGCGGCGGGGAGCAGGTCGCCGCCGGCTCCACCGACTACGCCAACATGGTCCGCTTCCTGGGCCTGTTGCGAGAAGACACCACGGGGCCCGCCGAACCGACGCCCATCAGCGACGAGGTGGGCCATCCCACCTTCGCCAGCCCGCATTTCCGGCCCATCGCCGTCAACGGGTCGTACGTGTACGCCACCAACACGCCGGCGGATACCGTGGACATCATCGACGTCGAGGACCGTTCGATCATCGGGCGGGTCCACGTCGGTGTCGACCCCGTGGGCCTCGGGGTCCGACCCGACGGCAAGGAACTGTGGGTCGCCAACCACATTTCGGACTCGGTGAGCGTCATCGACACCGACCCCTCGAGTCCGACCTTCCACGAGGTCGTCGCGACGATTCAGGATGTCAATCCTCACACCTTGTCCACCCGCTTCGACGAGCCCGTGGGCATCGCCTTCGCCAACGACGCCAAGGCCTACGTGACGCTGTCCACCACCAATCGCGTCGCCGTGGTGGATGTCGCCAGCCGGACGGTCACCGGCCACCTGCGGATACGGGCGCAGGATCCGAGGGCGCTGGTCGTGCGGGGTGGGCGGCTCTACGTCGCGCCGTTCGAGTCCAACAACCAGAGTCAGCTTTCGGGCTGCCTGGCGGAGCGGATCGACGGCGACGAATGCACCTTCGACGCGGTCCAGCACGTGTTCACCACCAACAACGTGCTATCGACCGGCTACGATGCCGACATCGTCAAGAACCCGCGCATTCCCGACCGCGACATCTTCATCTTCGACACCGCGACCGACACCCAGCTACGCGTTGTCCACACCGCCGGTACGCTGCTCTACGGGCTCGCCGTCGACAGCACGGGCACCGTGTTCGTCGCCCAGACGGATGCGCGCAACACCGCCAACGGCCGCGCGGGCACCCGCAAACACGGCCTCGCCGAGATGGAGAACCGCGCCTTCCTCAACCAGATCACCCGGGTGGATTGCGCGTCGTCCTGTCAGCGGCCGGAGTTCCTCGATCTCGAGCCCCTGCCCCCCGACGATCCGCAACCCGGCATGGCGCTCGCCACCCCCTTCGGCATCGAAATCAGCGATGACGATGCGACCCTGGTCGTGACCGCAGCCGGGTCGGACCAGGTGTTCACCCTCGATGCCGAGACCGGCGATGTCCTCGGACGGGTTGCCGTCGACGAGGTCCCGCGCGGCGTTGCGCTCGAGTCCGACGACACCGGCGCGCCGGCGGGCGCCTGGGTCTTGAACGTGGTCGCCAACACCGTGTCGGTCGTCGACCTCACTTCCGTCGCCAATCCCACCGTGATCGACACTATCGTCCTGGAGGATCCGACCCATCCCGACGTCAAGCTCGGGCGGATGGCGTTCAACGATGCGGACGCCTCGTCCACGGGCACGTTCTCGTGCGAGAGCTGTCACCCGGACAACCACACCGACCAGCTGATCTGGGTGCTGCAGACGCCGATCTGCGACGTCGACGGCTGTACGCAGATTCCCCCGCGGCTGACGATGCCGGTGCGCGGACTCCGCGACACCCAGCCGTACCATTGGGACGGCATCCCGGGGGATCCGTACGGCGGCAACAACACCGCGTCGATCAATGCGGCGGTGGAGCCGAACTGCGACGTCGGCGACGAGGAGTCCTGTGCGCGGGTCCTGGTGGACGGCAGCCTCGCGACCACCATGTGCGACCCCGACGACTGCCCGGTGAACGACGAGGGCAAGGAGGGGCTCCTCGACAGCGACGTGCGCGACGCCTTGGCACGCTACATTCTGAGCGTCCCCTACCCGCCGGCGCAGACGCGACCGTTCGACAACGAACTGACGCAGCGGGCGCGCGACGGCTTCTTCGAGTTCAGCTTCATCAACGACTCGGGAGAGTCCACCGGCGCGCAGACCTGCGGCGACTGCCACAAGATGCCGTTCCTCGTCAGTTCCAACACCCCCGGGACCGGCATGGATGCGCCGACCTGGCGGGGCGCGTACGACCGCTTCATCATCACGCCCCAGGCACGCACCAACGTCATCGACCTGATGCGCCTGGTGAACATGGACGACACCTTCCCCGAGCGCAATATCTGGCTGCTGGGAGGGGCTTCCCCGGACATCTGGGAGATGGTGGTCCAGGGCGGTACCGGCTTCTCCGGCAGTTTCGCCCGGCAAACCACCCTGAACACCGCGACCGCGGACCTGCCACTTACCGGACACATCCTAGACGCCCTGGAGACCTCCGACACCGAGGGCGCGATCCTGCTGCAGGCGGAGGGTGCGCGGGTCGACGGCGACCAGGGCACCGCGGTCGCCCTGGAGTTCGACGACGGGTTGTATCGCGAACGTGAAGGCACTGCGACCTATTCCCGCTCGCAACTGATTCAGTCCGCAGCCAACGGCGAACTCGTCCTGACGCTCACCGGCCGAACGGGTCTGTACGTTGACGTCGACCATCCGCAACCCGCTCTCTGGCCCGTGGCGGCGATCCACTCCCAGACACGCAACGTCGGCCTGGCCTTCCTCAGCGACGAACTGACGCTTCGGATCAACGGCCGCCACGTCCGGGACGGCGCCTTCGCGACCATCGACGGCCGCCGGGTCGACGCCCGCATCCGCTGCGAGATCGGCACCCTTCCGGACTGCGACGGCGAGGTCCTCATCGTCGAACTCGACTCGGCGCCGGACCCGGGTGGGCTGCACTTCCTGCAGATCCAGAATCCCAACGGCCTCGTCAGCAACGACATGATGATCTTCAACGAGCAGTCGCCGCTCGATCCCCGACCCGGCAACCTGATAACCAGTGGCGGTACGTTCGCGCCCTCGCTGTTCTCTTCCCACAACGAGGCCCCGGACAGCTTCAGGAAGCGCAACAACTGGAACACGGTGGAGTTCGACGGCGTCGTCGCGGACATCTCCTGGAACAATGAAGTGAACATCGACATGATCCGGGCAGCGAACCGGCCGTGGGAATCGCAGATCAGTCACGCCGTCACGGTGATCGGCGGGCAGGAGTACACCCTGTGCTACGACGCCAAGGCCCGCGCGAATCGCCCGATGACCGCGTACACCGACACCAACATGGACCGCTGGGAAAACACCAGCGGCCAACAGTTCCGGGTCGACCTCACCACGCAATACCAGACCTTCAAGCACACCTTCACCATCGCCGAGACCGACCTCCGGGGCCGGGTCGCCTTCGACCTCGCGCAGAGCCCCCACGACGTCCAGATGGACAACATCGGACTCTACGAAGGCAGCGAGTGCGGCGATCCCTGACGCACCCTCATGTGCACCGCGCTTTGGCTTGAGGACGCTTTGGCCCGCGCGCCACGCCTTAGCGAACATACTGCGCTTTAGCGTAAACTCGCCGTCCTGCCGTACGTCCCAACCAATCTCCTAATGACCGACGTTGCGCTAGCGATCGCCGTGCTGACGGTGTCCGACACCCGCGGACCCGACGAGGACACGTCCGGTGATCTGCTCGCCGAACGCCTCCAGGAAGCCGGCCACCGCCTGGGCGCGCGCCACATCGTGCGCGACGACGTCTACGCCATTCGCGCCGTGGTCAGCCAGTGGATCGCCGACCCCGAGGTGCAGGTCGTGCTGACCACGGGCGGTACCGGGTTCACCGGCCGGGACAGCACGCCGGAAGCCCTGCTGCCCCTGTTCGACAAAACGGTGGACGGTTTCGGCGAACTCTTCCGCCAGCTTTCCTACGACGAGATCGGCAGCTCGACCATCCAGTCCCGGGCCGTCGCCGGGCTCGCCAACGCGACCCTGGTCTTCGCCATGCCCGGATCCACGGGGGCCTGCCGGACGGCATGGGACGGAATTCTGAAGAACCAGTTGGATGCGGGGTTCAAGCCCTGCAACTTCGCCGAGCTGCTGCCGCGCTTCCACGAAGCCCCGACGGCCGCTGCAACCGCCGAGGAGACCCAATGAGCCACCACGCCTACATCCTAGGCGCCAAGAGAACACCCATCGGCAGCTTCCAAGGGTCGCTGTCCCATCGTTCGGCACCGGAACTCGGAGGGCACGCCATCCAGGCAGCCATCGACGACGCGGGCGTCGACGCTGAGGCGGTCGACGAGGTCCTGATGGGCTGCGTGGTGAGCGCCGGGGTCAAGCAGGCACCCGCCCGCCAGGCGATGCGGCTGGCCGGCGTCCCCGACCAGACGGGCGCGACCACCATCAACAAGGTCTGTGGCTCGGGCATGAAGGCCGCCATGCTCGCCGCCGACCTGATCCGCGCGGGCAGCGCCGAGTGCGTGATCGCCGGCGGCATGGAGAGCATGTCCAACGCGCCCTACCTGCTCGGCAAGGCGCGCGGCGGGCTGCGCATGGGGCATGCGGACCTTGCCGACTCGATGTTCACCGATGGCCTGGAAGACGCCGAGACCGGCGGTTCCATGGGCGGTTTCGCCCAGGACGCGGCCGACCGGCACCAACTCACCCGGGAAGCGATGGACACGTTCGCCATCGCCTCGGTCACCAAGGCGAGACACGCCATGGACTCCGGCACTCTGGATACCGAGATCAGCGCCATGGACGAAGTCACCGAAGACGAACAGCCGCGCCGATCCAAGATCGAACGCATTCCGAGCCTGCGGCCGGCGTTCAAGAAGGACGGCACCATCACCGCCGCCAACGCGAGTTCCATCTCCGACGGCGCATCGGCGCTGGTCATCGGCACCGAAGCCGTGGCGAACACCGAACCCCTCGCCCGGATCGTCGCCCACGCCACGCACTCGATCCATCCCGCCGACTTCACCGTGGCCCCCGCAGGCGCGATCGCCAAACTGCTCGACAAGACCGGCTGGACCCGCGACGAGGTCGATGTCTTCGAGATCAACGAGGCCTTCGCCTGCGTACCGATGATGGCGATCGACGAGTTGGGCCTCGACCCCGAGATAGTGAACGTCTACGGCGGCGCCTGCGCCCAGGGCCACCCCATCGGTTCCACCGGCAGCCGGCTGATCGTCACCCTCGCCCACGCCCTGGCGGCGCGGGGCGGACAGCGCGGCATCGCGTCGCTGTGCATCGGTGGCGGCGAGGCCACCGCCATCGCCATCGAACGCGTGTAGACTCCGACGGCGCGCATGGACCGACCGAAACAGAGATAGCCACCGTGGGTTCCCCATTGCCCGTCATCGTCGGTTTCGGCGGCATCAACCCGGCCGGGCGCGTGTCCTTCCACCACGCCTACCGGCGCACGGTGATCGACGTCGTCGGTGCCGCCGATGCGGACGACACCTTCGCCAGCCTCGCGAGTCTCATGAACGTCGAAGGCGACCCCGCCGACGCCGACAATCGCCGCCACATCCTCGACAACACTTTGATCCGGCGCATCGACTGCTTCGATCCCGAACGCATCCACTGGCAGCGCAGCGCGCAGTTGACGCCGGCTTCATCCGGGCCGATCACCTTCACGCTGGCGTCCCGGGACCTGCCCGACGAGATTCCACCCGACTGGTCGCTGCGCCCCCAGGAGGATGGTCGCGTCGAGGTGACCACCGAGCGTCTCGATGTGCTGATTCCCGACAAGCGGGTCTCCAAGGTCACCTCCGCCGGCCAGGTGCCCACGGGTTTCGAGCCGGGCAGCCTGTATGCGTCGCGCAACCATCCCCGCGGCCTGCAGCTCAACGTCTACGCCGCCTCGGATGCCGTGCAGTCGGTGGGCATCCCCTGGGACGACTTCAGGAAGCATGTGCGGCCCGACGAGTTCGCCGCCTACTCGGGCAGCGCCATGGGGCAGCTCGACACCTACAGCAACGGCGGCATGATGCAGGCACCCATGATGGGCAAGCGGCCGACCGCCAAGCAGGCGGCTCTCGGTCTGCCCGAAATGCCGGTGGACTTCGTCAACGCCTACGTCATCGGCAGCTGCGGCGCCACCGCCGGCGTGATCGGCGCCTGCGCGACGTTCCTCTACAACCTCAAGACCGCGGTGGACGACATCCGCGCCGGCCGCTGCCGCGTGGCGGTGGTCGGTGCCGCCGAGGCCCCCATCGTTCCGGAGGTCGTCGAGGCGTACCGCACCATGGGCGCCCTGGCCGAAGACGAAGACCTGATGGCCCTCGACGATGCCGAGGTCGTCGACAATCGCCGGGCCTGCCGACCGTTCGCGGCCAACTGCGGCTTCACCCTGGCGGAAGCCGCCGTGTACATCGTGGTAACCGACGACGCCCTAGCCCTCCAACTCGGGGCCGACATCCATGCCGCCGTGGGCGACGTGTTCGTCAATGCCGACGGCTACAAGAAGTCGATCCCCGGACCCGGCATCGGCAACTACGTCACCGTGGCGAAAGCGCTGGCGCGGGGCCGAGCGATTCTCGGCGACGAGGCCGTGCGGCAGCGTAGCTACGTGCACGCGCACGGCACCGGGACGCCGCAGAACCGCGTCAGCGAGTCGCACATCCTGAACGAAATGGCCAAGACCTTCGGCATCGAGCGCTGGAACGTCGCCGCCATCAAGGCCTACCTCGGCCACACCCTGGCACCCGCCTCCGGCGATCAGACCGCGTTCGCCATCGGTGCCTGGCAGTACGGTTGGATCCCGGGTATCGCGACCATCGACGGGCCGGCCGACGACATTCACCACAGCCACCTGCGCATCGCACCCGAACACATCGAGATCGACCCGGACGCCGTCGACATGGCATTGATCAATTCCAAGGGCTTCGGCGGCAACAACGCGACGGGTCTGCTGTTGAGCCCGCGCATCGCCCGGGAAATGCTCACCGCAAGGCACGGCGCCGAAGCCATGCGCCGCCACGCGCAGCGCAACGAGGCGGTCCACGGGGCCGCCCTGGACTACGACGCGGCAGCCACTCGGGGCGAAGCCGAGACGATCTACCGCTTTGGCAAGGGCGTGCTCGACGGTGACGACCTCAAGCTATCGACCGAGGAGATCCGGATTCCCGGCTACGGCGAGGCGGTATGCTTGAACCTGGACGACCCGTTCAAGGCGATTGACCCGTAGGTTGCACCTACGCGGCTCAGTTGACCACCGACTTCATACGCCGAGCCTGTTCGATCCGTTCGCGCAGTCTCTCCGCCGTCGCCTCGTCGGGTGCATGGCGCACGGCATGCTCCAGCTCCTCGACCACCATCTCGGGCGCGCGCAGACCGAGCCAGGCGTCGGCGCGCTCCACCCGCAGAGCGTAGGAGTCGGGGACCACCACCAACTGGTAGTCGGCTATTTCCAAGGCGCGGGTGAAGTCGCCCAGCGACTGCACCAGCATGCGCACGTTGTTGAGCATGCGCAGGACGATGTCGCCGGCGTCGGCGATCCCGAAAGCGCCCTCTTCGCCAACCTTGTTCTCCCGAAGCCAGGCACGGCAGTTCTCGACAGACGTGGGGGCGACGGCATAGGGGTCGACCAGGAGGTCGCCGATGGTGATGAGGAAGTGGCGCGGAAAGTTGACGCCGAGGGCCTCCAGACCCAGCCGGCGGGCGATGCCCATGAGCACGACGCCGAGCGAGATGGGTATCCCCCGACGGCTCCTCAACACGTGGTCCAGGAGGCTGTTCTCGATCTCGTAGTAGCGCTTGCCCGCGCCCTTGAAGCCACACGCCGAGACGCCGGCGACCAACTCGCGAGGCGTCACCTCCCCCACCCCGCCGACCTCGGTCGCGAGGCGCCCGATCTCCGTTCTCGCCCACTCCACCTCGGCATCGCGATCGACGATTCCGGCGACGATCAGCGCACCCTCCACAGGGTCCTCACCCTCCGCGATGAAGTGTTCCAACGACTCCCTGAGTGCCGGATTCATCAAGCGTCGGCCTCCGAGCAACCCGCGGGGGCGAACAGGACGCTAGCCCGCATATCTCACCAGGGGCCGCGATGATCGCGCAGGATTTTGGCCCCGAGCGCGTGCTCGCGACCGAAAGCATAGCGGACCTACGGTTGAG
>LXNJ01002348.1_pt1 | contig 10472 bp, 5 predicted proteins | sample 809081 | NCBI WGS metagenome assembly LXNJ01 (sample SAMN04870510, study PRJNA318959) | sponge metagenome | biome: sponge; feature: marine sponge reef; material: water | host: Petrosia ficiformis | place: Greece: Milos, Mediterranean Sea | collected 2013-05-29 | depth 5-7 m
GCCGACCGGCCCGCCTCGGCCAGCTCGGGCGGCAACTCTGCTGCATTGACCACGCGGGTCTCAGTCCCGAGCCGCAGCAGCATCTGGCTGAGCACCCACGGGCTGCGGATGGCATACGTCACCACGCACCGGTTCCCGTCGTCGCGCACGCCGCGGGACGGGTAAGCCTCGACACGCCACAGGTCGCGGCGGGGAATCGACAGCACCACGTCGATGGTCTCATCGGACTCCGCCGGCGCAACCTCGGCCGCCTCCCCCGCTCCCAACTCCGCGTCACGCCCATGCGACTCGCCGGTATCGGAGCATTCCTCGATGCGGTCGACCCGGAACGATCGCATGTCCGCCCGCAGGTGGCACCAGCCCCGCATGTACCAGTGGCCGTCGTGCAGCGAGACTTCCAGCGGGTCCACCCGGCGTTCGGACACCTCGTCGGTATTGGGCGTGAAGTAGTGGATGCTGACCGTGGTGCGAGTGCGCAGCGCTTCCCGCAACGTCGGCAGGCTGCGCGGCACCGGCAGGTCCACCGACACCCGCACGCGCTCGCCATAGACCCGCGCCAGCTTGTCGAGCGCGGTCGCCAGCGCACCCGACCGATCGGCGCCGCGCAGCGCCAGCGCGGACTGGCCCGCCACCAAGATCCCGAATGCCTGGGGCACCGACAGGTTCAGCGGCCGGTCCAGCATGGCCCCCGGCTCGACGTGCACCCAGGCATCGCCGGCAGCGTCGGGGTCGCCGTTGTCGCCGAACACGACGATTCCGAGGTTCTCGTACGCGCTCGCCCCCACAACCTCGTAGCACATGGCCGCAAGCAGCAGGTCGTACACCGCACCCGGCCGCATCTCGAACCGCTCGGCGATGTCGCCGACGGTGGCACCGCCGCGCTCGACGACCCACGGAACGATCGCCAGCAGCCGCTCGATCTTCGCCGACGTGCTCGGCCCCCTCACGGCTCAGCCCTCACTGCCCAACCCACACCGCTCAGCCCTCACCACTCGGCCGCCCCGGCTCCAGCAGCCAGCGCCGCCAGCCACGAGGTGATGTCAGCCACCAGATCGGGCGGCGACTCCACAACGGCGTGGCGGCCCATGTCCAGCAGCCACGTGCGAAACGCGGTGCGGTTGCGGACCCGCGCCTCCACCGTCACCGAGCCGTCGTCATGCCGAGCGACGACGGTGCCCCGCTCGGCAGTGGGCTGGGAGGCCATGGTGGCGTCGATGCGAACCCGGGCCACGAAGTCGTCGCCGAAGTCGATCTCCATCGGCTCGGACGGCAGCAGGCCCGCCACGTCGACATCGGCCCGCCCGAAGGCGCCACGCTCGCCCACCGCCACGTCGCCCTCCATGCGATCCACCCGGAACGTCTTGGCCGTGCCGTCCTCGATGGCAGCGAAGTACCAGTAGCCGGCCCGGCACAGCAGACCGAGCGGCTGCACCGACCGCTCCCGCCCGCCGTAGGAGAACCTGACCGCCGCTCGTTCCGCCGCAGCCGCCGCCAAGGCGGGCAGCATCGCGCTCGCCGCCGGCTGGCTGGCCGAAGCGGTCTCCAGCGCCACCTCCGCAGTGGCCGGTTCAACGTCATCGGCCGCCGCTGCCGCCTCGGCGCCGGTGAGCTTGGCGACGGCCTCGAGATCCCAGGTCTCGCCGATGTCCACCCGGGCCGCAGCGAAGCGCAGCGCCACCTGCTCGTCGGGAGTCAACTGCAGGTCCGGCAGGAAATAGTCCTGATGCCGGATCGTGTACGACGTGGCGCCGTCGTGCTCGATCGACTCGGTGATGCGCACACCGAGGTTGCGGATCAGCGCCTTGTCTCGCTCGAAGGAAGCGCGGGCGCTCTGCAGCAGGAGCCGGTCGCTGGTTCCCTCCGGCGCGTACAGCCCGGTGTCGCGCCAGATTTCCTCGCGGGTCTTGGGCACGTCGCGAGCCAGCAGGTACATCATCAGTTCCATCACGCGCTCGGTCGCGTCCGGCCGTGATCGCGTCGCCACGTTCGGGAGTGTAGGACTGCCCCGCGGGGCGGCCCGGTGAGTTCTTGGGCCGACTGTCGAGCGCTGCGATGGCGGGTGTTACCCGGCGACGCCAGCCCCGCGAAGCGCTGCCCAGACCCGCTCCGGCGTCAGCGGGAAGTCGTCCATCCACGCCCCCGTTGCATCCGCCAGCGCCGCGGCGACCGCCGGCGCGTAGGGGATCACGCCCATCTCGGCCATGCCGCGGGCGCCGAAGGGGCCCAGCGGGTCGGCCAGCTCCAGCACGACGCTCTCGGTGGTGACCGGTATGTCGCCGATGCCCGGGATCAGGTAGGTGCTGAAGCGAGGGTTCAGCAGGCGACCTTCCCGGCTGCGCAGGTGCTCGCTGAGCACATGGCCGTGGGCCTGGGCGACCGCGCCCTCGATCTGGCCGATGACGAAGCGGGGATTGATGGCCCGACCGACATCGTTCGCGCTGATCACCCGGTCGATGCGGATATGACCGGTGTCGATGTCGACGGTCAGCTCGACATGCTGCGCGACATACCCGTAGGCGAAGTTCGGGGTTCCCTCGCCGGTCTCAGGATCCAGCCCGGTGGTCGGCGGCGGGGTGAAGCGGAAGTGCCCGATCGCCGGCCGGTCGCCCTCGCGCCAGGCCTTCTCGGCTTCCTCCGCGGCACCCAGGATCGAGTTGCCCGCCATCCACGTCAGGCGAGACGCCGAGGCCGAACCCGAGTCTCCCGACGTGCCGGTGTCGCTGAAGCGGCCCACCACTTTGGCCGGGTCGACGCCGGTCGCCTCAGCGGCCATCTGCAGGAATGCCGTGTGCGCACCTTGACCGACATCGGCGCCGGCGTGAGACAGCTCGACCGATACCGGCATGTCGTCGCTGGGCTCGCCGTGCAGCACGATCGTTGCCTCGCAGCGCTCGGGGAAACCGAACGAGAAGCCGACGTTCTTGAAAGCGCAGGCGAAGCCGCGGCCGCGCCGCAGCGACGACGGCTTCGCCGGCAGCGAGCCGAACGGGCTGAACAGCGTTGCGGCTTCGGCGCCGGACTCGCCGCCGTCACCTTCAGGGGTGCGGTCCGGCCATGCGGCGGCGTGAGCACACGCCTCGATCACCTCGGGCATCGTCACGCCAGCAGGCATGGGCGTGTGGGCGATGCTCGGCGATCCCTCTCGCAGGGTGTTGACACGGCGAATGTCGATGGGATCCATGCCCAGCGCTCCGGCGAGCTTGTTCACCTGGCATTCGGTGGCGAAGGCTGCCTGCGGCGCGCCGAAGCCTCGGAACGCGCCCCCCGGCGTGGCGTTGGTGTACACGACATGGGTGTCGATGGCGGCATTGGGCAGCTCGTAGGGCCCGCCGAGGCCGAGGTGCAGATTCCCCATCACCTTGTTCGACGTGTAGTTGTAGGCGCCCGCATCCAGCCACGCCTCGGCCTGTGCGGCGGTGATCTTGCCGTCACGGTCAGCGCCCCATCGAGTCCAGATGCGCCCGCGGTGGCGCTTGTGGTGCCCGACAATGGATTCCTCACGCGACCACTGCATGGCCACGGGACGGTTGACGCCCCGGTCGGCCAGCCGCGTGGCGGCCAGCGCCAAGACGATCTGCATCGAGGTGTCCTCGCGCCCGCCGAACGCACCGCCGATGGCGGGATAGCGCACCCGGACACGGTCTTCAGCCAGGTCGAGGGCGTGGGCTATCTGCTCGCGATCCTCATGCACCCACTGTCCCGCTATCTCGACGTTCACGATGCCCTCAGCATCGACCCACGAGGTACCGGCTTCGGGCTGGAGGTACGCGTGCTCCTGGTAGGGCACCTCGTAGGTGGTCTCCACCACCGCGCTCGCAGCCGCGAAGCCTGATTCCAGGTCGCCCTTGCGGGTGCGCATCGACTCGTACAGGTTCGAGCCGACGCCGTCATAGGGGTGCACGAGGGGCGCGTCGGCCGCGAGCGCCGCATCCAGATCAGCCACGACGGGCAGCGGCTCCCACTCGACGTCGATGGCGGCCGCAGCGGCGCGTGCCTGGTCGAGGCTCTCCGCGATGATCAGCGCCAGATGGTCGGCTTCCCAACGGGATACCTCGCAGGGCACCGCACTGCGGCCGCTGTGTTCGAGCCCGATGAAGACCGGCTGGTCGAACTTGGTCAGCCCGTACTCGTTGCGAGGCACATCGGCCGAGCCGAGCACGGCGACGACGCCCGGCGAGCGCTCGGCACCGCCGAGATCGAGACGGCGAAGGCGAGCGTGCGGCTGGTCGGTGAATACCACGAAGGCCCACAAGGCATCAGCGGGAATGCGGTCGGCGGGATAGCCGGCGAGGCCGGAGACCTTGGCCGGACCATCGGCGCGCGGCGGCGACTGTCCGAGGCCGCCCGCCGTCGGCGCCGCCAGCTCGAGCTCAATGGCTGCGCCGGGCGTTCGGGGAGCGGCGCCCTCCCTCACGACGAGCCCCCCGAGCCAGGCGCCTGAGGGACAGCCCCTGCGTCAACCGCGGCGGCCTGCACCGCTCCTGTATCAACCGAGGCGGTTCGGACTGCTTCGATGATCGAGCAGTAGCCGGTGCAGCGGCAGAGGTTGCCCGACAGCCCGACGGTGATTTGCGAGGCGGTGGGCTCCGGGATTTCCTCCAGCAGCGCCGCAGCACTCATGACGAAGCCCGGCGTGCAAAACCCGCACTGCGCCCCGCCGGTGTCCACCATGGCCTGTTGGAACGGATGCAGCTCACCTTCTGGCGAGGCAACTCCCTCCACGGTCGTGATCGTGGCCCCCTCCGCGCGTCCGGCTGGCACCAGGCACGAGAACACGGCTGCCCCGTCGAGGTGCACCGTGCAGGCGCCGCACTCGCCCTCTGCGCATCCTTCCTTGGTGCCGGTGAGCCCCAGGTCGTCCCGCAGCCAGTCCATGAGGGTCTTGCCCGCGGCGCCTGCAGCTCTGCGAACCGAACCGTTCACCGCCGCCGTGACGACATCGTCGGCGTCGTCCAGCGCTGTCGACGCCCGTGCAGCGACGGGCCGGTGTGCCGCCGACGCCAGCCGCGGAGGCTCATGCGGCCACCGATCGGCCTCGGTACCGCCGGCCAGCGCTGCAACGGCGCGCTCCACCACGACGCCGACAGCATGCGACCGGTACTCGGCACTGCCGCGGATGTCGTCAATCGGTGTCGCTGCACGCCGGGCTGCGCCGACGATGTCGTCGGCCGCCTCGTCCAGCTCCCGACCCATCGCCAGCTCGGTGGCCTCCGGCACGGCGATGATCGTGGGGGCGACGCTGCCGAGGGCGACGACGAGATCGACGATGTCGAGCCCCCGCAGCTCCACCACCGCCGCCGCGTGAACCACCGAGATGGCTTGCGCCCGGCGCAGACCCAGCTTGACGAATACACCACGGCGACTATTGGGCCGGTTCGCTCCGCCGAGTGCATCAAACGCGACAGCGGTGACGATCTCGTCGGCCTCGAGCACGGTCTGGCGAAAGCCCGAGACAAACTCGGCAACAGGGACCGTGCGCTCGCCCCGCACCGACGCCATGGTGACCTCAGCGCCCAGCGCAACGAGTGCTGAGATCGTGTCGTTCGCAGGGCTCGCCGTGACGATGTTGCCCACCACGGTCGCCCGATTCCGAAGCGGCGGCGACCCCACCTCCAAGCAGGCCTGCGCCAGCGGCAGCCCCGCCGTGAGCATCGGCGCCGAGGCGATCACATCGGCATGGGTGACAAGCGGTCCCAGTGTGACCCGACCGCCTTCGTACGAGATCCGGTCGAGGCCCGCCACGCCGGAAATGTCAACAAGCAGTTCCACGCCCGAACGCGCCCCGCGGCTCAGCTCCAGCATCAGATCGGTGCCCCCGGCGATCAGCCGCGCTCGGGGACCGTGCAATGACAGCAGATCCGCCGCCTCGCTCAGCGAAGCGGGAGCGACATAGCGAGCCGGCAGCGAAGCCGTCCGCTGCACCTCATGAAGCTGAAACATGCCGCATACAAGGGTGTCAGATGTGCGACCCGCGGGCGACCCCAATGCCCGCCAGCAACTTTTGTGTCGTCAGAAAGGCTGGCCCGGGGCGCGGTCAGCTCAGGGGCCGCCGTGTGCTGTGAGTTCGTGCCGCAGCAACTTGCCAAGCGCATTGCGGGGCAGCGCCGCGATGCGGAACGTGCGGCGCGGCCGCTTGTAGTACGCGAGCCGCTCGCCCACGTAGTCCTTCAGCTCATCATCATCGAAGTCCCGCTCGGCGACGACGTAGGCGACCACGACTTCACCCCACTCAGGATCGGGTTCGCCCCCCACGGCGCATTCGATGACATCAGGGTGGGAAGCGATGGCTTCCTCGACCTCGCGGGGATACACGTTGAATCCGCCGCAGATGATGAGCTCTTTGGCCCGTCCCACGATTCGCAGGTAGCCGTCGTCCCACACGCCGAGATCGCCGGTGCGGAACCAGCCGTCGTCGAAGGACGCTGCATTGTCGTCAGGTCGTTCCCAGTAGCCCGAGAACACATTGGGTCCCCGCACCAGAATCTCTGTCGCGCCAGCGCCGGCCATCGGGTCGTGTTCGTCGTCGCTGGCGTCGAGTGCATCGAGGCGCACCTCGACGCCTGGAAGGGGAAAACCGACAGTGCCTGCGCGGCGTGGCTCGTCGTACGGATTCGACACCAGCATGACGGTTTCGGTCATGCCGTAGCGCTCGATGACATGTTGACCGCTGGCCTCCCGCACGGCGTCGTGCAGCTCAGCAGGCATCGGCGCCGAACCTGAGACGCACAGCCGCAGCGCCGACAGCTCAGCGGCACGCGGCGAGGCCTCCAGCCGGGAGTACATCGTGGGGACGCCGAAGAACATCGTGGCCCGGTGCTCGCGAATCGCATCGAAGACGGCGTCGGGTTCGAAGCTCGGCTGTAGCACTGCTCGTGCCCCCACGGCGAGCGTGCCGTGCAGTCCGACGCCCAAGCCGTGCATGTGGAACAGCGGCAGCGTCAGCACGAGTACGTCATCGGGTGTCCAGCGCCACGCCAATTCCAGCGCCCGCACCGATGCCAGCAGGTTCGCATGGCTCAGCACCGCTCCTTTGGGCCGCCCAGTCGTGCCGGACGTGTAGCCGATGAGCGCCGGCTCGTTGCCCGAGCGCAAGCGGGCCTGCTCCGCGAAATCGAGATCGACAGCGGCACTGCCTTCGCCGCCGATGTCACCGAGTCCGGCGGCGTCGAAGCGGTCGGTCAGCACCGTCGGGTCCGCCGAGGTGGTCCACTGCTCCCACTCGCCCGGACTGCCGACATCTTCGATCAGTGCCGCCGCGGGACGGCAGTCCGTCACGACATTGCGAACCTCGTCGGCTCGGTAGGCGCCGTTCAGCGGGACGACCACCGCCCCTATCCCGAGCAGCGCAGCGTGGGCAGCAACGAGCCGCGTCGAACTCGGCCCGCTCATCAGCACCCGATCGCCGGCGACGATGCCCGCGCCCGCCAGGCGCCTGGCGACCTCTTGAGCGTGTTCAAGCAGTTGGGCGCCAGTCACCCAGCCCTCGCTCGCATCCCACACCACAGGGCGCTGCGGATCCGACGACCAGCGGTCCAGCCACACCGCCGGCAGCGTGCCGCCCGCGGACAGATCGACATCGCCAGCGCTCCAGCCAGCCGGCAGGTGTCGGTGCCAGTCCGACGCCCGGTTCGAATCGAGTTCAGGGTTCGAAGCGGGCTCAGGACTCATCGGGAGCGGTCAGCATTCTCTCGGCGGGAAGCTTGTCGAGCACGTCGGCGACAAAGGTGACGAGCGCCTCCTCATTGTGGACTTGGCGGCCTGCCGCTGTGGAGCGTTCGTAACGATGCTGGATGAACTCGTAGATCAACTGCGCGTTGTCGAGGCGGTCCCGGTAGTGCTCAGGAATGGCATCGATGACGGGCTCGTAGCGCTCCGACAGCCAGCGGTAGGCCTTGACCGCCTCAGGCAGCCGCGCACCGGCTTCGCGCTCCAGCAGCAGCCCGTACGCATCGAGCGCGTTGAGCAGCGTCCGGGCCTGGTTTTCCTGCACCTCCAGCCCGGTGAGCCTCCGCAGGCGCAGGTGCGCGTGGCCTTCCTCCACCACGACGGGGCGGATGCGCAACCGGGTCCCGTCGGCAGACCGCACGATAGAGAGCTCTTCGACATCGAAGCCAAGTTCGTTGAGCCGTTCGATGCGGGCGTTGATGCGCCAACGCTCCTCCGCCGACACGGTCTCTTCGTGGGTGAGCTCCGCCCACAGCCGCCGGTATCTGTCGATGAGCTCCTGCCCGGTCTCATACGGATCGATCGAGTCGTCGAGCAGGCCACCGCTCTGGGCATCGAGCAGGCCTCCGGCGATGTTCTCGGCGCCGGCCTCCAGATCGTGGCCGCGCATGGCGTCGCTCAACTGCGGATGGCACTCAGCCGTCTCGGCATCGACGAGATACGCCATCAACGCGCCTGCGTCGCGACGAAACAGCAGGTTGGCAAGCGACATGTCTCCCCAGAAGATGCCGTCGAGATGCAGCCGTGACAGCAGCACGACCGCCGCATCCAGCAACCGGTCGCTCAGCATGGCGGCCGAGGTTGTATGAAACAGGTGCTGGTACGGCAGCGAGAAGTCCAGATAGCGAGTGATCAGCACAGAGTCCAGCTCTGCGCCGTCACGAGCCGTGCGGCCGCTGACGACACCGACCGGCCGCACCGCGGGCAGCCGCTCGTCCTCGAGGTGGCGCAGCACCCGGTATTCGTGGGCGGCGAGCCGATGCGGCAGCTCTTTCAGCGCGTAGACCCGCTCGCCATAGCGGACCATGCGCACGACATGTCGGCTCTGCCCCCTGCGGACATCGACGAGGCGATCCGTGACGCGATTCCACCCTTCGAGGGGATGCTCCCACGGCAGATCCAGAAAGTCGGGATGCCCTTGCCGGGTCACCACCGACAGGTCCACGGCAGCAGTACCAGACGCTGGGCTGATCGCTTCGGCGAAATGTTCGGGTGTCACCGTGATTGGGGTCCGATGGGCCGAGCGGCCACGAGCACCCCCAACGGGATTCGAACCCGTGCCGCCACCTTGAGAGGGTGGTGTCCTTGGCCGCTAGACGATGGGGGCTGGTTGAGATGCGAGGAGCCAGCATACCCACCGCCCAGCGTGGGCTCATGGGCTCCGCAGGGGCCGACAGGTCGGCTGCACTGGTGCTTCGGGCGCGCGTTGGGGGTCGCTAGTCCTGCGCGACAGGCGGCCAGATTTCGGTGTCGGGATGCAACCCGTACCAAGCGAACCAGAACGATTGCGACGACACAATGCGCGGCAGCCTGAGATCGACGCGGTTGCGCCCGTCCACGCCATTGACGCGCAGCTCGTCGTGCAGCACGCCCCCGGGAGCCACCGCTACAGGCGCCTCGTGACGCCACGCCCCAGCCGGCACTCCTTCGACGTCGGCGGCGCTGTACACCCTCGCCCCACCCCGGTTCGGCACGATCACCAAGGGTTCACCGCCGAGCACATAAACGAACGGGCCCATGTCCTCCAGTTCAGCGAGCCCCAACGCCAGTGCGAGGCCATTGCGGTCGACGGTGACCACCTCCTCTTTGAGCTCGAACACGTCGGGCGTCTCAAAGGTCGGGAACCACAGCTCCTCGCTGGAGTAGTACGGGCGGTACGCAGCACCGGGCGTGTAGTCATAGGCGATAGGCGGACGCTCGGGCAGCTCGGGGTAGTACGTCGGGGGCGGCGTGTCGAGGGTGAACGTGTCGGGATGATCGGCCAGCCAGTCCGCCCAGCGCACCGTCGCCACCGGATATTGCTCCAGCTTCGTGCCCGTGAGCGGTCCAGCGAACGCCGTGCCCGAGAGGTGGTTCCACAGGCTCTCGGTCTCGTTGTCGATCATGATCTTGTTCGAGTCCATCAGCAGGCCCGATGTCTGGAACGTGATCTCGGAGCCGTCGGGCAGCCGCCGGTCGAACATGAGCGCTGTCAGGCACAGCGTGCAGTAGCCGAGCGCCACCGGCACGCCGCCGACGACGTCGTTCGCAAGCTCGTGGCGAGCGAGGAAGCGGACCGGATAGGCACCGGCCTCGCCGCCGATGACAAAGCCCAGCACCAGCTCGTCATCGGTCATGAAGTCGGCCTCGGCCCCGGTCAGCCGTTCGGGGTTGTTCAGCTCGGGAATCCCGCCTCGGCGCACCCCGCCGAACTGGATTGCCCCCAGCGTGACCCGATCGGTGACCTGGGCAAGCATGTCGCCGAACCGGAAGTCGAGGTAGGCGTACAGCGTCTGCTTGAAAACCTCGTAGCCCTCACCCGGATCGACGCCGCGGGAGCGATACCACGAGCCGTACCTGACGTAGTCGGAGTTGAAATCGCCCGAGCTCTCGATGCCCGTGAGCCGTTCCAGCGCTCCCATCGACGTATCGGACACGTTGCGAGAACCGCCGGTGCGCATGATGTCCATGACCCACGCAACCCAGCGCGGATCGCCGCTCAGGCCCATCTCGCCGGCGACGTTCGCAGCGAATGCCGTGTTGGGCAG
>LXNJ01002349.1_pt1 | contig 10469 bp, 10 predicted proteins | sample 809081 | NCBI WGS metagenome assembly LXNJ01 (sample SAMN04870510, study PRJNA318959) | sponge metagenome | biome: sponge; feature: marine sponge reef; material: water | host: Petrosia ficiformis | place: Greece: Milos, Mediterranean Sea | collected 2013-05-29 | depth 5-7 m
CGTTCAAGAGCGGTCCGATGCGTGGTTCCACTTGCAACCTGAGTGTAAGCATCAAGGGCGCTCAAGCAATCTAGCGCGTCTCGCGAGTACGCGAGCCGTCCAAGAGCGACCCCAACCGCCTTGTCAAATGCAACCTACGTGTAAACATCGGGGCTGCTCATATGGAGTCTAGCGCCGGGAGTACGGCGCGGCTTCACATTGAGCCACGATCGAACGGCACCGAGCCGTCCTAGGGCCGTACCGGGCGTTCTCTCCGCTGTGCGCGGCCGGCCCGCTCCGGTCCGTTACGCTTTCGCGGTGCGGGGTTCGACGTCCAAGTTGAGGTCGCCATTCTCCTCGGTGATATGGACCACACCGCCCCCGTCCGCCAGGTCGCCGAATAGGATGTCCTCCGCCAGTCGGCGTTTGATCTTCTCCTGGATCAGCCGCTGCATCGGCCGTGCCCCCATCTTTTCGTCGTAGCCCTCACGCGCCAGCCAGTCGCGCGCGGAATCGTCGACCGCCAATTCGACCTTCTTGTCGTCGAGTTGGCCCTGCAGTTCCGTGAGGAACTTGTCGACGACCGTCTTGATGACGTCCATCGGGAGCGCGTTGAACTGCATGACGGCGTCGAGCCTGTTCCGGAATTCCGGGGTGAACATCTTCTTCAGGACTTCCAGCGCGTCCGAGGAATGGTCCTGTTCGCTGAAACCGATGGACGCCCTCGATGCTTCCTGGGCTCCGGCGTTCGTGGTCATGATCAAGACGACGTTTCGGAAGTCGGCCTTACGCCCGTTGTTGTCGGTCAAGGTGCCGTGATCCATGATCTGCAGCAGTAGGTTGAAGACCTCGGGATGGGCTTTTTCGACTTCGTCTAGGAGCACGACGCTGTGTGGATGCTTCACGACGGCCTCGGTCAGCAAACCGCCCTGGTCGAATCCGACGTAGCCCGGGGGCGCCCCGATCAGTCGTGACACCGTGTGCCGTTCCATGTATTCCGACATGTCGAAACGCAACAGTTCCACACCCATGATCTTCGCAAGCTGCCGACACACCTCGGTCTTGCCGACGCCGGTGGGCCCCGCGAACAGGAACGAGCCGATGGGTTTGCCCTCCGTCTTGAGTCCCGCCCGGGAGAGCTTGATCGCCGCGGCCAGCGCTTCGATGGGCTCATCCTGCCCAAAAACGACCCGCTTCAGCCTGGCGTCGAGGTCGCGTAGGGCTTCCTTGTCGGAAGTCGAAACCCGGTTTGAGGGGATCCTCGCGATCTTCGCCACAACCTGTTCGATGTCCAAGGCGCCAACGGTCTTCTTGCGGCGACTCGGGGTCAGCAGCTGCTGGGCTGCGCCGGCCTCGTCGATCACGTCGATGGCCTTGTCGGGCATGAAGCGGTCGGTGATGTAACGTTCGGAGAGTTCCGCGGCGACCCGGAGCGCACGATCGGTATAGCGAAGCCGGTAATGGCTCTCGAAACGCGACTTCAAGCCCCTGAGAATCAGGTAGGTGTCATTGACGTTCGGTTCAATGATGTCGATCTTCTGGAAGCGTCGGGAGAGGGCTCGGTCCTTCTCGAAAATCCCCCGGTACTCGTGATAGGTCGTGGAGCCCATGCACCGGATGTCTCCGGATGCGAGCAGGGGCTTCAATAGGTTCGAGGCGTCCATAACGCCACCGGATGCGGCCCCGGCACCGATGATCGTATGGATCTCGTCGATGAACAGGATCGCCCCCTCCTCTTTCTTGAGTTCCGCCAGGAGAACCTTGAAGCGCTTCTCGAAGTCGCCCCGGTACTTGGTCCCGGCGAGCAGCGCGCCGAGGTCCAGCGCGAGCACGCGGCTCTCGGCAACCACCTCGGGAACCTCGTTGTCGACGATTCGCTTGGCCAATCCTTCGGCAATCGCCGTCTTGCCCACGCCGGATTCGCCCACAAGGAGCGGGTTGTTCTTGCGCCGTCGACAGAGGATCTGGATGACCCGTTCGACCTCGGCGTCCCGTCCGACAAGCGGATCGATCTTGCCCAATCGGGCGAGTTCGTTGAGGTCGCTGGCAAAGTTGTTGAGTGCCGGCTGGGCATCGCCCTCGCCGTCCTCCTCCTGGGAATCCGAGTCCACGCCGGCACCTTCGGCCGCCTTCTTCGAAATCCCGTGGGCAACGTAGTTGAGGACATCCAATCTGGCGATCGATTGCTCCTTCAAGCAGTAGACCGCGTGGCTCTCCTGTTCGCCGAAAATCGCGATTAGCATGTCGGCGCCGTTGACCGGCTGGTTGCCGCGGGAATTGACTAGGAAAATCGCGCGCTGTACCACCCGGTCGAAACCCGCGGTCCGCCGGGGCGACTCCGCCTTGCGCCCCGCTGCGTGCGCGGCAGGAACCAGCGGGGTATTGGCGTCGATGAAGTTCTCGAGGTTCTTGCGGAGCACATCCAGGTCTGCACCCACGTTCGTCAGCACGTCCACCGCCACCTTGTCGTCCAGCAGCGCGAGCAGCAGGTGTTCGGGAGTCAAAAACTCATGGCGCTTGTGATAGGCCTCCTGCACGACCTTGTTGATGGCCAGTTCGAGTTCCTCGGTTAGCGTCACAGATCAGTCCTCAGTTGAGCCGTCGGGGCTAGTCTTCATCAGTTTGTTCGACAGCGGACTTCAAGGGATAGTTGTTCTCTTGGGCGTAGTGGTTGACCTGCTCTGACTTCGTCTCGGCAATGTCGCGCGGGTAGATGGCGATGACCGCACTACCCGTGGTATGCACCAGCAGCATGAGCCGCTCGGCCTTGTCGAAGTCCATGTAAAAGAACTTCATTAGAACATGGACAACGAATTCCTGGGGAGTGTAGTCGTCGTTCAGCAGTATCACCTTGTACATCGGCGGAGGCTTAACCTGCGGGTCCGCGGGGCGCTCCTTGACGACGATTGATCCGTCCGTGTCGTCATCGGCTTCACCGGAAGCCCGTGGCCTTGCACGGGGAAGCACCACCGACGACAACCCGTATTGATTTGCGTTCGCTTGGCGCATGACGTGGCTCGTATCTCGAACGTCTTGGTGCGACCGGAGTCTCGACTGCAACGAGGCAATCATAGCGCAGTTGACCCCGACCGTCAGAAAGGGGAATGAGCCGCCAGGGTGGAACTACGTACGTAGGTGTTCGCTGGCCGGGGTTGGATTTTTTCAAACTGACACCCTATCGATACCTTGACAGACCCCCAGCGGAAGGTGGAAATTGCCAAATTGGGCCAAGGGAACGCTCGAACCCGGGACGATTTGTCTGGTTCAGGAGCAACCCAGTCTCCGCGGGAGGGTACGCCGGAATGACGACTGGCAAGGTCAAGTGGTTCAACAACGCCAAGGGATACGGATTCGTACTTGCCGAGTGCGCCGACGAAGACCTCTTCGTGCACTACTCGTCCATTAAGATGACCGGCTACCGAACGCTCCGGGCTGGACAGGATGTCGCCTTCGACATCGAGCAGGGGCCGAAAGGCCTGCATGCAGTCAATGTGCGGCCCACAGATGCCCAGGACGGAATGCCCTCCCCCGACGAAATGCAAGCCCCCGTCGACGGGGCCAACACGGAGGATGGTGCCGCGGCGTCCTAGCAGGGGCGACCCTCGTGGTTGCCCGCACGGTGGCGCGGCGACTCGCCCACACGGCACGGGACAAGCCACGGCCGGGACAAGCCCGTCCCCTACATGTGGGAGATGATGGCGTCGCCGAATGCCGAGCAACTGACGAGCGTCGCGCCGGCCATCAGGCGTTCGAAGTCGTAGGTCACGGTCTTTTCGCCGATTGCCCCTTCCATGCCCCGGACTATCCGGTCGGCGGCATCCCGCCAACCAAGGTGGCGCAACATCATTTCAGCGGAGAGGATCAGCGAGCCGGGGTTGACCTTGTCCTGGCCGGTGTACTTCGGTGCGGTCCCGTGGGTGGCTTCGAAGAGCGCAACGGCATCGCCGATGTTGGCGCCGGGCGCGATGCCGATGCCGCCCACCTGCGCGGCGAGCGCATCCGAGAGGTAGTCGCCGTTTAGGTTCATCGTCGCGATCACATCGTACTCGTCAGGCCGCGTCAGGATCTGCTGCAACATCGCGTCGGCGATCATGTCCTTGATCACGATCGTCTTGCCCGTATTCGGATTGACGAGTTCGTGCCATGGGCCGCCGTCCAGGGGTGTCGCGCCGAATTCCTCCGCCGCCAACTCGTAGCCCCAGTCCTTGAAGGCTCCTTCCGTGAACTTCATGATGTTGCCCTTGTGCACGAAGGTCACCGAGTCCCGATCTTCCGTGATCGCGTACTCGAGCGCCTTGCGCACCAACCGGTGCGTGCCTTCCCGGGAAACGGGCTTGATGCCGATCCCGCAATTGACGGGAAAGCGAATCTTGTCGACGCCCATCTCGACCCGGAGGAAAGCAATCACCCGGTCGGCATCCACGGTGCCAGCTTCCCACTCGACACCCGCGTAGATGTCCTCGGTGTTCTCCCTGAAGATGACCATGTCGGTCTTCTCCGGTGCCGACACGGGACTCGGGACTCCCTGGAGCCAACGAACGGGCCGCTGGCAGACGTAGAGGTCGAGTAGCTGACGCAGTGCCACGTTGAGGGAACGAATACCGCCGCCCACCGGTGTCGTCATCGGTCCCTTTATGCCGATGTTGAATTCACGTAGCGCTTTCAGGGTCTCGTCGGGGAGCCAATCGTCGGCACCGTAGACCCTCAGCGACTTTTCTCCGGCATAGATTTCCATCCACGCGATGGCCCGCGAGCCGTCATACGCCCCGTCGACGGCCGCATCGACGACCTTGCGCATGACCGGCGTAATGTCGATGCCGATGCCGTCGCCTTCGATGAACGGGATGATCGGTTGATCGGGTACGTTGAGGCTTCCGTCCTCCGAGACCGTGATCCTCTCGCCTGCCTCTGGCACCTCGACGTGTACGTAACCCATGCGCAACCCTTTGCCGTCAGGAAAAGCGCGGCATTGTACATCAGCGAGGCGTCGTCCTCGTTGGCTAGCCGTCGTCCGGCGCCCAGCCGTTCCTGCGTTCTCGGTCGCCGGCCGTTGCGCCAATCCAGGCGTCGCCGCCCGGTCGGTGTTCCTTCTTCCAGAACACGGCATCAGTCTTCAAATAGTCCATGACGAACTCGCACGCGGCGAAGGCATCCGGTCGATGCGCAGCGGCCACCAACACCAGTACGATCTGCTCCCGTGGCGCCAATTCGCCGACACGGTGAATCACCACCGTGTCGATCAACTCCCAACGGGCGGAAGCCTTCGCCAGGATCTTCTCGATGCTTGCCTCGGTCATTCCGGGATAGTGCTCGAGATAAAGCCCGCTCACCCGGTCCACCCCCGCATGGTCACGCACGATGCCCGCAAAGGCGACGACCGCCCCCGCCCGGCCGGCGAGACGCGCCCGCAACGCTGTCCACTCCGCGGAGACGTCGAAGTCGGCCGTTTCGATCCGAATATCGGTGTGCACGGGGCTAACCCCCCGTCACGGGCGGCAGGAAGGCGACTTCGTCGCCGGTGCGGAGTCCGACGTCACCCCGCACGATGGTCTGGTTGACACACACCCGCACGCCCTGCCCCGACAAGGCGCGAAGCCCGTCGGCACAGAGCAGCCCGGCGAGCCTCGCGCGCACTCCCGAGATGCTCGCGTCGTCGACCTCCAGATTCACGTCACCGCGGCCAGCGGCTTCGCGCAGCGACCCGAAGAACCTGACCGTAACGACCGTGCAGGTCGCCGAACTCACGTCGTGCGGTGCCAGGTTCCCGACTTGCCGCCGGACTTGGCCTCCAAGCCGATGTTCTCGATCGTCATGCCGCGGTCGTTGGATTTCAGCATGTCGTAGACAGTCAGCGCCGCAATGCTGACCGCGGTCAAGGCCTCCATCTCCACCCCGGTCTGTCCCGTCACCCGGCAGAAACTCGTGACCGCGAGGGTCGATGAGTCTTCCGGGGCGAACTCCACCGCCACCTTGGCGAGCGGCAGCGGGTGGCACAGCGGGATCAGGTCACTCGTTCGCTTGGCCGCCTGGATACCCGCCACCCGGGCCACGGCAAGTACATCGCCCTTCGCCGCACGGCCCGCGATAATCGAGGAAAGGCTCTCCGGCGACATGCGGATTCGGGCCAGGGCCCGGGCCTCCCTCGCCGTCGATGCCTTTCCGGAGACATCCACCATGGACGCCTCGCCACGCTTGTTCAGATGAGTCAGATCGGCCATGGTATTGAGGATAGCACGGTATAATTCGCCGTCTTTTACCGAGGCGACCGGTGGCAGGTTCGGTGGTGGTGGGCATGTCCGGCGGCGTGGACTCCGCCGTTGCCGCCCACATCCTGAAGGATGAGGGCTACGACGTTACCGGACTCTTCATGAAGAACTGGGAAGAGGACGACGCCTCGGAGTACTGCACGGCGCTCGCCGACTTCGGTGACGCCGCAGCGGTCTGCGACAAACTCGGCATCGAACTGTTGACCGCCAACTTCGCGAGCGAGTACTGGGATAACGTCTTCGAGGCGTTTCTCGGCGACTACCGTGCCGGATACACCCCGAATCCCGATGTCCTCTGCAACCGGGAGATCAAATTCAAGGTGTTTGCCGACTACGCCCGGGATCTCGGTTTCGATACCGTGGCCACGGGCCACTATGCGCGGCGCACCACGCCCGGAAACCCGTTTCGCCTGCTCAAGAGTCACGATCCCGACAAGGACCAGACCTACTTCCTTCAGGCCGTACCGGCGAGTCGGCTCGAACACTGCCTGTTCCCCATCGGCGCATTGACCAAGCCGGAGGTCCGACAGCGCGCCCGTACCGCTGGATTCGATGTGTACGACAAGAAGGACAGCACCGGCATCTGCTTCATCGGGGAACGCCGCTTCGACGACTTCCTCGCGCGCTACGTGCGCGGCGAACCGGGCCCCATCCGGGACGCCGACGGAACCCTCCTCGGCGAACATCGCGGACTGCCTTTCTACACCCTCGGTCAACGCCAGGGCATCGGTTTGGGCGGTGTCAGAGGCCGTCGGGAGCGACCTTGGTACGTGGCGGGAAAGGACATGGCCGCCAACACGCTGACCGTGACGCAGGACGAGCGCGACCTCGACACGTCGTGGCTCGAGGCGACCGATCTCAATTGGATATCGCCGTCGTTGGCTGACGCGGGCGGCGCCGACCGGGACAACATCCGGTGCACGGCAAGAATCCGCTACCGGCAGCCCGAACAGGCATGCGAACTGGGAATCGACGGCGACCGCGCCCGGGTTGTGTTCGACGCGCCGCAGCGGGCTGCAACCCCGGGCCAGTTCGTCGCGCTCTACGACGGCGACGAGTGCCTCGGCGGCGGCCGTATCGTTGCGACCGGGGGCCCCGATGAGTAGCCGTCTTCCGTTCTCGTCGCTGACGGCTATCTCGTCGTTGGACGGTCGTTACTCCAAGCGAACCGCGGCGCTCGCTCCTCTCGTCAGCGAGTTCGCTCTGATTCGCTACCGGGTGCGCGTCGAGGTCGAGTGGTTCCTCTACCTCGCGGGACTCGATGAAATCGCCGGGCTTCCGGCCTTGGATGCCCCCGCACAGGCCCGCCTTCGTCTGATCTGGGAGCAATTCGACGTGGACGACGCCGAGCAAGTGCGTGCTCTCGAAGCCGAGACCAACCACGACGTCAAGGCCGTCGAGTATTTCGTCAAGGACGCCATCGCCCAAGCCGACGAGGCACTCAAACCCCGAATCGAGTTCGTGCACTTCGCCTGCACGTCGGAGGACATCAACAATCTCGCCTACGCGATGATGATTCGCGATGCCCGCGAGTCGGTCTTGCTGCCGACCATGGATCGGCTGATTCGAGGCCTGCGCGATCTCGGCCGGCCCCTCGCAACAGTCCCGATGTTGGCCCGCACGCATGGGCAAGCGGCGTCACCGAGCACGGTTGGCAAGGAAATCGCCAACGTGGTAGCGCGCCTGGACCGCCAGGCGGGCACCCTGCGCGACGCGGAAATCCTCGGCAAGATGAACGGCGCGGTGGGCAACTACAACGCGCACGTCGCCGCCTATCCGGCCGTCGATTGGCCCGCCCGCAGCCGCGAGTTCGTGACCTCGCTGGGTCTCTCCTTCAACGAGTACACCACGCAGATCGAGCCGCACGACTACCTCGCGGAGCTGTTCCACAGCCTGATCCGGTTCAACCAGGTCGTTCTCGACTTCGATCGCGACGCCTGGGGATACATCGCGCTCGGCTACTTCAAACAGCGCCTGGTAGCCGGGGAAACGGGCAGTTCGACCATGCCGCACAAGGTCAACCCGATCGATTTCGAGAATTCCGAGGGGAACATCGGCCTCGCCAACGCGATTCTTGGCCATCTCGCCGAAAAACTCGCCGTCTCCCGGTGGCAGCGGGATCTGTCCGACTCGACCGCCTTGCGCAGCGTCGGGTCCGCCTTCGGCCATTGCCTGGTGGCCTGGGACAGTGCCGCTCGGGGCATCGGCAAGATCGCCGTCGACCGGAACCGCATTGGCACCGATGTCGATGCCGCCTGGGAAGTACTCTCGGAAGCCGTGCAGACGATCCTGCGTGCGGGCGGCGGCTTGGAGCCGTACGAACAGTTGAAACGCCTCACCCGCGGCCGGCACCTGGACGAGACCGTCTACCTAGCCCTGCTGGACGAACTGCAACTGTCTCCGGAAGACCGCGAGCGGTTGCTGCGTTTGACACCGGAGGAATACACGGGACTTGCCGCCCAACTCGCCCGCGGGGTTCTAGGCGACGATCCATGAGCGGAATTCGGGCCCGCGAAGTGAACTGGAACTCGCACGAACACGCGCTTAAGTCGTTGCGTCGAACCGTATTTGTTGAAGAACAGGGGGTTCACGAAGACCTGGAATGGGATGGCGCGGATCCCGACTGCCGGCACTTCCTCGCCGACGACCACGAGGGTCGACCGATCGGCACGGCGCGGTTGATGCCCTCCGGCCAGATCGGCCGAATGGCGGTGCTTGCAGCATGGCGTGGTCAGGGAATCGGTGCACGGTTGCTCAAGCTTGCGATCGACGCGGCGCGTGCCTCGAACTATCCGTCCATCTTCCTGCACGCTCAGAGTCATGCGGTCGGCTTCTACGAACGCGCCGGCTTCAAGGTGACCGGTGCCCCGTTCATGGAGGCCGGTATCGAACACCGCGAAATGACCTTTGCACCCCCCTAGGGCGGGGCTTGTCCCGCCCGGGTCGTCGGGGCTGGCGCGTCCAGTTGCCACGACGGGCGACGACCAGCGTCGCCCCTACGACGGGTTATCAAACCGCGCTTCCATTCCGCGTTCGCGCCGCTACAATGGCGCGCTTTTGCCCGGAGGATCCCAAGATGGCACTGCACTTCGTGCCGCGGAAGCCGCGTTCAGAGCAGATCGAAGAACTCGAACAGGAATGGAACACCAACCCGCGTTGGAAGGACGTGAAACGCGGCTACACCGCCGAAGACGTGGTCAACCTGCGCGGCAGCATCCCGCATCGCAGTATGTTGGCGGCGCATGGTGCCGATAAACTCTGGGAACTCCTCCAGGAAGACGGATTCGTCAACTGTCTCGGCGCCGTGACGGGCGGCCAAGCCGTTCAGCAGGTCAAGGCGGGCATCAAGGCGATCTATCTGTCAGGGTGGCAGGTCGCTGCCGACAACAACACATCGGAGACGATGTACCCGGACCAATCGCTTTATGCCGTGAATTCCGTACCGAGCGTGGTCAACCGGATCAACAACGCCTTCCGGCGCGCCGATGAGATCCAATGGGCCACGGGTGTCGATGAAGGCATCGACTACTACGCGCCCATCGTCGCCGACGCCGAGGCCGGTTTCGGCGGCGTGCTGAACGCGTTCGAGCTAATGAAGGCCATGATCGGCGCGGGTGCGGCGGGCGTGCACTTCGAGGATCAGTTGGCATCCGTCAAGAAATGCGGGCACATGGGCGGCAAGGTCCTGGTGCCGACGGTGGAGGCGGTGCAAAAGCTCGTGGCCGCCCGACTTGCGGCGGACGTCTGCGACGTGCCGACGCTACTCATGGCGCGCACGGACGCCAATGCGGCGGATATGGTCACCAGCGACATCGACGAGTGGGACAAGCCGTTCCTCACCGGCGAGCGCACCCCCGAGGGCTTCTACAAATCCCGCAACGGTCTCGACCAGGCCGTCGCGAGGGGCCTCGCCTACGCACCGTACTCCGACCTGATCTGGTGCGAAACGGCGGTGCCCGACCTCGATGAGGCGCAGACCTTTGCCGAGGCCATACACCGGGAACACCCCGATCAGATGCTGGCCTACAACTGCTCGCCGTCTTTCAATTGGCGGGCCAACCTGGACGACGCCACCATCGCCAAGTTCCAAAGGGAACTTGCCGCGATGGGCTACAAGTTCCAGTTCATCACGCTGGCCGGAATCCACAGCATGTGGTTCAACATGTACGACTTGAGTCGGGACTACGTGGACCGTCAGATGGCCGCCTACGTGGACCTGCAGGA
>LXNJ01002350.1_pt1 | contig 10461 bp, 10 predicted proteins | sample 809081 | NCBI WGS metagenome assembly LXNJ01 (sample SAMN04870510, study PRJNA318959) | sponge metagenome | biome: sponge; feature: marine sponge reef; material: water | host: Petrosia ficiformis | place: Greece: Milos, Mediterranean Sea | collected 2013-05-29 | depth 5-7 m
CTCAACCGTATTCCCCGATACGCTTTTCGGCCCGCTCCTGGCGGATCGAACGCCTGGGGGCGACGCAGGCCGTGACCATGGTGAGAAAGGCGGGCTAGGCGCTTGCGAACGCCCCCCATCCAAACGACAATCCCGCGAGGGTCCGGCAGACGGCGAGCGTGGAACCATGGCTGGCGAATCGCTCGGCAGGCAATCGGGAGCCGAGGGCGACGGCCCGGGATCGGGCGAACGACTCTTCGCGGGCTACGAGACCCGTCCGGCCTTCTATGACGAGATGTTCGCCGCCAGCGGCGAGCCGCGCCCGCATTGCCGGGAGCTCTGCGAGGCGCTGGACGGGATGCCCCGCGACGAGATCGCGGCCATGCAGGCGCACGCCGAGCGCTCCTTCCTGCACGAGGGGATCACCTTCGCGGTCTACGGCGAGGAAGGGGCGCAGGAGCGGATCATCCCCATCGACTTCCTGCCGAGGCTGCTCGACGCCGCCGACTGGGACCTGGTGGAGCGCGGCCTCAGGCAGCGGCTGGAGGCGCTGAACCGCTTCCTCGCCGATGTCTACGGGCCGGGCCGGATCCTCGCCGACGGGGTCGTGCCGGTGGACCTGGTGCGCGGCTGCCCGCAATACCGCGTGGAGATGCAGGGCGTCCCGGTGCCGCACGGCGTCCATGTCGCGCTCTGCGGCACCGACATCGTGCGCACCAACGAGGGCTTCGTGGTGCTGGAGGACAACCTGCGTGTGCCCTCCGGCGTCTCCTACATGCTGGCCAACCGCCGGGCGCTGAAGACCAGCCTGCGCAACCTCTTCCGCCGCCACCGCGTGCGCGGCATCGAGCACTACGGCCGCCTGCTGCGCGAGACGCTGGCCGAGCTGGCGCCGCCCGGCGCCGCCGACCCCTGCATCGTCCTGCTCACGCCCGGCGTCTACAACTCGGCCTTCTACGAGCACATGTTCCTGGCGCAGGAGATGGGCGTGGAGCTGGTGCAGGGCAGCGACCTGCTGGTCCACAACGGCTTCGTCTACATGCGGACCACCGCGGGCCTGCGGCAGGTGGACGTGATCTACCGCCGCATCGACGACGACTTCATCGACCCGCTGGCCTTCCGCGCCGATTCGCAGCTCGGCACCCCCGGCCTCTTCTACGCCTACCGGCTCGGCAACGTGACCATCGCCAACGCGCCCGGCACCGGCGTCGCCGACGACAAGAGCGTCTACGCCTACGTGCCGGAGATCATCCGCTACTACCTGGGCGAGGAGCCGCTGCTCGCCAACGTCGAGACCCATCTCTGCCGCGAGCCGGAGGGGCTGGAATACACGCTCGACAACCTGGAGACGCTGGTGGTCAAGATGGTGGGCGAATCCGGCGGCTACGGGATGCTGGTGGGGCCTCATGCCTCGCCGGCCGAGCGCGCGGCCTACGCCGAGGAGGTGCGCAAGGACCCGGCCAACTTCATCTCCCAGCCCGTGCTCGATCTCTCGGTCTCGCCCTGCCTCACGGCCGAGGGCGCAGGCCCCCGCCACGTCGACCTGCGCCCCTTCGTGCTGCGCGGGCGCGAGACGCGCCTCGTCCCCGGCGCCTTCTGCCGGGTCGCCCTGATGGAGGGCTCGCTCGTCGTCAATTCCAGCCAGGGCGGCGGCGGCAAGGACCTCTGGGTGCTCTCCGACTAGCGGGATGCTGTCGCGCAACGCCCAGGGCCTCTACTGGATGGGCCGGCACCTCGAACGCGCGCGGCACGGCTGCCGCCTGCTCTCGGACCAGCTCAAGACCATGGAAGACCGGCCGGTCGAGCAGATCGAGCAGAGCTGGCGCCGCCTCTACCGGGCCATCGACCGCATCCCGCACGGGGGCCATCTCGAGTCGATCGGCGCCGACGAGGACTTCATGCTGGTCGACGCCTACACCCTGGTCGACGACCTGACCTTCGAGCCCACCAATCCCGACGCGATCCGCAACTGCCTGGCCGCCGCGCGCGAGAACGCCCGCCAGGTGCGCACCACCATCGGCGACAGGATGTGGTCCTGCCTCAACCTCGCCTACCTCGACATGCGCGACGTCGAGATCGAGACCATCTGGAACGACCGGCCGGAGGCGTTCTACTTCCGTGCGGAGGACTCCATCCGCACCTTCACGGGCATCGCCGACAACGCCATGTACCGCGACGACGCCTGGCACTTCCTGCGGCTCGGATGGTTCGTCGAGAGGGCGCAGCTCGTCGCCGCGCTGGTAAACGCGCACATCGCGACCTTCCCGACCGGCACCCCCCACGGCGATGCCGACTGGCGCTCGCTGCTGCGCATCTGCGAGGCCAGTTTCGCCTATCGCCGCCTGCACTCGCACGCGCACCGGCCCAGCCACGTCGTCGACTTCCTGGTGGCCGATCCCGATCTCGCCCACTCGCTGCGCCATGCGCTGGGCCAGCTCATGGCCGCCCTCGAAGCGGTCTCCGCCGGCCAGCCGCTCGAGGTCGAGGCCGGCCGCCGCGCCGGGCGGATGGCGGCGAGCATCGACCACGACTGGCCCGAGCGCGACCCCGACGACGATGCCGCCACGCACGCGGCGCTCCAGGGCATCCGGGACAACTGCCGCCACCTCCACGACGACATCGTGGCCACCTATTTCGACTACGAGATCGAGGACACGCCGTGAGCGGGGATACGCCGCGCCGCTTCCTGGTCGAGCACCTCTCCGAGTTCCATTACGGGGAGACCGCGCGTGGCAGCCTGATGGTGCTGCGCCTCTGCCCGCGCGAGGACGGCGAGCAGCGGCTCGCCTCGTTCGCGCTCGGCGTCGAGCCGACGGCGGCGCCCATCCCCTTCGAGGACCCCTTCGGCAACAGGTGCCACCTCTTCAACGTCCACCGCACGCACCGGCACACCACGGTGCGCTCGCGGTCCGAGGTCGAGACCGCGCCGGCGTCGGACCTGCCGGAGCGCATGGCCGGCGATGCCTGGGACGCGCTGCAGGAGGCCGCGGATCCGCTCCGCCTCTGGAGCTTCCTGACGCCCAGCCGCTTCGCCCGGCCGAGCCCGGCGCTCGCGGCCTTCGCCGAAGCCCGGGGAATTCGCCGCGCCGGCGACCCCCTCACCGCGCTGCGGGCGACGGCGGACGCGCTGCATGCGGCCTTCCGCTACGAGCCGGGCAGCACGGCGGTGGATTCGCCCATCGAGCACATCCTGGAGACCGGCCGCGGCGTCTGCCAGGACTACACCCACGTGATGATCGCCATCGCGCGCGGATGGGGCATCCCGGGCCGCTACGTGTCGGGCTACCTGCACCGGGAAGGCGCGGCGGGCGAGCAGAGCCCCGAAGGCGCGAGCCACGCCTGGGCCGAGTTCCTGCTGCCCGACCTCGGCTGGGTCGGCTTCGACCCCACCAACGACACTCTCGCCGACCACCGCCACGTCCGCATCGCCGTGGGCCGCGACTATGCCGATGCGGCGCCCACCAGGGGCGTCGTGTTCGGCGGCGGCGAGTCCCGGCTCGAGGTGCGCGTGACCGTGACCGAGGGCGGCGAGCCCGAGCCCACCTTCGCCGCACATGCGGAGCGGCCCTTCCTCCGCGACGTGACGCCGAGGCCGCCGGTCGCGCGTGCCGGCACCGACCAGTGAGCGCCGCACGGGACGAGAGTGCTCAGGGCGCCGCTCCCCGGCCGACAGTGTGCGTCGAAGCGCTTGCCCGATGTCGCCACATCGTGCGCTCCCGCGCGCGTGGACCGCGCGACGCGGGCGGGCGCCTGGGGGCGACCCGAAGGGCGGCGCCCTCCGGCCGGCGGCCGTAAATCTCGGCCCGGCGCATGATGACCGGCAGGATTGGGGCTGACCGGTCCGCCGACACCGGTGTATTGTGCATGGACGCAAACCGGCGGCGCACGGCGTGGACGGCGATGTCCGTGATCGAGTGTCCCTCGAACCAGGGCAGGATATGGTTGCGGCAGTAGGTGCGGTTGACCTCGAGGGCCGAGGGTTTCCAGAGCGCGTCGACACGGCGTTGGCCGGGACGAGCGGTTGCCACGAAAATCCCTCCCGCGTTCTGTTGCGACCGGGGAGAAAACGCGGACCGCTTCCGCGCTTCCCGACCGAAACAGCAGGGGAAAAGCAACGCCGCACCGGCATGTCAGAACCGTCGGTGCGCGAGCGGGCATGACCGTGGGGGCCTATTTCACCGAGCTCTTCGGCGGCTTCTTCGGGACGCGCGGCCGCTCGATCGACACCCTCTTCGTGACCGTGATCTCGCTGCTCGCCCTCTTCGCGGTGCCGGCGCTGGCCAACGAGTACTGGCTCCAGGCGATCCTGATCCCCTTCCTGATCTTCGCGATCGCGGCGCTGGGGCTCAACCTGCTCACCGGCTTCGCCGGCCAGCTCTCGCTCGGCACCGGCGGCTTCATGGCGGTCGGCGCCTATGCCGCCTACAAGATGACGACCGCCTGGCCGGGCGTCGACATCATCGCCATCTTCCTCATCTCGGGCTTCTTCGCCGCCGGCGTCGGCATCCTCTTCGGCCTGCCGAGCCTGCGCATCAAGGGCTTCTACCTGGCGGTGGCGACGCTGGCCGCGCAGTTCTTCCTGATCTGGCTCTTCAACCGGGTGCCCTGGTTCTACAACGATCACCCCTCGGGCACGATCACGGCGCCGCCGCGCACCTTTGCGGGCGTCATGATCACCGGGCCCGAGGCCACGGCAGAGGTGCGCTACATTGTGGCGCTCGTCCTGCTGGCGCTCTTCGTCTTTCTCGCCCGCAACCTGATGCGCAGCCGCTTCGGCCGCGCCTGGATGGCGGTGCGCGACATGGACGTCGCCGCCGAGATCGTGGGCATCCCGCTGCTCCGCACCAAGCTTCTCGCCTTCGCCGTGAGCTCCTATCTCTGCGGCGTCGCCGGCGCGCTCTTCGTCTTCCTCTATCTGGGCAGCGCCGAGACCATCGCCTTCGACGTCAACATCTCCTTCCTCGTGCTCTTCATGATCATCGTGGGCGGCCTCGGCTCGATTGCCGGCTCCATCATCGGCGCCGCCTTCATCACCGTCGTGCCGATCTTCCTCACCAACCTAAATCCGATCCTTGGCATCGACTTTCCCGTCGACCTCGCCAAGCATCTTGAGGTCATCGTCTTCGGCGGCATCATCATCGTCATCCTGATCGTCGAGCCACACGGCCTCGCCCGCCTCGTCAGGATTTCGCGGGAGCGTCTCGGCATCTAACCGGGAGGTCGGGCGCTCTCCGCCGCCGCCGCGCTTTTCCGGAATGATGCCGCGCGGGCTGAAGCGCATGACCACCAGCAGGATCGCGCCCATGACGAAGAGGCGCATGTAGGCCGCGCTGTCGAGCAGATGGGCGCGCAGCGGGTGGTCCTCGGCGAGGCCGGCAGTGACCGCGTCCATCAGCCAGAACGCCGCGGGCTCGGCCTCGACCCACACGAACCAGACCAGGAAGCCCCCCAGCACCGCACCCAAGTTGTTGCCGGAGCCGCCGACGATCACCATCACCCAGATCAGGAAGGTGAAGCGGAGCGGCTGGTAGCTGCCCGGCGTGAACTGGCCGTCCAGCGTGGTCAGCATGGCGCCGGCGATGCCCATGACGGCGGCGCCCAGCACGAAGATCTCCATGTGGCGGCGGGTCACGTTCTTGCCCATCGCCGCGGCCGCGTCCTCGTTGTCCCGGATGGCGCGCATCATGCGGCCCCAGGGCGAGTTCAGCGCGCGCTCCGCCAGCCACACGATCGCCATGAGGACCAGCGCGAAGAGCACCGCGTAGCAGAGCTTGACGAAGATGCTGGCGCCCAGGATCGGATCGGCCCCCAGCCAGTCGGCGAGATCGAGGAACCAGGCGCTCGCCTGCAGGTCGACCTCGTAGGGCACCGGCCGGTCGAGGCCGGTGACGTTCTTCACGCCCCGGCTCAGCCAGTCCTCGTTCTTGATGACGGTGATGACGATCTCGGCGATGCCGAGGGTGGCGATGGCGAAGTAGTCCGAGCGGAGCCCGAGCGCGACCTTGCCGATGAGCCACGCGGCGCCGGCGGCGAGCAGCCCGCCGAATGCCCACGAGAGGATGATGGGAAGGCCGGCCCCGCCGAGATAGCCGGTCCGGGCGCTGTCGACATCCTCGATGGCGTCGACCGCCGGGTCGAAGAAGATGCGGATGAGGAAGAAGCCGGCGACGAGGAGGAGCACCGTCGCCGCCGTGCGCAGCGACCCCCTGGGCACATGACGGCGGGCCAGGACGATCGCGGTCGCGACACCCGCCAGCACCGCAAGGGCATAGCCCAGGTCCGCACCGCCCGCCGCCCACGCCTCCGCCACCGGCGACTGCGAGACGAGCACGCCGGCCAGCCCCCCGAGCGCGGCGAAGCCCATCACGCCCACGTTGAGCAGGCCCGCATAGCCCCACTGCATGTTGAGGCCAAGCGCCATGATCGCCGAGATCAGGCAGAGGTTGAGGATCGAGAGGCTGACCACCCACGACTGACCGAAGCCGACCGCGACCAGCAGCAGCGCCATGACGGCGAAGAGCGCCGGTGTGCGCAGCGCCGGCCTTTGCCGCAAGGGATTGCGCAGGCCCGTCTTCAAAGCACCCGTCCCCTGAAGATCCCGGTCGGGCGCACCAGCAGCACCACCACCAGGATGACGAAGGAGATCGCGAGCTTGTAATCGGTCGACAAGAGCTGCACGAGGCCGCTCGGCTCCCAGCTCTCCGGCAGGAGGTAGCGCAGGAACTTCTTGTAGGCGTAGGTCACCGCCGTCTCCGAGAGCGCGACGATAAAGGCCCCGACGACCGCGCCCACCGGCTGGCCGATCCCGCCCAGGATCGCAGACGCGAAGATGGGCAGCAGCAGATGGAAGTAGGTGAAGGGCTTGAAGCTCTTGTCGACGCCGTACATGGTGCCGGCCACCGCGGCGAGGGTGCCGGCGATCAGCCAGGCGTAGAACACCACGCGGTCCGGGTTGACGCCGGAGAGCAGCGCCAGGTCCTCGTTGTCGGAATAGGCGCGCATCGCCTTGCCCGCCCGCGTCCGGTGCAGGAACCAGAAGAGCGCCGCCACCGCGACCGCGGTCACGACCACGGTCAGCCCCTGCGAGAGCTTGATCGCGAGGCCTTCCTTGAGCCCGGTCGCCGCCTTGAACTCCGAGGCCTTGATCAGGAACCTGGCGCCGTCGGCGACGCGGCGGTCATCGGGCCCGATGATGAAGCGGACGATGCCCTGCAGCGCGAACATCACGCCGATCGAGGCGATCAGCAGGATCACCGGCGGGCTCCTGCGGCGGCGGTAGAAGCGGAAGACGAGGCGGTCCGCGCCCAGGTTGAAGGCGATCGCCGCGACGATGCCGAAGGGCAGCGCGATCAGCGCCGTCGGCAGCGGCGCGATGCCGACCTCCATTCCCTGGAACCACCAGGTCGCGAGCAGCACCACCATGGTGCCGAAGGCCATCACGTCGCCGTGCGAGAAATTGGCGAAGCGCAGGATGCCGAAGACGAGCGTGACGCCGAGGGCGCCGAGGGCGAGCTGGGAGCCGTAGGCGACGCCGGGGACGACGACGAAGTTGAGAAGCAGGACGATCGCGTTGGCGATGCCATCCATGAGTTAGCCGCCCAGGAACGAGCGCCGCACCTCGGGGTCGTCGAGCAGCGCCTGGCCGGTGTCGGTGTAGCGGTTCTTGCCGGTGACCAGCACGTAGCCGCGATCGGCGATGGAGAGCGCCTGCGCGGCGTTCTGCTCGACCATCAGGACGGCGATGCCGGTCGCGCGGATCTCGAGAATCCGGTCGAAGAGGTCGTCCATGACCACGGGCGAGACGCCGGCGGTGGGCTCGTCCAGCATGAGCAGGCGGGGCTCGGTCATCAGCGCGCGGCCGATCGCCACCTGCTGGCGCTGCCCGCCCGAGAGCTCGCCGGCGTTCTGGCGGCGCCGCTCCTTGAGGATGGGGAAGAGGTCGAAGACCCGCGCCATGACATCGGCGACGCCCTCCTCCCGGGTGTAGGCGCCCATCTCCAGGTTTTCCTGGACGCTCATGGTGGTGAAGACGTTGCGCTCCTGGGGCACGAAGCCCATGCCCTTGCGCACGCGCTCCTGCGGGCTCAGGGCCGTGATGTCCTCGCCGTCTAGCGTCACGCTGCCCGCGCGCAGCCGGATCATGCCGAAGATCGCCTTCATCGCGGTCGACTTGCCGGCGCCGTTGGGGCCGACGATGACCGCGACCTCGCCCTGCCGGGCCTCGATGGTGCAGTCGTGGATGATGTCGGCGCCGCCGTAGCCGCCGGTCATCCCCTCGCCTGCGAGAAAGCTCATCTCCTCCCGGTCCCGTGTCGCCGGTTCCGGCCGAGGTAGGAATCGATCACCCGCTGGTCCGCCTTGACCTCCGTCGGCGAGCCTTGGGTGAGCACCTTGCCCTCGGCCATGACGATGACCGGCTGGCACAGCCGCGAGATGAAGTCGATGTCGTGCTCGATCATGCAGAAGGTGTAGCCGCGCTCCTCGTTGAGGCGGATGATGGCGTCGCCGACGGAGCGCAGCAGCGTGCGGTTGACGCCGGCGCCGACCTCGTCGAGGAAGACGATGCGGGGCTCCGCCATCATCGTGCGGCCGAGCTCGAGCAGCTTCTTCTGCCCGCCCGAGAGCGCGCCTGCGCGCTCGGCGGCGACCCGCTCGAGGCCGAGGAAGGTGACGACGTCCCAGGCGCGCGACCGGACCTCCTCCTCCTCGGCACGAACCTTGCCGCGGCGGAACCAGGCGTTGACGAGGGTCTCGCCGGCCTGGCCGCCCGGCACCATCGTCAGGTTCTCGAGGACGGTGAGCGTCGAGAACTCGTGCGCGATCTGGAAGGTGCGCAGCACGCCCAGGCGAAAGAGCTGGTGCGGCTTCAGCCCGGTGATGTCCCGGTCCTGGAGGAAGACGCGGCCCTCCGAGGGCGGGTAGACGCCGGCGATGACGTTGAAGAGGGTGGTCTTGCCGGCGCCGTTGGGGCCGATCAGCCCGGTGATCGTGCCCTGCCCGATTGTCGCGCTGACCCCGTCGACGGCGCGGATGCCGCCGAAGTGCAGGTGCAGGTTCTCGACCCGGATCATGGGAGGCGATGCGGGCGCCGCCTCTGCCACGACCGGGGATGCGGACGGCGGCCCGGTCATCGCTGCCCGGGCCGCCGTCCCTCTCGCGCGCTCTAGCGGTAGGACTTGGTCACGAAGGCGCCGCCCTCGACCTCCATGATCGCATAGGAGCCGGCGGCCTCGCCCACGTCGGTGAGCTCGACGGCGGATGCCCCGACATAGTCGATGTCCCCGCCATCGGCGAGGATCTGCAGCCCCTTGGCCAGCTCGCCCGGCAAAATCGGCTCGCCCGGTGCGTTGGCGACCTCCAGGACCTTGCCTGCGGCCGCGCCGCGATCGGCCGAGCCCGCCGCCTGCATGGAGAGCGCGATCAGCGCGGCGGCGTCATAGGATTCGCCGCGGAACGGGCCGTCTCCGTCCACCCCATTGGCCGCGGCGTGGTCGAGGAACATCTGGGCGCCGGCGGAATCGGAGCCCGGCGCCGTGCCGATGGTGCCGGTGAGCGCGTCGCCGATCGCCTCGATCAGCGAATCCCCGATCATGCCGTCGGCGACGACGAAGTTCTCGAAGGCGCCGGTGTCGACGGCGGTCTGGATGATCCCCTTGCCGCCCTGGTCGACGTAGCCGAAGACCAGAAGGTGCTCCGCGCCCGAGGCCGAGAGCGCGCCCACCTCGGCCGAGTAGTCGCCCTTGCCGTCCTCGTGCGCGGCCGAGATCGCGACCGTGCCGCCGAGCGCGGCGAACGCCGCGCCGAAGCTGCCGTCCAGCCCCTTGCCGTAGTCGTTGTTGGTGTAGGTGACGGCGACGTTGTCGATGCCTCGCTCGTTCAGGACCTCGGCGATCACCTGCCCCTGCCGCGCATCCGAGGGCGCGGTGCGGAAGAAGAGGCCGTTGTCCTCGATCGTGGTGAGCGCGGGCGAGGTCGCCGAGGGCGAGATGATGACGACGCCGTTCGGCACCGCGACGTTGTTGGTGACGGCGATGGTCACGCCCGAGCAGTCGGCGCCGAAGATGGCCGCGACGCCCTCGGCGGTCACCAGGCGCTCCGCCGCCGAGGTCGCGGCGGCCGCGTCGATGCAGGTCGAATCGCCCCTCACCGGCACCAGCGCCTTGCCGCCGAGGAAGGCGCCCGAGTCCGACACCTCCTTCAGGGCCAGCTCCGCCGAGGCCGCCATGTCGGGCGTCAACGACTCGATGGGTCCGGTGAAGCCGAGAATCACGCCGACCTTCACCTCGTGGCCGTCGGCCTTGGCCTCCGGCGCCAGCGCGAGACACAGAGCCGCGGCAGACGCGACGACTGTGAACCTCTGTCTCCAGCTCATGCTACGTTCCTCCTCGTCTACTCTTCGGGCCGCACGCCGAAAATCCATCGAGCGTGCCGGCGGTTGCCGGATAATAGCCCGCTTTGCTTGCCGCCCTAAACGATTTGAGG
>LXNJ01002351.1_pt1 | contig 10457 bp, 9 predicted proteins | sample 809081 | NCBI WGS metagenome assembly LXNJ01 (sample SAMN04870510, study PRJNA318959) | sponge metagenome | biome: sponge; feature: marine sponge reef; material: water | host: Petrosia ficiformis | place: Greece: Milos, Mediterranean Sea | collected 2013-05-29 | depth 5-7 m
TCCCCACGCTTCGGCAGACCAAACCTCAGAAACGCCGAGCTTTTCCGCCTCTACGACGAACTCGACCTGCTGGTCGAAATCACGTGACCGACCGGATGCAGCGCCGCCAATCCCAATGCTCACCTTCATGCTGGTTCAAACTCGCTAAGAAAAATCGTTCGTCCGAATTAAACTTGCAAGCCTATTGATTACGCAATCGCGTCGCATGGGTCTCATTGATCGTCTATTTGGGGACCGCATCAAGTCTGGCTCACTCTGCCTGATCGACCATCGGGGTAATCGAACCACGTATGGCAACGATGGCGACCCAGTCGTGGTGAGGTTCAATAAACGCGGTACATTGTTTCGAATTCTCCGTAACCCATACTTGCATCTTGGTGAGTGTTACATGGACGGCGAACTAGACATTGAAGAGGGAACGCTGACCGACTTTCTCCGGTTGCTCCGCATCAACATGAGCGACTACGCCACTGTGAAGGGCTCTTCGCTCGCTCCGACGTTAGCATCGGTTACGCAATCATGGAACTCTGTAAGAGCTAGCCTTCGAAACGTCTCCTTCCATTACAACCTCGACGATGATCTTTATCGAGGGTTCCTCGACGAGGATATGCACTACTCGTGCGCGTACTTTGAGAATCCCGACGACACACTAGAAGCTGCCCAACAAGCCAAATGTCGTCATCTAATGAAAAAGCTCTGCCTCAATCCTGGTCAACGTGTGTTGGACATTGGGTCAGGCTGGGGTTCATTGGCAATGTACCTTGCAGAACACGCAGATGTTCATGTGACCGGTATTACACTATCTACTTCACAATTGCGCGTTGCCAACGAACGAGCCAAAGCTCGAAATCTCGGCAATCAGGTTCAGTTTCTTCTCGAGGATTACCGAGATCACAAGTCTCAGTATGACGCCATTGTTTCAGTTGGCATGTTTGAGCACGTTGGTAAGCGTAATTTCGCAACTTACTTCGAACTCGTCAAGGCGTTGCTTAAGGACGATGGTGTCGCTGCGATCCATACGATCGGCAGCGCCTCGGAGCCTACACCAACGAATCCATGGATCAAGCGATACATTTTTCCCGGGGGGTACATACCTTCACTTTCTGAGGTTGTTCGGACCATCGAGACGAATCGAATGTTCATAGCCGATATCGAAATCTGGCGACGTCACTATGCCAAAACACTCTCAGCTTGGAACGAGCGATTTCAGAAAATCAGAGATGAGATGAAACAACGCCAAGGCGAACGGTTCTGCCGCCTCTGGGAGTTCTATCTGTGCGCGTGTCAAACAGCATTTGAATACGACTCGCTCGTGGTCTTTCAAATGCAGCTCACACACCACAACGATACCGTGCCGATAACGAGAGATTACTTACATACGTCTTGAACCGCACTTTTATTACGCTTGTTGCGACTTTGGCGGTAGCAATAGGGGTCAGCTTAGACGCCGCACCTGAGCACGATACACTCAACATCGGCAATTCTGCTGAGCCGGGTACACTTGATCCGCATCGCTACTTCGCAAATGCAGAAGAGCACATCCTCAAGGATCTCTTCGTCGGCTTAACCACGATGAGCGCCGACGGCGAAATCCAGCCAGGCGTTGCTGAGAGTTGGACCATTTCAGAAGATGGATTGCAATGGCGTTTTGAGCTGCACCAATCCGCAAGTTGGAGCGATGGTCAACCTCTCACATCAGAAGACTTCGTATTTGGATTACGTCGTCATCAAGATCCAAAGACCGCTTCGCCGCTAGCGCATTTCCTCTATTGCGTTAAGAATGCGGAAGCCATTAATCACGGCAATTTGCCTCCACACGAACTCGGTATTGTTGCGCAGGATCGCCACACTTTGGTGATTGAACTTGAACAACCATTCCCTTTCCTACTGGAAAGGTTGTTGTACCCCATCGCCTATCCGATCCCTAAGCACGCCGTGGATAAATACGGCGATGCATGGGTAAAAGCGGAAAACTGGGTCTCAAACGGAGCTTACGTACTAAATGAATGGAGACCACGTGAATATGTCGAGCTCCGTAGAAACGAACAGTTTCTATACGCCGACGACACTGCCATCAGCAAGGTACGTTACTACCCTTTCCAAGAACCATCAACCGCGTACAACCGATTTATCTCGGGTGACATGGACATCATCCAAGGATATCCGCACGCACTAGTTCGCAAAGTCTCGCAGGAGCGTCCAAACGAGGTGCGTAACGCGCCTTTGCAGTCGATGATGTATCTCGTCATCAACACTCGAATCATGCCTTTTGACGACGTGCGAGTGCGCGAAGCACTTGCAACTGCAATCTATCGGGAACGTATTACGAACCAAATCCTCGGAGTAGGTGAGTTGCCAAGCGCGACGCTTTCGCCGCCAATCGTGGCGGGTCACCGCTCGGTCGGTCCGAATCACGAACCGTCCACGAGTCGAGCCAAAGCGCTCTTGGCGGAGGCAGGATTCAACAACGATCAACCTCTAGATGTGACTTTGCGATACATCTCAAGTGAGGAAAACAAGCGAGTGTACATCGCAATCGCTGCGATGTGGAAAGATGCAGGGATCAATGTCACGCTGCACCATACAAATTTAGCCACTCACTTTAGTGACCTACAAAATGGTGACTTCCAAGTTGCCCAAGCGGGATGGTTCGGCGAAAATAATCCTGAACATTACATCGAGCTGCTCTGGTCAAAAATTGGACCAGCAAACTATGGTCGTTATGAATCTCAGAGATTCGATGCGCTGTTTGAGAAAGCTCGCGAAACGGCAGACCTACAAACGAGATTGGCAGAGTTAGCCGAGGCTGAGGAAGTCGCATTACAGGAATTTCCGGTCATACCTCTCTACGTCACGATGACACTGAATCTCGTCAAACCACATGTGGGTGGATGGAAAACGAACGGCCGCAATCTCCATCCAGTTCGCTTCATGCATTGGATCGGATCGCCATAGCGCAAGGTGGTTCGCGGTCGCGTACTACGCATCCGCATCTCTGTAAACCATGAGCCTACGCTAACCAGCCATATGTTGCGCTACATTTTCAGACGATCATTGTTCATGGTGACGACGATATGGATCGTCATCACCATAACTTTTTTCCTCCTCCGCGTGGCTCCAGGTGGTCCCTTCGATAGCGAGCGCGCTGTTTCTGCGGCTGTCGAACAGAATCTATTAATCGCGTACAACCTCGACGATCCACTGCTACAACAGTACGGCAATTACCTGTGGGGTCTACTTCACGGCGATTTAGGTCCGTCTTACAAGCAAAAGGACTTCAGCGTCGCCGAGCTTCTCTTTCACGGATTACCGATAAGTCTTCTTATCGGCGGTGTCGCACTCTCCATCGCGGTTAGTACGGGTTTACTCCTCGGTGCAACCATGGCACGCCATCGCAATCAGAAGCTCGATGCCGCGCTTGAAGGTTTTGTCACGTGTGGTTTGGCGCTCCCACCTCTGATTGCGGCACCGCTACTCGTATTTCTATTTTCGATCGTATTAGGGTGGCTACCAGCCGGGGGATTGGAGTCACCCCTTCACCTGGTGCTACCTGTCATCTCGTTATGCGTCCCGTACATCGCCGCGTTTGCGCGTCTAAGCCGAAGCAGCTGTCTAGAAGCACTGAACCAACCATTCGCAACGACCGCACAGGCAAAGGGTGTCGGTAATTGGCGACTTCTCTGGCATCACGTACTGCCGTCCGCACTCGTGCCCGTACTTTCGTTCGTCGGACCGGCGGCAGCGACCTTACTCGCAGGCTCGATGGTCGTCGAAGTGTTCTTTTCCATTCCTGGTATTGGTCACTACTTCGTTCAAGGCGCACTTGATCGCGATTACACGCTTGTACTCGGCGCTGTACTCGTCTATACCACTTCAATCCTGATTTTGAATTTTCTCGTTGATCTGTTGTTTCTCCGCATCGATCCGCGAATTCAACTGCATTGAATACGCCCGTGAATCGAAACAACCGCTTTGAATTCTTTGAACCACTCTATATCAAGGTCACGGTTGGTCTTCTTCTAGGTGTGCTCTTCGCGATCGTTCTTGGACCACACACTGGCGCTTGGGCATATGACGCGATTCACTGGGAGGCGATTGGTGCACCGCCGTCAGGAGAACATTGGTTTGGTACCGACAACGCTGGTCGCGATTTATTTGCCCGGACCATGATCGGCGGCAGAGTTAGTCTTTTGATCGCGGTCCTCGCCACAACTGTAAGTTTCTGCATCGGAGTGCCGTGGGGAGCTATTTCAGGATACCTCGGCGGTACAACTGATCAAATCATGATGCGAATCGTCGACGGTATGTACGCCATTCCGTACGTTTTGATCGTGATCGTGCTTGTCGTCATGTTTGGACGCAACATCTATCTACTATTTATTGCGATCGGTGCGGTATCGTGGCTCGATGTATCTCGCATCGTACGTGGACAGGCACTTGTACTCAAAGCGGCACCCTTCGTCGCATCGGCGCGTGCAATGGGCTTGCCCGAATTTCGAATCGTGGCACGGCATGTGGTACCAAACGTTATTGGATCTGCCATCGTGTTTGCCACGTTGATGATCCCGTCCGTGATAATCTCCGAGAGCTTCATCAGCTTTCTCGGCTTAGGTGTTCAAGAACCGATGACTAGCTTGGGTGTATTGATCGCAGATGGCAGCAAGAACATCTACGCAGCACCGTGGCAGCTCGCATTCCCTACGGGATTATTGACCGTTCTATTGCTTCTTATGACCGTTCTTGGCGAGCGACTTCGTCGCATGGTAACAGGAGCCGAGCGTAGCCTGATCTGACGATCTTGGTCGCATATAAGCGAAACTCTAGCATGCCGATAATTGCCCACTTCATTCGCCGATGGTTCCGCATGAGCGAAACGGAAAAAATCGCAATATTGGGTGGTACGGGTGACCTAGGTACTGGTCTCGCGATTCGATGGGCTAAAGCCGGTCACGAAATCATCATCGGTTCACGAACTCTGGCAAAAGCTGAAAAGGCGGTCGAAAATCTTCACAAGATAAGTCCGACGACACCTGCTCAGGCCATGGAGAATCCAGAAGCGGCATCCGCAGGCACGCTCGTGGTCCTGACAGTACCCGCAGAACACCAAGTCTCAACACTGAATACGGTTAAAGCGGGTCTTAGTGGAAAAATCCTGATAGACGTAACCGTACCGCTTGTACCACCGAAAGTAGGGACCGTGCAGCTACCCACGGAAGGTAGCGCCGGGAAGCGTGCACAGGAGTTCCTAGGTGACGATGTAAAGGTGGTGACTGCGTTTCAGAATATCGCTGCGCATCTTCTCCAGACGGACGCTCACATCGAATGCGATGTGCTCGTGTGCGGAAACAAACGAGCGGCACGCAGGCGCGTGATCGAACTTGCCGAACAAGCCGGAATGCGCGCGTGGCACGCAGGTCCTATCGAAAATTCGGCGGCAGTCGAAGCATTGACAAGTGTGTTGATTCAAATCAATCGGCGCCACGAAATCGCACACTCCGGAATCAAGATCGTCGGTCAAGACGATCACTGAAACTGTGACCTTCGAGATTCTGCCTATCGAAGGGCTACCTCTGTTCGAAGAAGGCGACGATTTAACGAGGATCCTTCTCCATCATCTAGATCGCGAAGGATTCGAACTCAGAGATGGCGACATCCTGGCAATCGCGCAGAAGGTCATCTCAAAAGTCGAAGGCCGACTCGTTGATTTATCTGATGTCAAACCGAGCCCCGCCGCCATTGCTTTGGCAGATGAGGTCGAGAAGGACCCGCGCATCGTCGAACTGATCCTTCAGGAGTCAACAGATATCGTGCGGAAAAAACTGGGGGTACTGATCGTACGCCACAGACTCGGGCACGTGGGTGCAAACGCGGGCATTGATCAATCCAATATCGTGCACGGCAAGGAAGGCTCGGCCTTACTACTACCCCTGGATCCCGATCTCAGCGCCAAGAGAATTCAAAACGCGATTGAGCAAGAAACCGGAAGACAGATCGGCGTTCTCATTACTGATTCAGCAAATCGACCGTGGCGACTTGGAACTGTTGGGATTGCCATCGGAGCAAGCCACATGATGGTATTGGATGACCGTCGAGGTGGATTCGATCTGCACGGACGAGAACTAAAAATCACCATGATCAATCGCGCCGATAGTATCGCCGCAATGGCGACACTTGCGATGGGTGAAACCGACGAACGTATTCCCATGGTGATCGTTCGAGGCACAGACACCGGCTGCAGTAATCAAAACGCAGCCGTCATCAATCGCCCACTAGAAGACGACTTATTCAGATGACAATCCTCGCGCTGACAGGCGGCGTCGGCGGCGCGAAATTGAGTTTGGGATTATCTCGTGTGCTTGAGCCAGACGAGATCACATTTGTTGTCAATGTAGGTGATGATTTCGAGCACCTGGGATTGAGTATTTCGCCCGATATCGATACATTGACCTATACGTTCGCCGGTATTGTTAACGAATCAACAGGCTGGGGTCGTGCAAACGAGAGTTGGGATTGCCTGACCGAGTTAAGAAGACTTGATGCGGAAAGTTGGTTCCAACTCGGAGACCTGGATTTAGCGCTGCATCTATTTCGAACCGGTTTACTCAGTAAGGGGAAATCGTTAACCGAGGTCACATCAGTTGTCTGTTCGCGACTCGGAATAGTTCACAAAATCGTTCCCGCCACCGATGCAAAGCTACGTACAAGAGTATTGACGGATCAAGGATTATTGGAGTTTCAGGATTACTTCGTCCGGTTAAAGTGCGAACCGAAAGTGTCCGCACTTGAATACCATCAACGCACGATAACGTCTCTGAGTCCGGCCGTGGACGTCGAGAAAGTCACGGGAGTGATTATTTGCCCGTCGAACCCTTTTCTTTCAATTGACCCGATTCTCGAGGTTGATGAAATGAGATCATTGCTCGCAGAACGAGACTTTCCCGTGGTTGCGGTATCGCCGATCGTGGGTAATCGCGCGATCAAAGGACCGACAGCGAAAATGATGCACGAACTCAATATGCCAACAACGTGCACTCGAGTAGCCGAGCACTATCGTGATCTCGTAGATGGTTTTGTACTTGATGAAGAGGACACATCGCGTGCGCCAGATGTTGAAAAGTTAGGTATTCGGGTACGAATAGCACCTTCAATCATGAAGACGCTTGAAGATAAGATCGCGCTCGCCAAAGTGTGCTTAGATTTCATTGACAAGCTCCGATAGCGAATCATGAGCGTCTGGGCTATTGTTCCATTTAAAGGGGCAGAGAATGCGAAACGACGGCTTTCGCCTCAACTAAGCTCCGACGCGAGGTCGCGATTAGCGCTTGCGATGCTCTACGACGTGCTGGAAGCTTTGGCTGAGTCAAAGTCGGTCGATGGCATCTTATTGACTTCTCGTTCAGCCGAAGCCCGTCGCATTGTGCAAGAATGGGATATTGAACTTTACCGTGATCAAGCCCACACACTGGTGGATGCACTCACTGATGCTGGCGAGAAAGTGAGACGTGACTTAAACGCGTCTACAGCTATCATCGTACCAGGCGATGTGCCGTTAATCACCGGGTCAGATATCGACCATATCCTGCACTACCACGCCGACGTCACCATCGTACCCGACAGTCATAAGATCGGTACGAACGCACTGGTTTGTACACCACCGAATGCGTTTCCACTTGTGTTTGATGGTCGTAGCTACCATCCGCACGTTGAGGCCGCAACGCGTCTCGGCTTGCAGGTTCGATCCGTGCAGTCTGAGGCGTTCGCTATTGATGTTGATACGGCAGATGATCTGCTTCTGATTAGCTCGAGTAGTAAGGAATCTCGCACGAAGACGCTCCTCAAGAACGATTCTGAGTTACGTACCCTCGTCGCTGGTCTGAGTCTTTCGCGCCAAGCGCCAAGTGCGAAAGCCCAACGTTCTATCTGTTCCTGACAACGCAAGCTAGACTTTATTTAGAAGGTTCTTGCGAGTTCAAGATCATCTAGCTAATTTGAATCAACACAAAATGCCTTGCCACGGCACCGACGTTGTCGATAAGATGATGTTGCGGCATTCGTGTCAATAAGCTTGTGATTTGGCTTGTTTATCGAAATTAGTTATGCGGACTTCGACTCACTCAAATTGGTGATTGGATCACTAAATTGACAGAATCGATAGGTCCCGAACAATAACGGAGGCGGATCAGTTATCACTAACGGATCCCAACGATTTCAAATCAAGGGAGTTGACGCGTTACCTTGGTACTTGACACAAAAATGTGCCCATCGCCTTCCGATACCGACCGTTAGATCCCACGCTGGACATGCCGATGCGCAGCAACTACTATTAATTCGACAACGCAATGTGAAGTGAGTCGATGCTCAGCGCCGCCGACAACGTACGACTGACCCAAACGGGTCCAAGCACCCCTATGGGTCGCACGTTCCGCAAGTACTGGATGCCTGCACTACTTTCACGCGAATTGCCGAATCCTGACTGTCCACCCGTGCGACTGAAGCTCCTCGGTGAGGACTTTGTTGCATTTCGAGACACACTCGGAAAAGTTGGCATTGTTGAGCCCCGTTGTCCGCACCGAGGCGCGAACCTTTTCTTCGGCCGGAACGAAGCATGTGGATTGCGCTGCATCTACCATGGCTGGAAATTTGATCGCCATGGCAACTGCGTAGACATCCCTAATGCGACGCCCGAGGTCGCGGCACGGCTGATGCCGCGAGCCAGCATTGAAGCACTGACGGTCGAGGAATGCGGCGACATCGTGTGGGCGCACTTTGGTGATTCGCCACCGCCACTCCCCGACTTTGAGTACTTGTCGGTGCCACCTGAACAAAGATTCGTTTCAAAGAAGCTTCAGCAGTGCAACTGGGCTCAAGCGGTAGAAGGTGGACTCGATACCGCTCATTTTTCCTATCTCCATGCCGGAATTTACAAGGGCGAAAAAGCAAGCCTACTCGATGCAGGTAAACGCCCAACAGCGAAGGGTGAAAATGAACCGCCGAATCAAGCTAGGCTTCGTTGGCTCATCGAAGACGGAGCACCGAGATTTACTGTTCTCGATCACGACGCTGGTTTATTACTCTGTGCCGCGCGAACAGCGGACTTTGAACAAACCTACTGGCGTATGACGCAATATCTGCTTCCCAACCATTCACTAACTCCCGGGAACTTCCCGGAAGATACGAGCCTGATGAATACTTGGGTACCTTACGACGACGAATCATGCTGGATCTTCTGCTATGCGTGGCATCCAGACCGTGAGATCTCTGATCTTGCACGTGAACGCTATCTCAAAGGGAATGGTCTATTCGCTGAAGTCGATGACAAGTTCATACCCGTACGTCGCCGTGAAAACGATTACCTCGTTGATCGCGATATGCAGCAAAGCGTTAATTACACAGGTATCGGCAACATTTCCGAACAAGACCAAGCCGTTGCGGATAGTCAAGGAGTCATTGCTGATCGTACGCAGGAATTGTTGGTGCAAACTGATCTAGGAATCACGCGGTTTCGTGCGACGATCCTAAATGCGTGTGAGGCTGTCGAATGTGGAAATCAACCGAAAGGCGCATCCAATCCCGCCGCATATCGCGTGCGATCAGGCGACTACGTTTCTCAACCTACGGAGAGCCTGGCTGACGTGGTAACTGAACGGTTTGGCGATCGTTGTGGCCAAAACATAGTCTATCCGTGAGCACCGTGTCCGAGGACTTGCATCTGAGGTCAGCTTGCACATCACATCAGCTAGTACAACAGTGCGCCAGTTCCAAGCTTCTCTTCTACGCTACGCTACTCTCGCGTTAGCGTGTGTCTGCCTAAACGCATGCGGCGGTGGTGGCGGAGGAAGCGCTAATCCACCGCCTTCGCCTCAACCCCCGACACAACCTCCTTCGACACCTGTGGCCGGAGGATGCTCCGTCACCGTTACCGATGGCCCCTTCGAATTGGTATGGCCACGAGTCTCCTGGGAGACAAGGTCGCCAGAATCTCAGGGGCTGTGCCCAGATGAACTTGAAGAGGCGTCGAACTATGCATTCGCAACAGGCAACGCGACTGGGGCAGTCCTCGTCATCAAAAATGGTTACATCGTCTTTGAGCGATATTCTGAAGATCGAGATCAACAGGATCTCGTGACGAGTTGGTCAGTTGCGAAGAGCATTACAAGCGCATTGATGGGTATTGCGCTCGAGGAGGAACGCATTTCCGCTCTCGGTCAGAGCGTTGGAACATTCGTTGAAGCTTGGGACGACGGTAAAAAAGCAGACATCACTATCGATCACATGATGACCCTTCGCACGGCGTTGACTGAACCTAATGCCGCCGAGTTCTACAACGCGGCAGATCAACTTGCGATGGCTGTTCAGCGAGAACTCGTCGGTGATCCTGGCGAGCAACACATCGGCTATTCAAATGCTGACGTCATGGTCGCAGGTGAGGTCATTGAACAGTCAACCGGCATGAGTGC
>LXNJ01002352.1_pt1 | contig 10456 bp, 14 predicted proteins | sample 809081 | NCBI WGS metagenome assembly LXNJ01 (sample SAMN04870510, study PRJNA318959) | sponge metagenome | biome: sponge; feature: marine sponge reef; material: water | host: Petrosia ficiformis | place: Greece: Milos, Mediterranean Sea | collected 2013-05-29 | depth 5-7 m
CAACGATCGCAGTCTGGTTTCTCATTGTTGACAGCGTCCGCGGGCAGCCACTCTATACGCCCTCAATTCTTGGAACCGCCCTGTTCAAAGATGGAGTCACCACACCCGAAAGCCTGGGGGTCGATCTCGAGGTCGTATTCCTGTTTACCTGGGTCCATGGACTGGTCTTCACCGCGGTCGGCTGGCTGGCGTCGTGGTTGCTGGGTATTGCGGAGCGCAATCCTCAGATTGGTTTCGGCATCCTCTTATTCTTTGTGGTGTTTGAATTTGGCTTTATCTCGGTGTGTCACGTATTGGCAGAGCCCGTCCTGCACGCGCTGGCATGGCCGGCGGTCGTCATCGGCAACCTCTTAGCTGCTGTCGCTATGGGGGCATATTTCTGGCGGCATCATCTCGATATGCACGTTGAACCATAAAGGAGTCCGGGCGTGTCGCTGCTCAAAGTCTTTCGAGAGGCCGAGGAAAGACCTTCAGGATTGAGGCCAGGTGAAATGAGACCTCCCAAGAGTACGGGACGATCCCCACCGTTGAGGCACACTCAGGAGGGAAGGAAGAAAAACATTCGCACCGGGCGTTCCCCCTGGAGTGCGACTTTCCACTAGAGATTGAGAAAGGAGACCGTTATGCCGACCTATATCTTGCTCAGCACCCTCACCCCCGAAGGGAGCAAAACCCTGCACCAGCACCCGAATCGTCTGGAAGAAGTCAACAAGGAGATCGCAGAGTTTGGTTGTGAAGTAACGGGCCAGTTTGCGACGCTCGGCATGTATGATTTTGTCAGTATTATTGAGGCGCCCGACAACGAAACCGTCGCCCATCTGTCAGTTGATTTGAGCTCACGCGGCACAGTCCATATTACGACCTTACCAGCGATTCCAACCTCTCAGCTTCACGAAAAACTTATGGGACCGAAACAGATAGGCCGGTAGCACGGATTATGTCTCAAAAAAACTTGACACAAAACAATCAAGGGGAGTAAAGAGGAAGTATCGGGTCTCTGGTGGACCCCTCGGAAGACGGCGCGCCCGTCAAAAAATCCTCCACGGGAGAGACAGGAGGTGCGAATGGAAAGTCCGCCGGAAAATAACCGCCCGCCAAGGGCGGGCAACGCCCGCGCGAGGCAGTGGCCATTGGGCTCATCCGCTTGATGCTCAGACCCCGCCTGACTGTCGTGCTCGAAAGTACGGAGCCGACAACGGTCGGCCCACAAGAGAAGGCCATCGGGAAAACGGATTGAGAGCAATCCGGAGCAGTCAGGGTGAAGAACAAGCCTGCTGTACGAGCGCCAAATCGGGCATACAGACAATCGAGAGTTTATTTTCAGCGCATACCGCGCACCAAAGAGGGCGGCCCTTCCGGAAAGGCTGCCCTCTTTTGGTTGTAGCAATCAATTCTCCCGGTCGCTTGTCATTCTCACCGCTCGCTCACTGTCCGCTTGGCCTAAGCGGCACTTTATAGAGTACCACCTCATAGCCCTGGAAGGATGCCGTCTTGACATACCGCATCCCCACTCGCTCCATAACCCGCCGAGAGGCATGATTGTCGGGTAGAGCAAGCGCGATGATTTGAGGCAGGCCAAGTTCTGTCCGACCATAGTCAAGCGCGACGCGGGCGGCTTCGGTTGCCAAGCCTTTCCCCCACGCTGAAGGATCTAAGGCGTACAGCAGCTCGACTGCATCAAACTCGGGCAAGTAGCGCAGGCCGCAGTGTCCGATCAATGCTCTCGTCTGCTTATCGATAACCGCCCAGGGCCCAAAGCCCCGCTCCCGCCAATGTCGTGCAAAGACCTGCATCGTTTGTCGTGCCCTTTCGGGCGCACTCTTCACCGCCTCTATTCCACCGGGTAGATACCGAGCCACTTCGGGATTCGCCCGAATCCTTTCATACGCAACAAAATCGTCATCCACAAACGGACGGAGGAGTAAGCGCTCGGTTTCGACTGTCTGAGGTGAAGAGGATGAGAGTTGTTCGGCCATATTCTCTAATTCACCTTTCTTCTATCCCCGCATCGACCAGAATCGGGGAAGCCGCTCTCCAATGCCCTGGAGATTACACCGGCTGAGGGAAATGTCCATTCGTACCGCTCCCTCACCGTACGCTTTGTCTCAACGCCCAACACCAATCTGTGTTACGCTCTTCAGACGGGGGACTATTGGGGCTATACAGGTCACGAGAGAAGCCTGGGAGGCTCACCATGCGTGTACAGCAGATTGACTTGAGCTATGCAGACAACGCCGGAGACACACTCGGGGGAGCGACGCTCCACGTGCAATCGACAACGCTGTCCAGCCAGGAGATTTACACCCAGGTGCCGCTGGAAGCACAAGAAGTCAGGGCGCTCGAACAGGTGATACAACAGGCCCTGAAGCGTTTGACACGCGAGGCCCTCAAACTGATTTAGTCCATTTCGGACGGGGCCAGAAGGAGTGTGCCACTATCCAAATCGTGTCGAATCGCTTTCAGACAAGTCTCAAAATCTCCCTCCACTAACCGCCCGCCACTATCGAGCATACCACACTGCATCATGAGATTGATTGAGGTCCCAAAGTCGTCAACCAGAAGAAAGCCATCCTGGTCGACCTTTCGTCCGTCCGGCAGAGTGGTAAAAGTACACCGCTCCTGGAGGAGTTCCTGCTCCGGGAGTAACCGTTCAATATAACCATACGTTGGTTTGCCGAGGGCGTTGCCATACCCCAACTCGTACGCCGTCCCGTCGTCGATCAACGCTCCCCGAAAGGCGTTACAGTTCGCAATAACAATATCGCAGGCTTTGATCTGACCAATATCGCCTCGATAGATTCTCGTGGCCGTTCGCATCGAGCTGTCACTCAGGTCCACATTATTATCCATGGGATGGAGGCCAATGAAACCATACTGGACGCACAGGCTGCGCTGTGTCTGCGCGTACTCCATAGCGTCGGGTCGAAAGACCTCAGGTCCGGCAAGGTAGAGCTTGGGCTGGGTGTTTGGCATGGGGAGTAGACCTCCAATCTCTCTCCTGGGGCATAGAGGGGCTACCGTCCAGTATACTTGGGCTCTCGTTTCTCCAGAAACGACTTCACTCCTTCTTCGTAATCGTGGGTGGAGCGCAGCCAAGCGTAGGACTTGCGCTCCAACTCCAGAGCCGTTTCCAGCGGGGCCTCCGCGCCTTTATTGAGCACTGTTTTCAAGGTCCGGAGGGCCAGCGGAGCCCGGGCGGCCAACTCCGTCGAAAGTTCGGCTATGGCACTCTCAAATGCGTCGCTGGGAACGCACTGTGTGATCAACCCCCACTGCTCGGCCTGGGAGGCGGAAATGCGACGCCCGGTCATCATCAACAACTTTGCCCGCGTCATACCGATGAGGCGCAGGGCACGCTGTGTCCCTCCACTGCCGGGGATCATCCCCAGACGAATTTCAGGGAACGAGAACAGCGAGCGGTCGGTCGCAATCCGGAAGTCGCAGGCCAGGGCGAGCTCAAGACCGGCCCCCATGGTATAGCCGTCAATGGCCGCGACCACGGGCTTGCGACAGCGCTCCGGCCAGCTCAGCGTATCCCCCCACTCTTCCAGGTCGGCCGGCGCCTGGGCCAGAAATTCAGACAGGTCGCCGCCGGCGCTAAACGCCTTGCCGCCCGCACCGCGAATAATGACCACCCGCACCGTGTCGTCCGTATCAAGGCCGTGCAGCAGACCGGGCAGCTCTTTGCGCATGGCCACGGTGATGGTGTTCATCAGCGTCTGCCGGTCGATCCAGATGGTTGCTTCGGTCCCGGTCTTTTCCACACGGAGGACATCACTCATTGTTCTTCCTCCTCAATCGGATAGATATTCTCCCCACCGCTGATGATCATGTCATCCACCCGGCCAACGGTGAAAATATCTCCGTCTTCATCCTGGTGCACGAGGTTGCCGCTGAAATACCAGCCCCCGCGCAGCGCCTTTTCATCCGCCTCAGGATAGCGCGCAGCTGCCAGATCGATGAGGTTGGCTAGATGCATGCCGACTCTCTTTCAAGACGCGCCCCGAGGGGGCTCGGGGGAAACATCCCCCGCGAAAATCATCTGCCACAGCTTGTCCGGGGTCAGGGGCAACTCGGTAATCTCAAGACCCAGATGACGGACGGCATCAGCGACTGCATTGGCAATGGCAATCGGCGCGGTCTGGGCGGTGCTCTCCCCGACCCCCTTTGCTCCGGTTAGCGCCTGGGGAGTCGGCAGCACAATATGGTCCATCACAATATTGTCCGGCATTTCGCTCACCGTCGGACACAGATAATCCATCAGCGTTCCGGTCAGGAAATCACCCGTCTCGGTGTAGCGCAGCTCCTCGTACAGCGCGCCGGCCAGGCCGTGCAAAAGACCGCCGGCAAACTGCCCTCGGGCGATGTGTGGGTGCAGGATATTTCCGGCGTCGTGCACGGTGATATAGTCGGTCACCCGAATATCGAGCGTCTCTTGATCGATCTCAACCACAGCCACATCCGCAGTGAACGCGTAGACCGCGGAAGAGTTCACCTGATCGCGCTCGTTCGGATAGTCGAGATCGCTGGCAACAAACGTGCCCTCAACCTGAGTGGCCGTCTCCAGATGCGGTGGTAGCGTTCCGGTTGACCAGTGCAGGCGCGCCGCAACGTCTTTCAGGGACAGGCCCGACTGCGCGTTATCGCGCGACACAATCCGACCCGACTGGATGCGGAGGCGACTCGCGGCGCTGTCCAGGAAGTAGGCCGCGGCTTGGAGAAGATTCTCTTGCAACTGTCTGGCCGCCGCGACAATGGAACTGGCCCCGACCGCGCCGAAACGACTGGAATAACTGCCCGAAGACACCGACCACGGCCTGGAACCGGTGTCCATCCCGGCGATGACCGTCACGTCCGCCGGCGCAATACCCAGGGCCTGGGCGACAATAAACGCGGCGGTCGTTTCCTGTCCCTGCCCATGGGCCGCGGTCTCCAACTCAACCGTGACACCACCGGTGGCGTCCAAATAGATTCGGGTCGTCTGCGCCGAGCCAACCCGGACGAGGTTGGGGCGGCGCTGCGTGGCTTTCTTACTCACATCGATATAACCCATATTCGAGCCCGAGGGATCGATCGCCACCGCCAGGCCAACCCCGCGCCACACCCCGGCGGCGCTCGGAACCGCAGCTCCCGTGGACTGACGCCGCTGCCAGTAATTGCTCAGTTCCAGCGCCCGCTGCGTGGCGCGGGGATAATCCCCGGAGTCGTACAGTCCGCCCGTCGCTGTCCGGTAGGGGATATCCTGGGGCTGAATGAGATTTTGCAGCCGGACCGTAGCCGGGTCTTTACCAAGCTTCAGGGCGAGTTCGTCAATCGCGCGCTCAATCGGGAAATAGTGCTGCTGGCAAGCATAGCCACGATTCGGTCCGCTGGGGCAGACATTCGTCATGACGGCCAGGGCGTTGACCTCAAGATGCTCAATCTTGTAGGCGTTCATAAAATTACCGATCGGGCGGAACAGACAGCCGGGCTCCGGCGCACGAATATACGCTCCCACGTTATCCATGAGGCGCATTTTGAGCCCGAGCAGTTGGCCGTCGTTGCGGGCCGCGACTGCAAGTTCCGTCACGCGGTCCGTTCCGGTCGAGCTGGCACTGAGCGATTCCAGGCGGTCTTCGATCCACTTGACCGGCCGACCGGCTTTCCGGGACGCCAGCGCCATCAAGGCCATATAGGGATACAGGGCGATCTTATTGCCAAACGAGCCGCCGACATCCGGTGGCGTCACCACCCGCAGCTTGCTGAGGGGCACCCGTAGCGCACCCGCCAGAACCGCCAACATGCTATACGGTCCGTGAAAGTTGGCCCAAAAACTGACCTGGGACGCGGATGGATTCCAGCTCGCGATAATCCCGTACGTTTCGAGTGGAAAGGATTGATAGCGAGGAAAAACGTAGCGCTGCGAGAACACAATATCCGCCGCGCTGAAGACCGCCGCCACATCACCATAGGAGAGCTGCCGGTCAATGGCGACATTGGTTTCCAGTGCCTCGTGCAGGATGGGGGCCGAGGGCCGCATGGCCGCCTCAACCTCAACGACGGCCGGCAGGGGCTCGTACTCCACCTCGATGCTATCGCGGGCATCCTCGGCAATATAGCGATTGGCAGCCACCACAACGGCGACCGGCTCGCCGACGTAACGCACCTTGTCGATGGCGCAGGAATAATACCGCCCCGGCCGTTCGGCAGCCACCGCAAACGGACGACTCCACTCTTGGACTTCCCGGCCGGTCAGCACGGTTATGACACCCGGCAGCGCAAGCGCAGCACGAGAATCAATGCTGCGAATCCGGGCATGCGCATACGGGCTTCTGACCACCGCGGCATGGGCAAGATTGGGAAGCGGAGTGAGATCGGCAATATACTGGGCCTGAAGATCGAAGAGACGCCGACCTTCTGTTGAGGGCGGTGCAGCGAATTCGTTCATTCTCTTTGGTCCTGTAACCGCTTGGCCGCTTCCACAATACTCACATAGCCGGTGCAGCGACAGATATGACCACCTAGCGTCTCGTGGATATCCCGGTCCGTGATCGGCTCCGGCGTGTTCTCCAGGAGATGATACAGGCTGAGGGCGAAGCCGGCCGTGCAAAATCCGCACTGCATGGCAAACTGCTCAACAAAAGTCTGCCCGATCGTTTTTCCGCGCTCGGTTTGCATCACCCCTTCAAGCGTTGTGATTTCATGTCCGCCCGCCTGCGCGGCCAAACGCAGACAGGAACGAACGGGCAGGCCGTCAAGCAGTACCGTACAGGCACCACACACCCCATGCTCACAGCCTAGATGCACACTCGTGCAGCCCGCCTCTTCGCGCAGAAAGTCCGCCAGCGTGGTGCGAACGTCAAGCAGCGCTTCCACTGGCGTGCCGTTGACCGCGGTCGTCACAATGGTTCGACGTTGAGGCTGCACTTATGCGCTCCCGGCCGCGTTCTGTCGGCCTTTTCTCCCGTCCCACATCGCAAGCGCATCCAGGTAGGCACGCTTGACCATCACCCGAGCGAGCTGCTTCCGATACCCGGCAGAGGCATGCAGGTCGGCGTGACAGTCGAGCCCGGTTACCGCCGTTGCCGCGACTACGTCGGCCTGATCGTCGGACAGAGCCCGCTGTGTCAGCACGGCTTCAGCATGCGAGACTCGGAGCGGCCGATCCTCCACCCCAAACAGGACGACTCGTCCGTTCACCCAACGGTCTTCCTCCATCTCGGCCAGTACGATCGCTCCGGCCAGAGCAAAATCTCCCGCCCGCCGGGTATACTCCCGCACCCCCCACACCACGTTCTTGCGGATGGGAATACGGACTTCGGTCAGCAGTTCGCCGGGCTGGACATCCGCGCTCAGAGGGCCCTGAAAAAAATCAACCGCTGGAATAGAACGCGCACCGGACGGTCCGACGACGCTCAGTTCCGCCCCCAACGCGCACATGGCCGCCGGCAGTTCCGCGGCCGGATCGGCATGAGCCAGACTCCCCCCAATTGTCCCGGCGTACCGAATGGGCGGATGGCCGATCAGGCGCGTGGCCGCAGCCAAAACGGGAACGGTCTGTCGAATACGCGCGTCCTGCTCAAGCCGGTACTGTCGGGTGAGTGCGCCAATATGCAGGTGCGCACCCTCCTGGCGGATATAGCTCAACTCGTCCAGGCCGTTAATATCCACAACAACACTGGGGGTTGTCAGCCGCATATTAAGAAGCGGCATCAGACTCTGTCCGCCGGCGAGAATCTTGGCCTCGTCACCATACTGCACCAGGACTTCTACCACCTGTTCGACTGACTCCGGGGCAATATACTCAAAGGGGGCGGGCTTCATGCGTCGTCCTTAACAGCCGGAGAGATATATCGTCTGCAAACGCACCTCTCCAACCTCGCGCGGGACTATACTACGGATGGAATAGCCAGTCCAGGAAGTCGGGTGGTTGCGTCACCATACACACGCCTGGCCTTCCAGCAGAGCGTTCCGCTCAGGCCCTCGACGTTTCTCCCGTTGACCTACCCCCGGACAATCCATATGGATGGGAGAGCTGACGTCATTCTTTGCTGAAAGGAGTATGCGTATGAGTGGTCAAGAAGCCGGGCTCAACAACGAGCTCAAGCAACAAATCGTGGCTTTCCAAAAGGAAATGCTGCCAAAAATTCCGCCGGCGATTCGTGAGGTGCTAGTCCGCACCACAGAGGATCAGGTGAAATCCGGCATCGCAGACAAAGCCCTGAAGGTCGGAGACAAAGCCCCCGACTTTACTCTGCCCAACGCCCGTGGCGAGGCGGTGACGCTGTCACAGCTCCTGGCCAAAGGACCGGCGGTCATTGCCTTTTATCGAGGCGCGTGGTGACCCTACTGCAACCTGCAGTTGCAGGCATATCAAAATCGTCTGGCCGAGATGCAGGCGCAGGGCGCCTCCCTGATCGCCATCTCACCCCAAACCCCGGATAAATCGCTGACAGTTGCCGAAAAGAATGCGCTTCAGTTTGAGGTGCTCAGCGACGCCGGCAATAACGTCGCACGGCAGTTCGGGCTGGCCTTCCGATTTGTCGATGAGCTTCGAGAGACCTTTGAAAAAATGGGCATCCAACTGCCCGAATACAACGGCGATGACGCCTGGGAACTGCCGATACCCGGCACCTATGTCATTGACCAGGACGGAACCATTCGGCTGGCCTATATCGATGCAAACTATACCACCCGGCTTGAGCCCGGTGATATTGTTGAGAGTCTGCAAGGGCTGAACTAAACGGACGCAGGCTATTATGCGGGGAGCGCTCTTGCTCCCCGCGAGTCATTACCCACCGTGGCACAGTCTCAATAAGAAATGGGCGATATCGCTTGTTTCTCTTGCTCTCCCCTTTCTGAAAAGTTAGTCTGAACTTTAGTCTATTGAAAGGAGAAATGAGATGCCACGCAATCTTCCTTTATCTGAGGCAAAAGCGAAACTCAGCCAGATCATCGCAGCTGTAGAGAGTACAGAAGAAGAAATTACCATCACCCGGAACGGGCGTCCTGCCGCTGTCCTGATGAGCGCGGATGAATTCGCGAGTTGGCAAGAAACTAGAGCAATTCGTCAGGACCCCGAATTGATGCGAGAAATTAAACGTGGACTTCGGCAACTCCAGAAAGGACAACGATTCACTTTTGAAGATATCTTTGGGGAGCCGCTCTGAAGGAAGAGCATGGCGAAAACGCCCCAGTATCGTATAGAAACCGCGAAAGCTGTCCGAGATGCAATCATTCACCTCCCCCCCCATCTCAAACGAAGAGTGAAAGCAGCCTTTCGAGCTATCGCGGGCAATCCGCACCAGGCAAAGCCTCTCAAAGATGAATTGATAGGGCTCCGAAGCTATCGGGTCGGCAGGAATCGGCTTGTCCTATGTATCAAAGGCTCCGTCATCGAAATGATTGCCTTCGGTCCCCGGAGTAATATCTACGAACGCGCCGCTGCTGAACTCAGCATCTCATTGCGCGCCAAAGACGAAAACGACGAGAAAGGGTGAGCGCTCGTGAACGTGACCCATCTCTCTTGTTCAGCCTGCGCAGCCCACCACGCGCCCAATCAGCTCCATAATCTCTGTACCCAATGCGGTAAGCCGTTATTGGTTCACTACGATTTTGAGCGGGCAGCGACGACGTTACAAAAAGACAGTCTGCCCGCTCGACCGGCAAGTCTGTGGCGGTATCGAGAGGTGCTGCCCGTTGTCCAGGCCGACAATATCGTCAGTCTGGGCGAAGGCTGGACACCGCTGCTGCACACAAGGCGGCTGGGTGAACAACTCGGCATGTCGCGGCTCCATATCAAGGACGAGTCGTGCAATCCGACGGGATCGTTCAAAGCGCGCGGCATGGCCCTGGCTGTCTCAATGGCCAAAGAACTCGGAGTGACAAAGCTGGCCGTTCCCTCGGCCGGGAATGCGGCCGGCGCACTGGCGGCCTATGCTGCGCGGGCCGGCCTCGAAGCCCACATCTTCATGCCCAGGGATGTGCCGCTGGCCAATCGACTGGAGTGCGAACGGACAGGTGCCCACGTCACCCTTGTTGACGGCCTGATTACCGATTGCGGCAAGCTCGTCGCCGAACGCAAAGAGCAGGAGGGCTGGTTCGATGTCTCGACCCTGAAGGAGCCCTACCGTCTCGAAGGCAAGAAAACGATGGGCTATGAGCTGGCGGAACAGTGCGGCTGGTCCCTGCCGACCGTCATTCTGTATCCCACGGGTGGAGGGACGGGGCTGATCGGCATGTGGAAGGCATTCGACGAAATGGAACAACTCGGTTGGATCGACGCGCGCCGGCCGCGCATGGTGAGCGTGCAGGCGGCGGGCTGTGCGCCCATTGTTCATGCTTTTGCCACTGGCGCGTCACACGGCGCGGAGATTTCCAGGCCGCATACCGTGGCTTCAGGCCTGCGCGTGCCTGCAGCGATTGGCGACTTCATCATGCTCGATATTCTGCGCAAAAGCGGCGGCACGGCGGTGAG
>LXNJ01002353.1_pt1 | contig 10448 bp, 7 predicted proteins | sample 809081 | NCBI WGS metagenome assembly LXNJ01 (sample SAMN04870510, study PRJNA318959) | sponge metagenome | biome: sponge; feature: marine sponge reef; material: water | host: Petrosia ficiformis | place: Greece: Milos, Mediterranean Sea | collected 2013-05-29 | depth 5-7 m
GCCCGAGGCTACTTCTCCGTCTACCGCTCCCCCAAGTGGGGAATGATGGGGTCGATCGCCTTCACGCCCTTCGACGACGCCAGGGTCACGGCCAAGCCCAAGTTGATGATGCGTCCCGTGCCCGACACGTTCATGATTCCCGCACCGCCGCCCGACACGGTAGTGGTGACGAGGGAGGTCGCGCCACCGATGCCCGACGGAACTCCGGTCTCGGTCTGTCTGGCGTCGGGCCGGAGCGTCCGGATTCACGTCTCGCCGCAGGGCGACACCCTGGTCGGCTCGATGCGGATCCCGATGTCCGACCTCGGTCCCGGCATCGTCTTCGAGGGCGACTACGCCGCCGGCGCCCAGTGGTTCGTGGACGACGAGGCGATCACCTTCGAGGATCGAGAGTACCAGCGCTCCGGCAACGAGGTCTCGCTCGACTGCGGCGACATCATGCGCGTGGGCGAGCACATGGGAGTGGCGGTCTTCGCCATGCGCGATCAGGAAAGGCCCTTCCAGATGCTCTACGTTCCGGTCCGACCGGGCGTGTGGCAGGGTTACGAGACCGACCTGCAGGGCACGAGGGGCAAGTAGACGAACCGCGCGACCCGACCCGAAGTGGAGGCCCGTCCGGCAGTCGAAGCCGGGCGGGCTTCTCCCGTTAGGGCGGAGGACGCGATGTCCCATCAGGACATTCAATTGTCCCGCGCTTCCTTGTATCGTCTCTCCACGCGGTCCGCAGGTCGTCGCGCGACGACGAGGTGGTTCGCCCGCTCAGGGCCGGGCTGTCCGGATATGGGTCGTTCGGTTTATATTCGGTAGCGTAACCGACACCAGGCCCGCACACCACCCACCGGGCCGCGGAGAAAGGAGAGAGAAGTGGCAGCGAGGAAAACCACAAACAGGCCGGTCCCTCAACGACAGGCGAAGGACCGGCAGCGGGCGCTCGACACCGCCCTCACACAGATAGAACGCGCCCACGGCAGGGGCGCCATTATGCGGATGGGAGAGGGGGCCGAAATGGTCTCCGTACAGACCATCGGCACCGGCTCGCTATCGCTCGACGCCGCCATCGGCATCGGCGGTCTTCCCAAGGGTCGGATCAGCGAGATCTACGGACCCGAGTCGTCGGGTAAGACCACCATCTGCCTGCATGTCGTCGCCAACGCACAAAAAGATGGAGGAGTCGCCGCGATTATCGATGCCGAGCACGCGCTCGACGTCGGCTACGCGAAGCGTCTGGGCGTGAATATCGACAACCTGCTGGTCGCTCAACCCGACACCGGCGAGCAGGCCCTCGAGATCGCGGAGGTGCTCATCCGCAGCGGGGCTGTCGACGTGGTCGTCATCGATTCGGTGGCGGCGCTCGTACCCAGGGCGGAGATCGAGGGCGAGATGGGCGATTCGCACGTGGGCCTCCAGGCCCGGCTGATGAGCCAGGCGCTCCGCAAGCTCACCGGCGCGGTCAGCCGTTCCAACACCGCCATCATCTTCACAAACCAGATCCGAGAGAAGGTGGGGGTGATGTTCGGGAGCCCGGAGACCACTTCCGGTGGACGAGCGCTCAAATTCTACGCTTCGGTGCGACTCGACATCCGGCGCATCGGCGCCATCAAGGACGGCCAGGACGTGGTCGGCAACCGTACTCGGGTGAAGGTTGTGAAGAACAAGTGCGCTCCGCCCTTCCGGCAGGCCGAATTCGACATCATCTACAACGAGGGCGTGAGCCATCTCGGCCTGCTGGTGGATCTGGGCGTCGAGCACGAAATCGTTCGGAAATCAGGCTCCTGGTATTCCTACGGCGAGCTTCGGCTAGGGCAGGGGAAGGAGAATACGAAGGGTTTCCTCGCGGAGAACGCCGACGTGCTCGAAGAGATCGAGGCCCGAGTGAGGGCCGCCCTGGATCTCTCCCCGCCGCAGGCGCCGGAAACCGAGCGCGGGGACGCCTAGTTGTCGTCCATGTGCAAGCTCTCTCAAGCGGCGCGTCCACGCGTCATCGTCGCCGGCACGGATTCGCCCGCAGGCAGATACCTGCCGTGAAGAGCGCCGCCGCAGCTGCCGTGCGCTCCGCCTTCCTGGAATACTTCGTCGAGCGCGGTCACACCGCGCGCCCGTCGTCGTCGCTCGTCCCCGCCGACGACCCGACCCTCATCTTCACGAACGCGGGCATGGTCCAGTTCAAGGGGATCTTCCTCGGTGAAGAGAAGGTCGCGTTCGATCGAGCCGTCACCTCTCAGCGCTGCGTTCGCGCCGGGGGCAAGCACAACGATCTGGAGGAGGTGGGACGGACGGCCCGGCATCACACCTTCTTCGAGATGCTCGGCAACTTTTCGTTCGGGGACTACTTCAAGCGGGAGGCGGTGGGCTACGCCTGGGAGCTGGTCACCGAGGTCTACGGTCTCGATCCGGACCGGCTCTATGCGACCGTGCACCACACCGACGACGAGGCGGCGGACTATTGGTCGAGCCAGGCCGGCATCCCTCCGGAGCGCGTGCATCGGCTGGGCGACAAGGACAATTTCTGGCAGATGGCCGACACCGGGCCCTGCGGCCCCTGCTCCGAGCTGCACTACGACCTGCGCGGCAGCAGCGCCCCTCCGCCCTCGAGCACGGAGGAGTTCGTCACGCTCAACGACGCCGGGACGATTCTCGAACTCTGGAATCTGGTCTTCATGCAGTACGACCGGAGCCGGACGGGCGAGCTCGCGCCTCTGCCGGCGCAGTCGGTCGATACCGGCGCCGGACTGGAACGATTCACGGCGGTCCTCCAAGGTGCGGACTCGAATTTCCACACCGATCTCTTCGCTCCGCTGCTCGCCCGCATCAGCGATCTCGTGGGTCGCGGCTACCGGAAGACCGACCCGGAGAGCGCGAGCTTTCGGGTAATCGCCGACCATGCTCGCGCCGTGGCGTTCCTGCTTGCCGACGGCGTCGTCTTCCGGAACGAGGGCAGGGGTTACGTGCTCAGGCGCATCCTCAGGAGGGCGGTACGCCACGCCTGGCTCCTCGGTCGTCGCGAGGCCACGCTCGCACCGGTGGTGGGCAGGGTGGTGGACACCATGGCCGAAGCCTTTCCGGAGCTCGACGGACGCCGGGGCGAGCTGGTGCGAGCCACCGAGCTGGAGGAGGAACGCTTCCTCGCTACCATCGAAGGCGGGATCGGAAGGCTCTCCGACCTGATGGCCGGGTCGTCGGGCACGATTTCCGGCTCCGACGCCTTCAAGCTCTACGACACCTACGGTTTCCCCATCGACTTGACGCGCATCATGGCGGCCGAGGGCGGTTACGGCGTCGACGAGGCGGGCTTCCGGGTCGCGCTCGAAGCTCAGCGGGAGCGGTCGCGATTGAGCCGGACGAGTGCGGCGGACGCCGTCCGCCACGACTGGTCGCCGGCTCTCGACCGCGTGGACTCCGAGGCTCAAAGCTTCGTTGGCTATGAGGTCACCGAAGCCGATACCGAGGTGGTCGCCGCGAGCCTCTCCGAGGACCGCGTCTCGCTGATTCTGGCTGCCAACCCCTTCTATCGCGAGGCGGGCGGCCAGGTATCGGATACCGGCGTCGTGGCCGCCGGCGAAGAATGGAAGCTGCGGGTGGACTCGGTCACGGACGCCAACGGGGTGAGCGCGGTCTCGGGTGCGTTCTCGGGTCCGGACCCCGCTACCGTCGACCTGGTGGGGGCCGGAGTGCGGGTCCGGGTGGATCCCGATCGTCGCCTCGACATCAAACGCAACCATACCGCCACCCACCTGCTTCACGCCGCGCTCCGCGAGACGTTGGGGGAGCATGTCGCCCAGAAGGGATCGCTCGTGGCTCCGGACCGGCTTCGCTTCGATTTCTCTCACCCGGCGCCGCTCGCCGCAGAGGAACTCGCGTTGATCGAGCATGCCGTCAACGAGCGCATCTGGGCCGGCAACCCCGTCGAGACCGAGCTCCGCCCCCTCCACGAAGCCAGAGCCTCCGGCGCCATGGCGCTTTTCGGCGAAAAGTACGGCGACGTGGTGCGCGTTGTCGAGATTCGGGGGGTGAGCATCGAGCTCTGCGGCGGCACCCATGTGGCCAATACCGGAGAGATCGGCCTCTTCCGCATCGTATCCGAGTCGGGCGTGGGCGCCGGACTGCGTCGGATCGAGGCGTTGACCGGACGAGGCGCCTTCGCCTTTCTGAGCGAACGGGAGGCGGCGCTGCTCTCGGTCTCGGAGGCTCTGCGCACATCTCCCGCGAATCTGACCGGGCGCGTCGAGAGTCTGATTCGTGAGCGGAAGGAACTTGGAGAGCTGCTGGCGGAGCTGCGCGCGAGCGGCGGAGGCGCGCGAGAGGCGGTGAGGAAGGAGCTGGTCACCGGGAACGGCAAGGCGTTCGTCTACGCCGGGGTCGAGCTGCCTTGCCACACGCCGGCCGACGCCCGCTCATGGGGAGACCGCTTCCTAGGCATGATCGGGTCCGGCATCGCGGTTCTAGCCGCCGAGCTTCCCGGGGGCAGGCGTTCGCTCTTCACGTTCGTTTCGGGAGATTTGGTGGGAGAAGGGCTTCACGCCGGAGAAGTGGTCCGCGAGGTCGCCGCCCTGACCGGTGGACGAGGAGGTGGCAGACCGCACATGGCGCAAGGCGGAGTCGGCGATCCCGATCAGGTTGGGGATGCCCTGAGAGCGGGCGAGAAGATCGTGCTCGCCAAGCTCGAGGCCGGGGCGGGCGAATGAGAACGACCGAGGCCCGAGCGTGGCTGAACCGGTACGCGGAACCGACGCCCGTCGATCTCGAAACCTGGCTCGACCGGGTGGAGGCCGCAGGCAAGCGGGACGATGCCGATTCCGGCCTGACCGCGTCCGACGGTGCGGGCACGCCTGAACGCGCCGGCGACGAAACGTGCGCGACCACCGCCCTAACCGTATGCGCGAGCTCCGCTCTGGCTTCGGCGATGTCCACGCCCGGACGGCACCGACCGGTCGCCTTCGATCTTCTGGCGGGCGGCGCCTTTGTGGGGTACGCCTGCGAATCGGCGCTACGTCGAGACAGCGAGCCGGTGCCGAAACTCTGGGACATCGTCAGGTGGATGGCCGCGACCCGAGCCGAGGAGGAGGAGTGATCGACCTGACCGGCAAGAGGGCCCTGGTCACCGGGGGATCCCGCGGCCTTGGCAGAGAGATCGCCCTCATGCTCGCCGAGGCCGGGGCTTCGGTCGGAATCACCTACCGGAAACGAACGGTCGACGCCGAGGCCACGCTGGGCGACCTCGGCGCTTGCGGCCCGGCCCCTTGGGCCTTCAAGGGTGATCTGGCGGAACGGGGCGAGACCGAACGGGTCGTGCGCGAGTTCGCCGATGCCTGCGGCGGTCTCGACATTCTCGTCGCCAATCACGGCGTCTGGCCGCCGGCGTCGGTGCCGGTCGGCGAGATGGCCGACGAGCAGTGGGAGCGCACGCTCGCGGTCAATCTGAGCTCGGTTTTCAGGCTCTGCCGGTCGGCGGTGCGAGTTCTGGAAGACGACGGTCGCATCATCCTGATCGGCAGCACCGCAGGTCAGCGCGGAGAGGCGTTCCATGCCGACTACGCGGCGAGCAAGGGCGCCATGTCGGCGTTCGTCAAGTCGCTCTGCGTCGAGCTCGGTCCCAGGGGCATTACGGTCAATTGCGCCGCGCCAGGCTGGATCGACACCGAGATGGCGGCTCCGGCGATGCGCGACGGAGGTCGCGAATCCATCGCCGCTCAGATTCCCATCGGTCGCGTCGCCGGCGCCCGCGACGTGGCGGGGCCGGTGCTCTTCCTCTGTTCCGAACTCGCCGGACACGTGACCGGCGAGGTCATGAATATCAACGGCGGATCGGTTCTAGCTGGATGACGCCGGACCTGCGACCGCCGAGGCCACCGGAGGAGCTCAAGGAGATCGTGCGGACCTTGGAACGAGCCGGACACGAGACCTGGGTGGTGGGGGGCGTCCTGAGGGATTGGATCATCGGGTTGAAGGGGGGCGACTGGGATCTGGCCACGGGGGCGCGGCCCGGGAAGGTGCGTTCGCTCTTCCGGCGCACCGTGCCGGTGGGTTTGGATCACGGCACGGTAGGCGTGTTCTGGGGCGGAGGCAGGACCCTCTACCAGGTCACGACCTTCCGGAAGGACGTGGAGACCGACGGTCGCCGGGCGGTAGTCCGCTTCGCGGAGCGGGTCGAGGACGATCTCGCTCGACGCGACTTCACCATCAACGCGCTGGCCTGGCACCCCCTCAGAGACGAGTGGCTCGACCTTCACGGAGGCAGGCGAGACCTGGAGGCGGGGGTCTTGCGCACGGTAGGCGTCGCGGAGGCCCGGTTCGGAGAGGATTTCCTGCGCATTCTCCGAGGTCTGCGTTTCGCCGGGCGGCTCGACCTCGGCATCGAGCCCCGGACCTGGAAGGCGATGTGCGCGACGGTGGAAAACCTCGTCCGCCTTTCTGCGGAACGGGTGCGCGAGGAGCTCGTCAAGGTTCTCTCGGATACCCGACCGGGCGTGGCGCTGAGACTCTACGCCGACAGCGGCGCACTTGGAGCGCTCTACCCGGAGATCGCGGCTTTCCCGGCACCGGTCTGGGAGGCGACTCTCGAAGCGGTCGACTATCTGCCCCCGACGAAGCCCTACCTGAGACTCGCAGCGCTCCTCCGCTCCTGCGGTCTCGTCGCGGTCGAAGGACTGGCGGAGCGGCTCAAGCTGTCGCGGGTCGAGGGCCGCATGCTCGTGTCCGTGGTGAAGGCGCTGCCGGTGCCCGCTCTCGCCGCATCCGACGCCGAGCTCCGGCGCTGGCTTTCCGAACACGGACGCGATGCGCTCGGGCCAGCGATGCAGCTCGAAATTGCGCACGCGGCGACCCGGGGCAAGGAGCTGCCGCGAACTCCCGACGGCGAGTCGGGCCCGGAGGCGGCGGATAACGACGGGCCGGATGTCCGGGCGCTGATCGGAGCGCTCAGGAGGATGCGGATCCTGCTGGACCGCGGCGATCCGCTTGGAGTTTCCGATCTCGCGATCACGGGCGACGATCTCTTACGCATGGGAATCGAACCCGGACCGCTTCTGGGCCGAACCCTCCGGCGGCTTCTGGAGGAAGTCATCGAAGATCCCGACATGAATCGGACCACGGTGCTGGAGACCCGAGCCCGCACCTGGGCAGCCCGTGGATAAGGGTGCTCGCGGCGACGGCGCGAAGCTGGTCCACGTGGACGGCCGGCAAGTCCCGAACTCGCGGGAGAGGGCCGTGCTCGTCGAAGTTCCCGACCGGAAGCTCTCTCCTCTCCTCGCCGACCGTCAGCTCGCCGAACTTCGCGGTCTGGCGTCGGCGGCCGGCGTCGAGGTGGCGGGCAGCCTCACTCAGCGCATCGTCAAACAGAACCCGAGATACCTCATCGGTTCGGGCAAGGCCCTCGAGCTCGCGGCTCTGGTACGAGAGAAGCAGGCCGACCTCGTGATCTTCGATGAAGAGCTCACTCCCGCCCAGGCCAAGGAGCTCCACGATCTGACCGGGGTCCGGGTTCTCGACCGCTCCGAGCTCATCCTCGACATCTTCGCGACCCGAGCTCGATCCCGGGAGGCGCGCCTGCAGGTCGAGCTCGCGCAGTTGCAGTATATGCTTCCCCGCCTGCGCCGCATGTGGCAGCATCTCTCCCGCATCCGGGGCGGCATCGGTCTACGGGGTCCGGGCGAGACCCAGTTGGAGACCGACCGCAGGGCCATCGGCAAGCGGATCGCCGATCTCCGGGCCCGACTCGAAGAGGTGGATCGCTCGCGAGCCGTCCAGCGCAGCGGTCGCAAGGGGTGGTTCCGGGTCGCTCTGGTCGGCTACACCAACGTCGGCAAGTCCACACTTCTGAACACGATCGCCGGGGCCGACGTGAAGGTCGCCGATCAGCTCTTCGCGACGCTCGATCCCGCCACGCGCACGGCCGATCTCGGCGAAGGAAGGAGCGCGCTCGTGACCGATACGGTGGGCTTCGTCCGCAAGCTGCCCCACCACCTGGTGGCGTCCTTCCGCTCGACCCTGGCGGAGGCGCGGCAGGCCGACGCCGTCCTCCACGTCATCGACGCCTCCTGCTCCGAGTGGGAGGAGCGCTACCGGGTCGTGGACGAGGTGCTCGAGGCCATGGGCGTGGCTCGCGGCGGCGGACGCCGGCTGCTCGTCTTCAACAAGGTCGACCGGATCACGCACTCCGAAGAGTCCGTCCTGCGCGACCGGGCCCTCGAGTTGGAGCTGGCGCCTGCGGTATTCGTCTCGTCCCTCACCGGCGAGGCCGTGAACGGCTTGCGCGCGGAACTCCTGGCCAGATCCCGCACCGGGCACGAGATCGTCGATCTCCGGGTGCCGGCCTCGGAGGGAGGAGAGGTGGCCGCGCTCTATCGAGAAGGCGAGGTGCTGAGCCGGCGGGACGAAGCCGGCTGGGTGAAGATGCGCGTGCGGCTTCCTCCTCGCGGCCTGGGTCGGGTGAGGTCTCGAGGGCTGGCGGTGGAGTGAGCCCGCGCACGGGGAACCTGCGGGAGAGACGGAGTTATGTTGACCCGGAGACCGCTGCGACGCCCGGCCGTCGCCTGCCGCTACCCAATTCGACTTCGGGGGTATCCCTGCGAGACCGCCGGCGTAGTCGGGAGTCGTGCGTCACATCGGAGCCTAAGGAGAAGCAGTGAGGTTATTCGTCAACGTCGATCACGTGGCGACCGTCCGAGAAGCCCGGCGCACCGACGAGCCCGACCCCGTCAGGGCGGCGGTCCTGGCCGAGGTCGGAGGCGCGGACGGCATCACGGTGCATCTGCGGGAGGATCGCCGTCACATACAGGACTACGATGTCGAGGTCCTCATGCGCACGGCGGTGAAGCCCGTCAACCTCGAGCTCGCCGTCGAGCCCGGCATGGTCGAGCTCGCCCACTCCTGGCGGCCCGCCAAGGCCACCCTGGTTCCCGAAAAGAGGGAGGAGATCACCACCGAAGGCGGTCTCGACCTGGGCTCCCCCGACCGAATCCGGGCCGTCGAGCGCGCAACCGCTCGCCTGCAAGGGGCGGGAATCCAGGTTTCGCTCTTCATCGATCCCGCCGAGGCCGCCATCCAAGCAAGCGGCGAGGTCGGCGCCCGCGCGGTGGAACTCCATACCGGTGAGTACGCGAACGCCTCCGGAGCCGCACGGACCGCCGAGCTCGAACGCCTTCGCCGAGCTGCGCGGGCGGCACGCGAGCTCGGATTGATCGTCCACGCCGGCCACGGCCTCACCTACGTGAACGTCGCCCCGGTGGCGGCGATCCGCGAGATCGAGGAGCTCAACATCGGCCACTCGATCGTTTCACGGTCGGTGATGCGCGGAATGAGGAAAGCGGTCGAGGAAATGAAGTCGATTCTGGCTCGGTCGGACTAGGGCGCCCGGACTGCCGTGGAGGCCGACGCACAGGCTCGACTGTCGACCGGACGGTCCGTTGCCGGTATCGTCGGGGCGTGTCTCGCTCTGGCCGTCGGCGGGTTCTTCATGTGGTGGGCTCTTCGCCAGGTCGATCCCGCCGAGGTGTGGAACGCGATCCGGGGAGCGCACGGCGGACTCCTCGTCGCAGCCGTCGCGGTGGCCACCTCCGGCTTCTTCCTGCGCGCGCTGCGCTGGAGGGTCCTGCTGGAGCCGGTCTCCACGGGCGTCGGGCTCGGTCCGCTCTTCGCTGCGGTCGCGGTCGGTTTCATGGTCAACAACATCTTCCTGTGGAGGCTGGGCGAGATCGCGCGCGCGTTCGTCCTAGCCAAACGGAGCTCGGTCAGCTTCGCCTCCAGCCTGGGGAGCCTGCTCGCCGAGAGAGTCCTCGACATGCTGACGCTCTTCGTCTTCCTCCTCGTTCCTCTCGCTCTGGCTTCCTTCCCCACCGACGGGGTGCTCGCCACCGGCACGGGGGGCAGGCTCTTCCGGGGCGGACTCGCGGCGCTGGGTCTGGCCGGGCTGGCGACGGCGCTTCTGGTCCTCTTCCCCCGGCTTGTGCGCGGCGTGGTCGAGGTGGGGGTCGGGTTTTTGGGCGGCGGACCGCTGCGGGATAGGGTGACGGGAGCGATCCTGGGTGCGCTCGGCGACTTCCTGGGGGCCATGAGCGGCCTCCGAAGTCCGGGCGTCCTCGCCCGTGCGACCGGATGGAGCTTCGCGATCTGGGGTTGGAGCGCCTACGCCTTCTATCTGGGGATGAAGAGCTTCGGGATCGACACCGGCTGGGTATCCGCGCTCTTCACTCAAGCGACGGTGGGATGGTTCGCGGCCATCCCCGGTCCTCCCGGCTTCGTGGGCAACTTCCACGCGGCGGTCAAGTTCGCGCTAGCCGACACTTGGGGCGCCGACCCCGTAGGAGTGCTCGGGCTCGCCTTCGGCTTGCACTTGGGCGGATGGATCCCGATTACGGTGATCGGTCTGGCGTACGCGGCTCGATTCGGACTCGTGCGCCGCGGAGGGCTGCAAGGCCTGCGTTCGAGTCGGACCGAAGAGGCTCGGGCCGAGA
>LXNJ01002354.1_pt1 | contig 10447 bp, 13 predicted proteins | sample 809081 | NCBI WGS metagenome assembly LXNJ01 (sample SAMN04870510, study PRJNA318959) | sponge metagenome | biome: sponge; feature: marine sponge reef; material: water | host: Petrosia ficiformis | place: Greece: Milos, Mediterranean Sea | collected 2013-05-29 | depth 5-7 m
TACCTCTGCACAGTGAATCTGATGGGTTGAAGGTCAGGCAGGTCGATGCTGGTCCGGACTCTCTCCGGGGGCGTCGTCATTCCTGCCGCTGAGCCAAGTTTCGCGCCGTGCGGGCTGTTTCCCAGTAGGTCGGATTGGCCGAAGGCGTAATCCGACATGAAGCCAGTTGTCGGATTACGCCTTCGGCTAATCCGACCTACTACTATCGCGACCCGCGCAACTCCGCAGTCCGTCCACGCCTCATCGGACTCATCTTGCCTCCTCAAACAGTCAAAACCTCTGTGCAGAGGTACTAGCCCGATTCCGCCCCGAGCCGGAGGAGGATCGGGCGGATCGTCTCCTCCCAGTCCTCCTCCGAGATCGGTCCGATGTGCTTGTGGGCGATCCGCCCTTCGCGGTCGATGACGAACGTCTCCGGCACGCCGTACACGCCGAGGTCGAGGCCGACCTTGCCGTCGAGGTCGTGGCCGCTCCGGCGGTAGGGGTCCCCGAAGCGATCGAGCCACCACATCGCGTCCGCCCGCTCGTCCTTGTAGTTCAGGCCGTAGATCGGCACCTCGCCGGAGGTGGCGAGCCGGAGGAAGAGCGGGTGCTCGGCCCGGCACGCCGCGCACCAGCTCGCCCACACGTTGAGCAGGCTCGGCGCTTCTCCCAGGTCGTCCGACCGGAGCTCGCCGTGCGGCAGTCCGGGGAGCGCGAAGTCGGGGAGGGGCCGGCCCAACAGTGGAGATGCGACCACGCCCGGATCGCGTTCGAGTCCGGCGTAGAGCAGTCCCGCGAGCGCCGCGAAGAGGGCGAGCGGCACGAGGAACGAGACCTTCACTCCCGGCCCCCCGCGTCCGGGGACGGAGGGACGCGCCGGCTCCGGCCATCGCGGCGACCCGGCGCCGGCTCCCGGCCGGCGCCCTGAAGACCGGCTCCGCTCGCGCCGGGCGGCGTCCGGGCGCCCGTTCGACCGATACCGGCAAGCGCGTTCACGTCGACGCGAAGGTGTCGAGGCCGGCACGGAGCAGGGCGTTGAACGCGCCCGGATCCTCCACGTTCGAGAAGTGGCGCAGGTCCTCGATCACGCTCAGCTCCGAACCTTCGATCCGGTCCCGGATCTCCTCGGCGTGCGCGACCGGGGTCACCGAATCGTCGCCCGCCGCGAGGATCCGCGTCGGCGCCCGGATCCGGTGAAGAATCGGCCGCCAGGCGAGGTTGGCGACCGCCGACGTGCCCCCGAGATATCCCGCAACCGGCGTCCGCACGAAGATGTCGCGGATCGCTTGGTAGCCGGGCCCCTCCGCATCGACGAAGGCATCGGTGAACCAGAGCCGCCTGGTCATCTCCCACACCGGTTCCATTCCCCCGTCGCGGACTACTGCCTGTCGCTCCTTCACCCAGCCGCGATACCGGGGAGTCGCCCACGAGGTCGTGTTGCAGAGGGTAAGGGACGCGACCCGATCCGGGTGGTGGATGCCGAGCCCCTGGCCGATCATCCCACCGGTGGAGATGCCGACCCAGTGCACCCGCTCCAGATCGAGCGCATCCATCAGCCCGACCGCGTCCTCCACGAACTGGTCGAGCGTGTATGGCCCGGGCGGAGCGTCGGTGTCGCCGTGGCCCCGCCAGTCGTAGCGGAGCAGGCGGTAACGGTCCGCGAGGGCGGGCACCTGCGGGTCCCAGATCCGGTGGCTCGTCCCCATCGCGTGCGCCATCATCGCAACCGGCCCCTCCGATCCGCCGTCCCACCGATACGCGATCTCGATGTCACCGACCTGCACCTTCTCGACCACGCTCGCGCTCCCGTCTCCTCGGCCTTCCGTCGTGCTCATCGCTCCGCATGCCCTGGGAGGGCCAATTGCACCGCAATGATCCGGTACGGCTTCATCCGCCGGCAAGGGCTTGACTCAGTCTATCGGACCTCCCGACACTCCATGGGGGGGTCTCAATGTCCAACATGCATCCGGCGCGAGAGTCGGCCCGGGGTCCGGTGATGTCACCGAGGATTGCGGTTGCCGAGGACGCGGCGACGCTCGCCGGGTTCAACCAGGCGATGGCGCTCGAGACGGAGTCGAAGTCGTTGCCGATGGAGACTCTTCTTCCCGGGGTGGAAGCCGTGCTCCGGGACCCTGACCATGGCTTCTACGTCGTCGCCGACGCAGGAAGCGAGATCGCGGGTTCCCTCCTCGTCACCTTCGAGTGGAGCGATTGGCGGAACGGCCGGCTGTGGTGGATCCAGAGCGTGTACGTGCGGCCCGACTTTCGACGTCGCGGCATCTATCGCACCCTGCACGAGTTCGTTCGCGAGCGGGCCCGGGCGGCCGGCGACGTGGTCGGGATCCGGCTCTACGTCGAGCGCGAGAACGTCGCCGCGCAGCGGACCTACGCCGCGCTCGGCATGGCCGAGACCCCCTATCGAGTCTACGAGGAGATGTTGCCGTGACCGCCTTGCGACGCAAGTTCCGGCCGGCCGGGAGAGCCCGTCGCGGCGGTCCGTATCAGGCGTGTTTCCCAGTGGGAGCGGTCGGGTCCGTCGCAAGGAGAGTGCGCAGCGGGTCCGCGCGTCCGGAGTCCGGGGCCCGACGCCGGTAGCGACGGTCCGTCGCGGCGAGGATGCCGCCGATCGCCATCAGGATCGCTCCGAGCCAGATCCAGCGCACGAACGGCTTGTAGTGCAGGCGCACGGACCACGCCCCGCCGCCGAGCGGCTCGCCGAGGGCGGCGTAGAGGTCCCGCGTGAGTCCGGGATCGATCCCGGCCTCCGTCATGGGCTGCGACTGGCTGAAGTAGGTGCGCTTCTCGGGGGCGAGGCGGGCGATCGGACGCCCCGCGCGGCTGACCTCGATCTCCGCCTGGATCGCCCGGTAGTTCGGGCCCGCGACGTCGCGCACCCCGCCGAAGCGGAACTCGTGGCCGGCGACGGTGGCGGACTCGCCAGGGGCGAGCCGCACGACTTCCTCGACCTCCAGCACGGTGACGAAGCACACCCCGGTGAGGGTGGCCGCGAATCCGACGTGGGCGAAGCTCATGCCCAGGAAGCCCCGTGGCAGGCGCAGGAGGTCGCGCGGCCGCCGTACCCGCGCCGCGACCGCCCGGAGGGTCGAGCACACGATCCACAGGGCGAGGCCCGTCCCGAGCGCGACCGCCGCCGAGTGCGCGAGGAGGGCGGCAGCGATGGCTCCGGCCGCCGCCGCCACGAAGACCGCCGCGAGGAGCCGGGCGAGCCGGGCGGCCCGGTCCCGCGTCCAGCGCGCCAGCATCCCGAATGCGAGGACCCCCGCGAGGGGGACCATGAGGGGAACGAAGACCCGATCGAAATACGGGCGACCGACCGAGATCTGCCCGATTCCGAGGCTATCCATGATCAACGGATAGAGGGTGCCGAGGAGGACGGCGGCGGCGGCGGCGGTGAGCAGCACGTTGTTGGCGAGGAGCATCGTCTCGCGCGAGCAGACCGCGAAGCGGCCGACCCCCGCCACCCGTGCCGCCCGCCACGCGTAGAGCACGAGCGCGCCCCCCACCACGAGAGCGAGAAAGGCGAGTATGAAGACACCCCGCGCCGGGTCGTTCGCGAACGCGTGCACCGAGACGAGCACCCCGGAACGCACGATGAAGGTGCCGAGGAGGCTCAGGGAGAATCCGAAGATCGCGAGCAGCACGGTCCACGCCTTGAACGTGTCGCGCTTCTCCGCGACCGCGAGCGAGTGGATGAGGGCGGTGGCGACGAGCCACGGAATGAAGGACGCGTTCTCCACCGGGTCCCAGAACCACCACCCGCCCCACCCGAGCTCGTAGTAGGCCCACCAGCTCCCGCCCGCGATTCCGAGGGTGAGGAAGGTCCACGCGACGGTGGTCCACGGTCGGGTCCAGCGGGTCCAGGCTGCGTCGACCCGCCCCTCCGCGAGGGCCGCCACCGCGAACGCGAACGGGACCGCGAGCCCGACGTAGCCCATGTAGAGGACCGGAGGATGGACGATGAGGCCGATGTCCTGGAGGAGGGGGTTGAGGTCACGCCCCCCGAGCGCGGCAGGAAGGAGGCGGGCGAAGGGATTGGAGGTGAAGAGCATGAAACAGAGAAACCCTGCCGCGATGAAACCGAGGACCGCGAGGACCCGCGCCGAGACCTCGGGTGGGAGGCTCCGGCTCTTCGCCGCGACCGCGAGCGTCCAGCCGCTCAGGATGAGCGACCAGAGGAGGAGCGAGCCTTCGTGAGCCCCCCAGACGGCCGCGATCCGGTAGTGAAGGGGAAGGAGCGAGCTCGAGTTCGTGGCGACGTAGAGCACCGAGAAGTCGTTCGCTGCGAACGCCCACGCGAGGCACGCGAAGGCGAGGAGGTGGAACACGAAGAGCCCCGCCGCGGCGCTCGGGGCGACCGCCATCCAGCGCAGGCTCCCCCGCACCGCGCCCGCGAAGGGCGCCACCGCGAGGACGAGGGCGGTAAGGAGCGCGAGGATGAGTGCGAAGTGCCCGAGCTCGGGGATCATTGCCGCGACTCCGGCGGCCGGCCCCGTTCCGCCGCCTTCGCCTCCCCCATCGACTCGACGAGGGCGGGAGGCATGTAGGTCTCGTCGTGCTTGGCGAGCACCTCCTCGGCCTGGAGGACCCCCTCCGCGTCGATGCGGCCGAGGGCGACGATGCCCTGCCCCTCGCGGAAGAGATCGGGGAGGAGGCCGCGATAGGCCACGGTGACCGCCGCCGCATGGTCGGTGAGGTCGAAGCGTACCTCGAGCTCCCCCGGCGCGCGCCGAACGCTGCCCTCGACCACGATGCCGCCGAGCCGGATCCGGTTCCCCGGCGGCGGACCCTCCGCGGCGAGCTGGCTCGGGGTGAAGAACCAGAGCATGTTCTCGCCGATCGCGAGGAAGGCGAGGGTGGCGGCCGCCGCGAGCCCCGCGACCATCCCCCCCACGAGGACCGCCCTTCGCCGGCGGGGGGTCATGACGGCGGTGGCGCTGGGGGATGCGGGGACCCCGCGGTGCGGGGAGCGGGCGGCCGCGCGGCCGCGCGGCGCTCGCGGACAAGCCGGCGGCGGCGGAGGATCGGCGCGGCGAGGTTGAGCGCGAGCACCACGAACGCCGCTCCGTACGCGGTCCATACGTAGAAGCCGTAGCCGCCCATGTGCAGGAACTCGCTCACCGCTCGACCTCGCGGACCCACTGGCTCTGCCGCTCCCGGTGGAGGATCTCGCAGCGCGCCCGCAGGAGCAGCACGGTCACGAAGAACAGGGTGAAGGCGGCGACCATCATCAGGAGGGGGGCCAGCATCGCGGGGTGAATGGAGGGCCCGTCCAACCGGAACACGGTGGCCCCCTGGTGGAGCGTGTTCCACCACTCCACCGAGAAATGGATGATCGGCAGATCGACGAGCCCGACGATGGCGAGGATCGCGCAGGCCCGCGCGGCCTTGCGTGGGTCGGGGATCGCGCCGTTCAAGGCGATAATGCCGAGGTAGAGGAAGAGGAGCACGAGCTCCGAAGTGAGCCGCGCGTCCCAGACCCACCATGCGCCCCACATCGGTTTCCCCCAGAGCGATCCGGTCACGAGGGCGAGGAACGTGAACGACGCCCCGATGGGCGCGCAGGCGACCGCCACCGCCTCCGCGACCTTGATTCGCCAGATGAGGCCCACCGCCGCCGCGCCCGCCATCGCCGCGTAGACGAACAGGGACAGCCACGCGCTCGGGACGTGGATGAAGATGATCCGGTACGCCTCGCCCTGCTGATAATCGGGCGGCGCGACCACGAGACCGGTCCAGAGGCCCACCGCCATCAGCACCGCGCACGGCCAGCCGACCCAGGGGACGAGCCGACCCGAGAGGTCGTGGAAGTGGCGCGGTGACGCGTATCGCTGGAGCACGGGCGGCGGACTCCCGCTACTCGGCGCCGACCGCGAGCGCGGCCCCGGTCGCGAAGGGCGCGAGGGTGAGGGCGAGCGCGAGCAGGGCGGCGAGGAAGTAGAGCGGCCCCGCCGCGGAAACCCCGATTGCGGCCGCCCGCACCGCGAGGGTGCCGAAGATGAGCACCGGCACGAGGAGGGGGAGGGCGATGAGGGGGAGGAGCAGGCTTCGCCCGCGTACCCCGGCGGTGAGCGCAGCCCCGATCGCCCCCGCGAGGCTCAACACGGGTGTGCCGAGGGCAAGGGCGCCGAGCAGGGTGGGGAGCGATCGCGCGGGCAGGGCGAGCAGCACCGCGACCGGCAGTGACGCGATCAGCAGCGGGAGCCCGGTGAGGAGCCAGTGCGCGGTAATCCTTCCGGCCGCGAGGAGGGCGGGCGGATGAGGGCTCAGCAGGAGCTGGTCGAGGGAGCCGTCCTCGAGGTCCTCCCGGAACAGGCGGTCGAGCGAGAGGAGGGCGGCGAGCAGGGCCGCGATCCAGAGCGCCCCGGGGGCGACCGCGGCGAGGGTGGCCGGACCCGCCCCCGTCCCGAGCGGGAAGACGGCCGCCACCACGACGAAGAAGACGACGGGGGTCGCCGCTTCCGCGGGACGCCGGAGCGCGGAGCGCACGTCCCGACGAACCACGGCGGCGAACGCCTCGCCCCCGGAATGGAGGGACTCAACCGTCGCCAAGACGAAGCTCCCGCACCCGGCCGGAGGCGAGGACGAGCGGCTGGTGGCTCGTGAAGAGGAGGGCGCCGCCCACCGACGCGTGTTCCGAGCAGAGGGATTCGACGAGGGTGGTCCCGTCCCGGTCGAGCGCCGCGGCCGGCTCGTCGAGCACCCAGAGGACCGCATCGTCGAGGAGAAGGCGCGCGAGCGCGGCGCGTCGCCTCTGACCCGCGGAAAGCTCGCGGGTAAGGGTGTCGCGTTCCGCGGCGAGCCCCACCCGCTCGAGCGCCTCCTCGGGGCGGCACGGCGCCCGCCCGCCCCGGAGCGCGCGGGCGAAGTGCAGGTTCTCGAGCGGAGTGAGGGTGTCCTTGAGCGCTTCATGGTGTCCGACGAAGGCGAGCTCGCGCCGCCACCCGGGATCGCCGGGGGGTTCGGAAACGGTCCGGCCCCGCCATCGAACCCGCCCCGCTTCGGGACGCAGCAACCCGCACACGATGCGAAGGGCGGTGGTCTTTCCGCAGCCGTTCGGCCCGCACACGCGCAACGCCTCGCCGGCCGCCGCGACGGCCGAGAGCCCGGAGAACAGCAGCCGATCCCCGCGGCGCCCGGCCAGGTCCTCGATGCCGAGCAGCGGGGTTTCGGATGGAGGGCGCGGCATGGACCGCGATTCTACACCGCGAGGGGTCCGGCGCGGTCCGCGTGAGGTGCCGGATGTCGGGTACGGGCCGGGCTCCGGGGAAGCGTGCGCGGCACGATGCCCGCGCTCCCGGGAGCGCATCTCCGGTCTCGGCGGCTGGAGGCGGATGCTCGCGCACGTCCGGACTCCAACAAGGGTTCGGGTATCATGCGCGGATGGACACGATCGGACGGCTGGAACTGCACCGCGGGGTCGTGCGCCCGGAGTACATCGACTGGAACGGGCACATGAACGTCGCGTACTACGTGCTCGTATTCGACCACGCGACGGACGCCCTTTTCGACTACGTCGGGCTCGACGAGGCGTACCGCAAGGAGCGGGGCTTCACCACGTTCACCCTCGAGGCGCAGGTGACCTACCAGCGCGAAGTGCTGGAGGGTGATCCCCTCCGGATCACCACCCAGCTCCTCGACTACGACCACAAGCGGGCCCACTACTTCCACCGCATGTACCACGCCGAGGAGGGCTGGCTCGCGGCGACGAACGAGCTCCTGAGCCTCCATATCGACACGAGGAAGCGTCGCTCGGCCCCGTTCCCCGACGACCTCCTCGCCCGCTGGGCCGAGATCCACGAGGCCCATGCCGCACTGCCGCGTCCCCCCGAAGCGGGCCGCGCGATGGGGATCCGCCGCCGCCCGACCTCCGCCGCCGCCGACGGTTCCGGAGCATCCGCCGTTGCCTGAGCCCCTCGTCGACGTCGCTTCCCTCGCCGCGCGCCTCGCGGACCCCGACTGGGCGGTCGTCGACTGCCGCCACCGGCTCACCGATCCCGACTTCGGCGAGGCCGCCTACCGCGAGTCCCACATCGCGGGAGCGGTCTTCGCGCACGCCGACCGGGTGTTGAGCAGCGCGCCGGTGACCGACCGGGGACGCCACCCGCTCCCCGACCCCGACACCCTGCGGGCCCGGTTCGGGGCGCTCGGGATCGATTCGAGCGTCCGGGTCGTCGCTTACGACGACGCGGGCGGGGCGATCGCGGGGCGCCTGTGGTGGATGCTGCGCTACATGGGCCACGCCCGGGCCGCGGTGCTCGACGGCGGCTGGCCCGCGTGGCTCGCGGCGGGCGGCCCGAAGCGAGGCGGCGAGGAAACGCGACCGGCCCGCGTCTTCGAGGGCGAACCCCGGCGCGAATGGGTCGTCACCGTCGACGAGGTGGAAGGGGCGCGCCGTCTCGTGGACAGCCGGGAGCCGCCCCGCTACCGCGGCGAGACGGAGCCCATCGACCGCATCGCGGGACACATTCCGGGGGCTTGCAACCACCACTTCGCTCTGAATCTCGGAACCGACGGCCGGTTCCTCGATCCGGCCGCGCTCCGCGAACGCCTGGAGCGAACCCTCGGCGGGGTGCCGGCCGGAGAGACGGTGTTCTACTGCGGCTCCGGGGTGAGCGCCTGCCACAACCTGCTCGCCCTCGCCCACGCGGGCCTCCCGCCGGCGAAGCTCTACGTCGGCTCGTGGAGCGAATGGTCGTCCGACCCGGAGCGCCCGGTGGCGACGGGGGGAGAATGACGGCGCGCATCCGCTTCGTTCTCGGCGGGGTGACCCTCGACGCGGGGTGCCGGGACACGCCGACCGCTGCGGCGGTCCTCGCCGCGCTGCCGTTCGAGGCATCGGCCCGGACCTGGGGGGAGGAGGTGTACTTCACGGCCCCTGCCGCCGTGTCGCTCGAGCCGGACGCCCGCGACGTCGTGGAGGCGGGCGAGCTCGCCTACTGGGTGGAAGGCTCGAGCATCGCGATCGGTTTCGGCCCGACCCCGGCCTCGCGGGGCGACGAGATCCGCCTCGTCGCTCCGGTCAACGTCTGGGCGGACGCCCTCGGCGACGTCCGCGCCCTCGCATCGGTCCGGGCCGGCGACCCGATCCGGGTCGAACGCCTCCCCTGAGTCGCGCCGGCTCGATACGCCGCGGGGAAATGGGGTCAGAGTGGGTTTCTCGATCCGAAGGCACGCTCTCGCCCCAATTTACTCGAACTGAAGGGAACTTGTATCCATGGCTTGACGAACGTGCAGACGGTGTCGAGCGGTGGCCGAATCGGCGCGTTGTCGGACTACGCCTTCGGCCAATCCGACCTACAAGGAACCGTTGGCCTGGTGGTAGGTCGGATTAGCCGAAGGCGCAATCCGACAACGAGCGATCCATGCACTTCTGACAAGTCATCGACATGAACTCCAATCGAAAACCCACTCTGACGCTGTTTCCCCGCCATCGCGTATGCTCGCGGGTGCCAAGCACAATATCTCGGACGGGGACATGATCAGGATCTGGGGACGACCGACCTCGATCTGCACCATGCGGGTGATGTGGGCCCTCGTCGAAGTCGGCGTGGAGTTCGAGCTCACCCTCGCGAGCGGAACGATGGGCCCGGAGGGCCACGTGTCGAGGGGAGGCGAACCCTTCGGGAGCGTCGACGAGACCTGGTACCGGGCGATGAATCCGAACGGCACCATCCCGGTGATCGACGACGGCGGGTTCGTGCTCTGGGAGTCGAACGCCATTGTCGCCTGGCTCGCGAACCGGTACGGCGCCGGGACCCTCCTCGACGGCTGCTCCGAGACCCTTGCCCGCGCCCTCCAATGGATGTCCTGGACCAATGAGCACCTCGAGCCGCCTCTCCATACCCAGATCATGGAGCTCCACCGTCTGCCCGAGGACCAGCGAACCCCTGGCGCCGCGGACGAGGCGGGGGAGTCGATCGCGCGCACGGTCGAGGCTCTCGAAGCGCAGCTCGCCCGCACCGACTACGTCGCGGGCGAACGCTTCTCGATGGGCGACATCCCGCCCGGGGCGGCGGTCTACCGGTGGCGGGTCTTCGGCGAGTGGGGGGGGGCCGTGCCCCGCGTTGACGCGTGGCTCGCCCGGCTCCGAGAGCGCGAGGGCTTCCGCCGCCACGTCGCGCCCCCCGAGCTCCACGTCTGACCCGCCCCCCGTTCCCCGCTCGCGCGGGGCCTGCGCGCGACCTCTCCACCGCGCCAGAGACGGTCGGAAGTCTCTCGGTCAATACCGGAACATCTCGTGGGCGCCGTCAGGTCGCAATGCCGAGGAAGAGCGCGAGGGCTCGGTTGACGGCCCGCCGCAATATTCCACCGATGTCCTGCTGCGGACACCAATCTGCTTGCGGTAGCGGGCCGTACTCCCTCAAGCCGCTTCGACAGCGCGCAAGCGCCAGTGTCGGCTACGCCCTCAGCAGCGCGCATGCGCTCTTTCGGTCCGTTCGGCCCA
>LXNJ01002355.1_pt1 | contig 10447 bp, 8 predicted proteins | sample 809081 | NCBI WGS metagenome assembly LXNJ01 (sample SAMN04870510, study PRJNA318959) | sponge metagenome | biome: sponge; feature: marine sponge reef; material: water | host: Petrosia ficiformis | place: Greece: Milos, Mediterranean Sea | collected 2013-05-29 | depth 5-7 m
GGCGCTGCTGACAGTCTTCCTTCCGGACGGCGAAGGGCCGGCGCCCGTGCTCGAGATCCGGGATTCCTCGGGCGAGGTGGTCGCGAATCCCGTGGTCGAAGCCCGATCCGGCTTCCAGCGGATCGTCTGGGACCTCAGGGCCGGCGACGCTCCGGAGAGTGCGCGCGGCACCTGCGCCATACCTCCGCCCCGGGTCCCCACGGGCGCCTACGAAGTCCGCCTGAACGGGGCCGGGGACGTCGCGCCGGTTCCGCTCGAAATCCGCCTCGATCCTTCGGTCACGGTGAGCGAGGCCGCCTATGACCAGCGCGCCGCGTTCCTGGCCGAGATCCACGGAGTCGTTCGAGAATCGTGCCGGGTGGCCGCCGCGGCGGGCGACGCGGAGACGCTCTCAGGCGCCGTCCGGGAGGCTCTCCGCGAGCTGCGTCCGGGCGGCGGCTTCCGGAACCCCTCGACGCTTGCGCGCCTCGGGCGTCTCTACGGTGAATTCACCGGGGACGACGTCCGGCAGGGGACGCTGGACGCCCCCACGATGGTCCACCGCCGCCGCTTTGAATCACTCCGCAAGCGCCTGGAGGAAGCGATGGCGGCCGCGAGCGGTTCCGCGCGGGACCGCTAGCAGCCGGTGGTGAAACCCGCGTGAGCGCCGAGGCTCCCACCGGGAGAACTCGGGGCGAGGCGCCCGGCTGACAAGGCGCGTGGGTCTTGCCACAGGCTGCTGGACCGGACGCTCTCCAAACCCCGCCCGAGAAAGGTGCACCCGAGGAGCATGCTACCGTGGAAAACTGCAAATAGATGATTAAAGCCTGAAACAACTAAAATACAAGTTGTTATGGCGAAACCATTGACTCCCTCAGCGGCGCGTGCGCTGCGCTCCCTGGGTCGGGATCTGCGGATCGCGCGCAAGAAGCGCCGGATGCCGATGTCGGACTTCGCGGAGCGGATGGGTGTTTCGCTCGGAACCCTCACCCGGCTGGAAAAGGGCGAGCCGGGTGTTTCGCTGGGGGCGTTCGCCATGGCTTTGCTTGCACTCGGGGAACTGCGGCGGCTCGACGAGGTGCTTGACGTCTCCCGGGACGACACCGGTCTCCTGCTTGATGTAGCGGCACTCCCCCAGCGCATCCGCCGCCCGGACCCGCTCAAGGGGTAGGACCCCGCGATGCCCAAGACCACCCGAACCGTCCGGGTAGTGCTGGGGGCGGAGCTACGCGATGTCGGCACCCTCACCTTCGAGTCCGACGGCCGCCGGGAAACAAGCATGTTCCGCTACTCGCCACGATGGATCGAGGATGCGGCGGGTTTCGCCATCGCGCCGGGAATGGCGCTCGCCGGCGGGCGGTTCTTTGCATCCGGTTCGGGAACCGATCGCCGTTCGGCGCTCCCGGGAGTCTTCAGCGACGGCGCACCGGATGCCTGGGGAAGGGGACTCATCCGGCGAGCGCTACCGGGGACGCTCACCGAAGTCGACTACCTGTTGGCCGTCGATGACGGGACCCGGCAAGGCGCTCTCCGTTACCTCGATGAGGAAGGGGTCCCTCTCGCCCCGGCGGAAACGCCGATTGCAGTTCGGGCTCTCCCGGAGCTACGACGTACGATCGGTTCCCACGAGCTGAGTGACGCCGACCGGCGCATGTTGATGCAGACTGGTGGCTCCCTGGGTGGCGCCCGCCCCAAGGCAAGCGTGTGTGACGAGAACGGCCGGCTCCTGGTTGCGAAGTTCACCACGCGGCAGGACACCCGTCCTATCGAACGGGTGGAGATAGCCACCCTGGAACTGGCCACCAGTGTCGGAATTCATGCGGCAGACGGCCGGATCGCCCTTGGCGACTCCGAGTTGCCGGTCGCCCTGATCCGGCGATTCGACCGAGCGGGGACGGATCGGATTCACTATCTCTCGGCGCTGTCGTTTCTCGGTCTTGAACCCGGAAGCACCGCCTTTTACACCGACATTGCGGAGGCGCTACGCACGTACGCGGCGAAACCGCTCCAGCAGCTTGTCGAGCTGTACCGCCGCATCCTGTTCACGATCCTGGTCGCGAACGGCGACGACCATCTGAAGAACCACGGGTTGCTCCACGCGGGGGACGGCCGCTTTGTCCTCGCGCCGGCGTTCGACATCAACCCCGAGCCCCACCGTCATCGCCACCTTGAAACCGGCATCAGCGAACTGAGCGGCAACGCCGCCTCACTTGAAGCGGCGCTTGAAGCCGCGCCTTTCTTCGAGGTGCGGCGCGACCAGGCGGCGGAGATCGCGACCGCCATGGCCTCCCGGATTCGGCGGGAATGGCGCGGGCGCCTCGCTGCGGCCGGACTCAGCGACGCAGAAGTCCGATCCTATGAGCCCGCGTTCGAGAACGAGGAGGCCCGGTGGGCGCTCAGAAGCCGGCCGCGGTAAGGAGCGCGGCCGTGCGGCGGGGACGCTCTCTGCCGGGCAGCGCGTCGATCTCGGCGGCGAGACGGGGCAGATCTTCCGGGCGGTCCACGTCCCAATGCCCCGCCAGCTCGCCGAACCGAAGGCCGGCGCGATCAGCGGCTTCGACCGTCGTTCGGCAGACCGCTCCGGTGCCCCAGGGGATTCCGGTGAACAGGGCCTCGACGGCGGCCCGCGGCGCCCGCGCGAGCGCCAGCGCGATCAGCACGTAACCGCCGTCCTCGGCGGGTGCGATCAGGACGTCCCGATCCGTGAGCCGCGAGAACGCAGTCTCCACCAGCGCGAGCGGTAGCAGGGGAGCGTCCGCCCCGGTGATGACGAGGCGGCCCACGCCGTCCTGCCGGGCATCCCCGGCCACGCGCGCGAGCCGCTCCCCCAGGTTCCCCGAGCCCTGGGTGGTGACGGTCCAGCCATTCGGGATTTCCAGAGCTTCCGATGACAGCTTTCCGTCGTAACGGACTTCCAGCGAGAGCGGCGGGATTTGTGTGGCCGTGGCGCCCAGTGCGTGATCCAGCCGTTCCAGCAGGTCTCCGGTCATGGCCTGTTGGAAGGCCGCCGCCTCCGCCGCGCTGAGCGGGGGGACGAGCCGGGTCTTGGTGGCGCCGGGCACGGGTACGCGCGTGAACACCGAGAGGCGGCGGTGCGGAGCCGCGGACGTCAGCGGATTGGTCTCCTCGTCAGCACACGGGGGAAGCTCCCCACACGTTGAAGAGTCGCCAAGCTTTCAGGCCCCGCACTTCTGCCCGTGTGGGGTGCTTTCACCACAGGCTGTTAACTGCCCACCCGGGCCTCGGCGGCGCCCCAGTTGCCCATGTCGTCCTCCACCTTCACCACGACGGACCCCGCTCCTTCGGGGAAGTCGTCCAGACGGGCGTCATAGTCCTCGTGCGGCGAGTCGGCGATCCCGTCCACCGGACGGAGGACCCGGGCCGGACCGCCGTCCACCGAGACCGAGGCGCGGCGGATCGGGCTTCCGCCGTCCCGGGCGCGGAAGCGGATCGCGCCATCCGCTCCGACGGTGAGATCCGCAACGACCGGTGGCGTGTTGTCCACCGTGAAGGGCCGGCTCGTCCGGGTCCCGCTCAGGGTCTCACCCGGGGGATTGTCGGGAGAGTCCTCCGCTTCCACGCGGAGTTCGTAGCGTCCGTCCGGCATCGTGGAGGTGTCCCAGGCAACGATGGTCTCCGAGAGACCGGATCGCAGCGGCTGCCACACAACATCGCCCTGGCGCCGGTAGGAGACCCGGTAGCGAAGCCGGTCCCCATTCGGATCGTTCGCCCGGAAGGTGGCGGTGCGCACTCCGTGGACATAGAGCTGGCGCCCGCTTCCCACGGGGAGCGCGGAACCCGGCGCTCCCCGCCGGGCGGCGTCGGTCACCTCCGGGCGATTCGTCATTCCCTGAAGGCGCGGGGCGGAACTGTTCAGCAACTCCTCGAACGCGAGTCCGGGCGGTTGAAGGGTGATCGCGGTCACCCGGGGAGCGAGGTTGACAGGCAGATAGGCAGCTTCGAGCGATGCCAGCTCCGGCGAGGAGCTGCCGTCCGAGCGCAGGGTCGCCCGCCACTGCAGGAAACGCGCGGCGGGACTCCCGATCGCGGCATCTTCCGTGGCGGGCACCCAGTCGCTCCACGTCTCGTCCGGCTCCGCGGAGTTGCCGGTCCGGGTCTCGACACTCACCGCGGAGCCCGGTGGGGTCCGGACGTCCCAGGAAATCCGGCCGAAATGGGCCGCCCCGCTGGCGTCGAGGACGCGGGAGAGATAGCTGCCTTCGGTGCGCGGGGACGCCGAGAGTTCCAGCACCCGCCCGGGATTCGAGGCGCCCAGCAGCGTGACTCCCCCCTCGGAGACCGCGGCGGTGACCTGTTCGGAATCGGCGCGGAAGAGGAGGGTGACGTCGCCGTCGCGGGTAATGCGATACACCCGTCCGCGGTCGCCCGTCCCCAGCAGCAGACGCTCGTCGCGCAACATCGCGAGCGACAGCGGCCGGTCCGTGGTGGACTCCCAGATGGTCTGGGCCGCCCCGCTAGGCGCGATCCGGTAGAGCACTCCCGCCGCTCCGTTCACGGGGGTTGCCGCCTGTCCGGGCCGCGGCGCCGCGCTGGCCGCCCCGAGCACCCGGAACGACGTGGTGGCGACGACCCCGGCGCTCGGAGCCGAAGCTTCGGGCGGTGAGGGGGACGCCCCGGTTCCGGCAGCCGCGCTGCTCCCCGACTCGGCAACCGCCGCCGCGAAGACCTCCCCCGCGGCATTCAGCGCCAGGGCCCGGATCTCGGCCAACGGACTGTCGTAGAGCGCCATGGCTCCCGACGCACTGTCGATCCGGAAGACGATTCCGGATGGCTCGGTCCCGAGGTGGATCGTGCCGTCCGAGGCGCGATGGAGCGCCGTTACGTTCTCCTCTCTGGTGGTGAAGATCGTCTCCGCGGCCCCGGACGGTTGTACGCGGATCACCGATCCCGGCATTCCCGTCGCCACCAGGATGCTGCCTCCCGGCTCGGGAACGATCGCCCAGATGTAGCGCGCCTCCGGTTGGAAGAAGATCCCGCGTTCCCCTCCGGGCTGGATGCGTTGCACATTGCCCCCCGGCGCACTCGCGAAGAAGATGGTCCCGTCCGCCCCGACGGCCACCGCGTGGATCCCGACCTCCCCGGTGTCCGCGAGTACCTCGGACGCGCCGTCGCGGATCCGGATCAGCGTTCCCTGCGCCCCGCCGCCGGCGATCACGCCGCCGGCGCCGTCGGGCGCGACCGACCATACGAAGGGTTGCTCCGATTCGTGCAGGTTCGAGGTCGCCGGGGCGAGCCGGACCTGTCCGTCCGGGCCGATGCTCACGCCGTCGCTCTCCCCCGCCAGGAAGTCCCGCGAGGTCTCGAAGCGCCAGAAATCCCGGCTTCCGGCGAATGCGAGCCCGGCGGCGGTTGCCGCGGCGAGCGCCAGGAGCGTGCCGCGCCGCGCCGCCCGGCGCGCGGGCGGGCGCCGAACCGTCACCGCGCCTCCACCTGCAGGGTCAGTTGCCGGGATCCACTCACCGTGGCGTCGAAATCGAGGTGTCCTTCCCAAAGCACCGATGCGGGCAGTTCCCGGCTGAGGCTGCCCGAGGAGTCCCGCGAAACCACCGACCGGACGCTCGGGGGCAGGGACGGCAGGTATTCGCCGCCCACGACCGCGGCGTTCCTGCCGGACCCCACGAGCCGTACGTAGAGGCGGCTCTGCCGGCGGTGGCGGCTGATGGCGCGATAGATCTGCTCCACCCGGGTCGGCGTGCCGGTAACGCCCTGGCGCTGGTCGGAAAGCACCACCGAGAGCGCGTCCGCCACCAGGAGTGTCAGGCGGCTGCCCGCGGCGCTCGCCGGGATCGGCACTTCGAGCTCGCGCACCTGCTCGGATCCCCGGAAGTCCTTGAGGGCGACCCGGAGCGTGGCGGTGTCCCCGGGACGGACCCGGGACGAGCGCAGCCAGGCCCGGCTCAGGGTGGCGGCCTGCGCCGCTTCGCTCGCAGATATCTCCACCTCGATTTCCCGGACCGGGATGCGCTCCACGGGATTTCCGAGCAGCAGGGCCAATGGGGCGGCGACCAGCGAGGCGGCGCTGGTGAGGACTCCCGGACCCCCGGACGCGAACACGTCCTCGACCGAGAGCGTCCGTCCCCCCGCGACCTGGATCCGCGCGCCGAGCCGGACGGTCTGCGTCCCTGCGGGCCGCTCTTCCTGGGAGAGGATGGCGATCAGACCGGAGAAGGCCAGCGCCGGACTGAACAGATCGTGGTCCACGATCTCCAGGTTGTATTCGCGCCGGCCGCCGCGGCTGCCCTCGACCCGCACCTCCATCGGAATGGTGCGGGCGCGGGCTCCCAGGCGTCCCCGAACCCCGGTGGCCCGATCCTGTTGCCAGACCCCGATCGCCGTCCCGGCGCTGGCGATCCGAAACGAGTTGGAGAGCGAAGCCACGTTTGCTTCCACCCGCGCCGCCTGCATCGGGATGGAGATGGTGCCGAGGCCGGTGAAGGGATGGCCGAAGGCGAACACTTCGCCGGTGGCCTCGTCCACATGGGTCACGGTCCCGCTCGCCATCAGCACCAGGTCGCCCCCGATGAGGGTGGCGCCCACCGGGCTGCCGGGGCTCAGCGGGGGAACCGCGGTCGCCTGCGCAGCGCCGGCGCCCATGGTTCCCGCCAGCCCTCCCGGAGAAAGCTCCATGCCGAGCTGCCGGAACAGCGGAGCCAGGATGCGATGGGCGGTCGGATTGAGGCCGCTCGCGGCCACCGGTGTCCGGATCGGAAGCAACTGCCGCCCATCGTTCTCGACGCCGACCTCCGGGACGGGCGCCGGATCGAAGGAAGGTTCCCCGGCCGGGGAAAAGCGCAGCACCGGGGCGGGTGCGACGCCGGGCGCGCTTCCGCTGATGAGGGGCATTTCGGTGAAGCGGACCATCTCCTCGAAGGGCGTGATCCCGCAGATGGGGTCCTTCGCGTAAGGGAAGGCGTAGGCCACGGCGCCCAGTAGCCGCCCATCCACATAGACCGGGCTCCCGCTCATGCCCTGCATGACGCCGGTGTGAGCCAGGGGGCCGCCCGACAGGTTGGCGAGCACGATGCTGCGGCCCGGCATCGCTCCTTCCAGCACGCCGACGATCTCGACTCCGAAAGTCTCGACCTCCTCTCCGGCGAAGACCGTGCGCCCTTCTCCGACCATCCCCGGCCGCACTTCCTCGAGCGGCAGAATCGCAGTCTGGGCGGCGGCAGGCGGCGCGACGGCGATCAGCGCGGCGAGCAGGCACGCCCCGCGACGGTGGGGTCTCAAGTTGGCGTTCCGGAAGGGCGGAATGCTACCGCCCGCCGCCGGGCGCCCCGCTTACCGGGACGGTTGTGGCCCGCCGGGGAACTCCGGCGGCGGGGCCCTCAGGGCGCCCTCCGCGATGGAAAGTGGCCGCAGGACGCGATAGCAGCGGTCCATCCAGCCGTCGTATTCGGCCACGCTCGAATCGACGAGTTCCGCCCTGAATCCGCCGTTCGGGTTCCGCAGAAACCGGTAGGCCCGGTAGTGGTCGTCGCAGGTATCCGCCAGGAACTGGGACTCGGCTCCCGCAATCCGGGCCTCGACAGTCTCCACCCCCTCCCGGGTCGTGTCCCCGGCCACCATGGCCACCGATACCATGACCACCATGACCTCGATGCACTCCTCGTAGGCGACGAGCGCGACCGACTGTCTGAGCTGATCCCGATACTGGACGGGGATCTGCATCGCCGCGGTCTCGGCGAGTTCCAGACAGGTCTCGCGCAACGGGCCCTCCCCGCCGGGGAGGTTCGTCGGATCGGGCGCCGTGTCCTGCGGGAGCATCGTCTGAATCGTCTGACAGCCGAGTCCGCCGATCAGAAGCAGGGAAGCGATGAACCTCAGGATCCGTTCCTCCATCTCGTCACAAGCCACAAGCATCCAACGTGCCAGAACCGTCCCGGCACGCCGAATTCGACAGCCCGTGAACCCGGACCGGTCCCGGGTCCTACACTTTCGGGCGTCCCGTACCATGTCCGACGACCGTTACTCCCGGCAGACGCTCTTCGCCGGTATCGGCCCCGAGGGGCAAGAACGCCTCGCCGGGAGCCGGATCCTGGTGGTGGGGGCCGGTGCGCTCGGCTCGGCGTCGCTGGACATGCTCGTCCGGGCCGGTGTCGGGATCGTGCGGTTCGTCGATCGGGACACGGTGGAGACTTCGAACCTCCAGCGGCAATCGCTCTACGACGAGGCGGACGCCCGCGAGGGAATCCCGAAAGCGGAGGGGGCGCGCCGCAGGCTGGCCGCGGTGAACCCCGAGGTCACGCTCGAACCGCTGGCGCTCGACGTGCATGCGGGGAACATCCGCGAGGTGATGGATGGCGCGGATCTGGTGCTCGACGCGACCGACAACTTCGAGACGCGTTACCTCATCAACGACGCCGCCGTCTCCACCGGGATTCCCTGGATCTATGCCGCCTGTGTCGGGAGCTACGGAATGACCCTCACGGTGATTCCGGGGCGCACCGGTTGCCTGCGCTGCGTGGTGCCCGATGTCCCGCCGCCCGGCGCGTCTCCGACGTGCGACACGGCGGGGGTGATCGCGCCCGTGGTCCAGGCGGTGGCGTCCTACGCGGTCACCGAGGCCCTCAAGCTGCTGGCCGGCCGGGGGGACAAGCTCGCCACCGGGATCTGGCATCTGGACGTCTGGGAGCGGACCGCATACCGGATGGATATCGGAGACCCGGACCCCGACTGCCCGGCGTGCGGTCGGCGCGAGTTCCCGTTCCTGAGCGGAGATGCCGGCGGATCCCTGCTGACCCTGTGCGGGCGCAACGCCGTACAGGTGCGGCCCGCCGCCGCTTCGGTTTCGAACGGCGCCGGAGGTCCGGAATTCCTCCATCAATTGAGCGGGCGTCTCGGTGAACTTCCGGAGGTGCGCGAGTCCCTCCGGGTTACGAGTCATCTCCTTCAGTTCGAAGTGGCGGGGCGCCGGCTCGTGGTCTTCCCCGACGGGAGGACGATCGTCCACGGAAGCGGCGATCCGGCGGAGGCCAGGACGCTGGTTTCGCGCTACATCGGGAATTGACAATGGCTTCCAGCGACTCCTTGCTCCGGGCGCCTCCCGGCGCGGTCACCCATGTGGGGGACGCCGCGCGGCGCCGGCGGCAGGTGGAGGAGACTGCCGCCGGGGTGTTCCGCGGTTGGGGCTACGAGGAGATCCTGCTGCCGCTCTTCGATCACGCGGAGGTCTTCGCCCGCGGTGGCGGGCGCTGGTCGGAGCGATCCAGCTACCGGTTCACCGAGGGCGGCGATCTGCTCGCCCTCCGGGCGGACTTCACCGCGCTCGCGGCACGCGCCGCGGTTACCCGTCTTTCCTCGGAAACCGAACGGCTCTTCTACCGCGGGGAGGTGGTGCGCCGGCCCGGCCGGGGGCTTGGCCCCTCGGCGCTCAGGGAGGTCGGAGTCGAGCACTTCGCCGCCGGTCCCGGAGCCGATCTCGAGACCCTGCTGGTGGCCCTCGAAGTCCTCGAGCGGCTCGGAGTCGACGGTTTCGTCTTCACCCTGGGCCACGCCGGTTTTCCGCTGGGACTCCTCGACGAAGCGCTCGTGGACGCTCCCGGCCGGGCCGAACGCCGGGCCGAAGCGCTCCGGGGCCTCTGGCGGCGCGATCCGTCCCGAATCCGGGGCGCGCTCGGTGAGCATGCCGGCCCGCTGATCCAGGCGCTCGAGTTCTTTGGTGGGCCGGAAGTGCTTCAGGAGGCGCGAACGCGCCCTCTGCCCGAACGCGCCGGAGAGGCGGTCGAGCGGCTCGCCGCAATCACGTGCGTGCTGGAGACCCTGGGCCTTGCCGAGCGTTTCCGGTTCGATCTGGCCGAGCTCCGGGGTTTCGACTACTACACGGGACTGATCTTCGAGATCCACGCTCCCGGCGCCGGACAGGAGATCGGGGGAGGGGGCCGTTACAACGACCTGCTCGCCAACTTCGGGGACCCGCGCCCCGCGGTGGGTTTCTCGCTTTCCGTGGACCGGATCGCCGGAATCCTCCCGGAATCGGCGGATGCGGACCACGGCGCGAGTGAATCCGTCGCCAGCGGACCGGACACCGAAGATGGCCTCACGGCCCGCTTCCGGGCGGCCCGCGCCGCCCGGAGCCACGGCGCCAACATCCGTTTCGATTCGCCCTCCTGAGCGCGGCGAGCCGCGTCCTCTGAGCGCGAGCCCGCCGCGCTTGTCTCCGGCGCGGCCGCGCCGCCACCCTAGTGCGGTGTCCCGCAAATCCTACGGCATGCCCGAGCCACGAGGAATGGAGGTTGGCTGGGCGCCAACCTCCGTTCCTCGCGCTCAAGGGGTCTGCGCGGGGCTCTCGCCCCGCTCCGGAAGCGAGCGGCGATGCATCCCGGCTGGCCCCCACCGGGAGCACTGGCCGCTGCGCTCGGCGTTCCGAATCAGTCGGAATACACCCGGTATTCCTCCCGATTCGCGCCTTGTCAGCCGGGCGCCTCGCCGCTCTCGGTGACTCGCA
>LXNJ01002356.1_pt1 | contig 10444 bp, 9 predicted proteins | sample 809081 | NCBI WGS metagenome assembly LXNJ01 (sample SAMN04870510, study PRJNA318959) | sponge metagenome | biome: sponge; feature: marine sponge reef; material: water | host: Petrosia ficiformis | place: Greece: Milos, Mediterranean Sea | collected 2013-05-29 | depth 5-7 m
CCGCCGCCGGCCGGGACTTCCACGACCGCATGGTCCATCCATTCGCCATCGAGCCTCACGAACAGGACCGACCCGGAATCGGGGCTCCAGGCGGGATAGACCTCCAGTTCGGGGCCGTCGGTCAGCCGGCGCACCTTCCCGGACGGGACCTCCACCGTCCACACGTCGTACTGCCCGTGACGATTGCCGGACAACGCGATCCGGCGTCCGTCGGGCGACCAGGAGTAGCCCTTGATCAGCCGCCCGCCGTTCCCGGTGAGGCGGGCCGCTTCGCCTCCCGCAACGGACCACAGCCAGATCTCCGGCGTGCCGCTCCGGTCCGACACGAAGGAGATCCATCGTCCGTCCGGCGACCACCGCGGCTCAGCCGACGCCAGGAAATGACCGCTGCCTCCCGTGGACACCGGCAGTTCGCTGATCGCGCCCCCTTCGGGAAGGATGAGCCGCAGGTTCGAGCCGCCCAGGAGGATCCGGTCGCCTTCCGGGGCCCAGCGCGGCGTCCCGCCGCCCACGGCAGAGGAGAGCGACAGCAGAGTCTCCACGGGCAGCGGTTCGGATGCGGTCCGGCCGGCAACCGGGCGGAGGGTTTCGGGATCCTGGGCGGCGGTGGGGGCGGCGAGGAGTGCGAGCGAGAGGGCTGCGAGGGCGCTGATTCTCGTGACTGCGGGCATGGGGAACCTCCCGTTGCCTCCCGATATAGGTCCGGTGGCCGGGGACCGATTCTAGGGGGGATGCGCCGGTCCGGGACCGAACGGGCGACCGGGCCTCGCGGCTGGCTCAGCGCCCTTTGCGCTGGTTACGAATCCGGGGTCTATCATCTGCGATTGCCGGTGCGGAGTGTCGGGACGTGCACAAATCCACGAAGCAGCAGCGGTCGAGCGTGCGGCGCAGATCCAGCCAGGCTTCGGACGGTGGAAGTCTCGACCAATCACTCGAGTCGGTGCCGAGAGTGTGACGGGGGACGTGACGGCAGCCTGCCGGTGAAGAACGCAGTCTCCCCTCTGCCTCAAGATTGTCACTCTCAGCATGACTTGGACACACCACGGCCCCACGAGGCATTATTCCTAACCGGTGAACCAGTACTAGCAACGATGAACGCTACGACTTGCTCTCCACCCGCTTGGACCAACGACAGCCTGACTGCCTTCATGGATGCTGCTCAGAAGAACAGGTTCGCGAACTTCGTTCGTAAGGCAATGTCGTCTCGCATCATCGAGATCGATCGGTGCTTCCAAACGGTCGCTGAACACTTGACAGACATCGACGACCACGAGCTCGTCCCGGCGTTGATGGTCATTCGCAGTCACGCGGCATATCGAGCGGCGTGTGAGCATGCCATGGCAGGCCAGGTTGCCGAGACGTTTCCGATGATCCGGGTCTGTCTCGAGTACGCCGGCTACGGCCTACATGTGGATAGGAATCACGGTTTGGCTCAAACGTTCCTAAGCCGTGAGGATAGCCAGGACGCGCAGAATGCGGTCAGACGGAGTTTCCGTATCAAAAAGATCCGCCAAACGATCGAGAACGCGAATCAAGATGTCGGGCAAGTGTTTCACCGGTTGTATGAAAGCTCCATCGGCCTCGGCGCTCATCCGAGCGAACTATCGCTCTCGGGCAGTCTTGGGCTAGGCGCGCCGGGGTCAGTGCACAGCAAGTACCTCCACGCTGACGGGCCGGCGCTCGACCTTGCGCTCAAAAGTAGCGCTGAGACCGGTGTCTGCGCGCTCGATGTCCTTCGAGAGGTGTTCAAGCAACGGTTCGCACTTCTGGGCGTGTCCGCTGATTTGGACGCCCTGCGTCAAGGTCTCTGAGTGACCTCAAGACCCTGCCACGGGCCACAACCCGCGTCGTCTGGCGGTTACCGTGTCCTTTGATCCTGGGTCCCTGGAAGTACGCGTCGAGCCATCGGGAGGCGGGGTCCGGGTCACCGCCAGGATCTTCGCCTCCATCTCCGGAGACAGAACCGTCGCCGGGTTGCCTGGCGCCTTGCGCGACGTGAGGGCCGGCACCCGGCCTTCCCGGAACCGCTCGCTCCGCTTGTTGATAAAGGCGGGCGTGCAATCGAGCCGCTCCTGGATGCTGGCCCAGGTCGCGCCGGACGCCAGCAGGAGGATGAGTTGCGCGCGGCGGGCGTCCTCTTGTCGGATCGTTCGCGAACGGGCGCGGCGCTTGAGTTCACACCGCTCCGGCGGCGCCAGGATGATGCGTTTCCTGAGCATCACCACGAACTACAGTTTTCCCGTCATTGGTACAACCCGCTAGTCGGTGTCCACGACAGGGTCCGGCGGGTAGTACGCGTCGTTCACCGTCAACCCGCCATTGCCATGACGGTAGTGGGTGCGGCCCTTGAGAATCTGGTTGGCCAGCTCGGTCGCGGAGCCAACGCTGTCCATGGATTGGCGTGCGAGGTACCGGATGAACGGGCGAAGGTCGCCTTCGTCCGCGATCTCCAGCATGGCGATGTAGTTCCGTTTTCCTATGGCGGTGACGATCGGGGGAAACTCGCCGTTGCGCACGAAGACGTAGGCCATCAGCAGGCGGGACATGCGGCCGTTGCCGTCCTGGAACGGGTGGACGCGCACGAACTCGTGGTGGAGCCAGGCGGCTTCGACCTCCGTTGGAAGCGCGCGGTCCGCATGGGAACGGTGGAACTCCAGCAGGCGGTCGAGTTCGGAGCGGACCTGCTCCGGCGGGCAGTACTCGTGGACGAAGCCGTCCGGGCGGCGCGGGTTGTTGGGACGAACCTTGTAGTCCCCCTTGCGGAGCGGGATCTGAATCCTCCTCCCGGTGAGTCCTTCGATTCCGGCGGCGGCGTCCTGGTGCCGGGTCAGGACCTGGTGAAGGGCCTTGAAGGTGTGGTGCGTGAGAGGGCTCCTCCCGGACGCCAGGTCGAATACCGCCTCCAGCGTCTCCTCCTGGTCCTCCAGCAGGCCGCGCAGGGTCTCGTCGGAGAGGTCGCCTATCAGGCTGTGCGCTCCCTGGACCCCCCTGAATCCCTCGGTAATGAGTTGCTCGGTGACGCCGCGGCGCAGGCGGTAGAGGTCTTCGACCTGGCCGGTCTCGATGGCGAATGCGCGTCTCCGCTCCCGGAGCCAGATGTCCATGAGCGTCCGGTCGGCCTTCCGGTCCTGGAGTCGCTGGCGGGCGTCCCGCCACCTGGTGACGAGCTCCCGGTAGGCGGGCACGCCCCAGGACTCCGCCGCCGGTGGAAGGTCCGCCACCGGACGCCACGCGACGCCCACGGGTTTCGGGCCGGGGGGTTCGGCCATTCCGCCTTGCCGCGCGCTAACCCAGCGCTTCCCGGGCCTCGCGCTCGGCCTCGCGCTTCCGGATGGTTTCGCGGCGGTCGCGGCCGCTCTTGCCCTTCGCGAGCGCCACCTGGACCTTGATCCAGCCGTTCCGGAGATGGATGCGGAGCGGCACCAGGGTCAGGCCCGCGGTGGTCAGCTTGCCGGCGATCCGCCGCATCTCGTCCTCGTGGAGCAGGAGCTTCCGGTTCCGTTCCGGATTCCCCTGCTCCGGAGGAGCGTTCACGTAGGGCGCGATGTGGCAGTTCACGAGGAAGATCTCGCCGTTCCGCTCGCGGCCGTAGGAGTCCTTGAGGTTCGCCCCGCCCGCGCGGCACGATTTCACCTCGGCGCCGGTGAGCGCGATGCCCGCCTCGAACTGCTCGAGGATGACGAAGTTTCGCCGCGCTCTCCGGTTCTCCGAAAGCACCTGCTCGTTGCGGAAGCCTCCCCCATGCGCTCCGGCAGCGCGCAACCGGCGTTTCTTCCTGGCGGTCTTCTTTCGACTCATGCACCGAGTCTAGCGGCCCTCGTGCCGGAATCAGCACGGCCCCGGCGCGGACGTTTACCATGCGGAAAACCGAAGATGCCCGAGTTCCTCTGCCAGGTCGGCGAACCCGCGGGCGACCTGCGGCGTCTCCGGCTCACCGCCCGGGACGCCGACGCGGCGCGCCAGGAACTCCAGAGCCAGGGGCTCCACGTCTTCGCGATCCGGCGCCTGTCCTCGTTCGCCGCGTTCGGCCGCCTCTTCGAGGGAGGAACTCCCTTCTTCCGCCGCCGTCCGGTGCGGAGCCGCGAGGTGCTGCTCTTCAACCAGGAACTGGCGGCCCTGCTGCACGCCGGGCTGCCGCTCGCGGAGTCGCTCGGCATCATGGTCGAGCGCATGGAGAACCCGACCTTCCGGGACGCGGTCCAGAACATCCTCGCCGAGGTCCGCTCCGGCGTGCCGATGAGCACCGCAGCCGGCCGCTATCCCTTCTTCCCCTCCGTCTATCCGGCGTGCCTCCAGGCGGGTGAGACCAGCGGCGACCTCCCGGGCATGCTCGTGCGGTTCACCGATGCGATGCGGGTGGCGGTGAAGGCCCGGTCGAGCCTGACCGCCGCGATGGTGTATCCCGCCTTCCTGCTGGCGGCCCTGCTCGGCACCGCCGCCTACCTCCTCCTCGGGGTGGTCCCGAACTTCATCCCCTTCTTCGTCGGCTTCGGCCAGGAACTCCCCCCCCTGACCACGGCGCTCCTCAGCGGCGCGGAGTTCATCCGGACGCACCTGCTGTGGGTGACCTCGGCCCTGCTGGCCGTGCTCCTGCTCTTCGCCGCCTGGTCCCGGACCGAGCGGGCGAAGCGGATTCGCGACCGCGGAATCCTCCGCCTGCCGGCCATCGGAGACGTGCTCCGGCTCTACGGCGTCTCCCAGTTCTCGCGGGCGCTCGGCACCCTGCTCACCGGCGGGATGCCGCTCGCGAACGCGATCCCGGTGGCCGCGCGCGCGGTGGGCAACCGCCACCTCCGGAGCGCGCTGGGACCCACCGCGGAGCTGGTCCGCGAGGGCCGCTCCTTCGTGGAAACACTCGCCGAGACCGGGGAGATCCCCGGGTTCGCGCTCCAGATGGTGCGGGTGGGCGAGGGAACCGGCGATCTCGCGCGGATGGTCTCCTCGGTCGCCGACTTCAACGACGAGGTGATCGAGAACCGGGTGACCGTGCTCCTGAGCCTCCTCACCCCGGTCGTGCTCCTGATCCTGGGCGGCTTCGTCGCGCTGGTGCTGCTCGCGATCTACCTGCCCCTCTTCAGCCTCGCCTCGGTGCCCCAGTTCTGAGATCGGACTTCCTGATGCGCGCGGAGACCGGACGGCCGGACGCCCAGCGCGGCTTCACCCTCATCGAGCTGGTGGTGGCCGCGGGGATTCTCGCGGTGCTGGCGATGGGGATCATCCCGGTCGCCAAGGTCGCCTCCGTGCGCGCCGACGAGATCGAGCTCCGCCGGAGCCTCCGCACCGTCAGGATGGCGATCGACGCCTACCGCGAGGCCGCGGAGGCGGGCGAGATCGACCCCGACTTCATCGAGCCCGACCACGAGAACTACCCGCCGGACCTCGAAGCCCTGGTGGAAGGCGTTCCCGGCCCGCGGGGTCCGGACGGGCGGGCCCCGGTGCTCCGTTTCCTGCGGCGCCTGCCGGTGGATCCGATGACCGGGCGCGCCGACTGGCTGGCGCGCTCCCACCAGGACGACCCGGGGCGCCTTTCCTGGGGCGGCCAGAACGTCTACGACATCCGCTCCGCCTCACCTCGCCTCGCCCTCGACGGCACCCCCTACCGGTCATGGTGACGAGATCGGCGCCCGCTCCCCGCGCCCCCGGCGCCGCCGGCTTCAGCTTCATCGAGATGGTGCTGGTACTGCTGGTCCTCGGGATCCTGTTCGCCATCGCGGTGCCCCGCTACCAGGCGCAGGTCCTCAAGGCGAAGGAGGCGGTCCTCGAACACAACCTGGCGACGATGCGGGAGCGGCTCGACCAGTACCGGGCCGACCACGACGAATTCCCGGCGAACCTCGCCGACCTCGTCGTCTCCGGCTACCTCCGGGAGATCCCCGAAGACCCCATGACGCAGTCCATCCTCTGGGAGGAGGTGCGCGACGGCTACGACCCCATGTTCCCCGACGCCCCGGCGGGGGTCTCCGACGTGCGCAGCCGCTCGGAGGAGGTGGGCAGCGACGGACGTCCCTATCGTGAGTGGTAACCGCGCCGGGAACCCTCCGCGCAATTCCGGGGGCTACGTTCTCTTCGGGGTGCTCATCGGCGTCACGCTGATGGGCATCGGAGTGACGGCGGCGGTCACGCTCTGGAGCCAGGTGGTGCAGCGCGACCGGGAAGCGGAGCTGCTGTTCCGGGGCGAGGCGGTGGTGCGCGCCCTCGAGCGCTTTCAGGAGGACCGGCCGGGGACGCTTCCCGAGACCCTCGACGAACTCGTCGAGGGCAATTACCTCCGGCGCGCCTGGCTCGACCCGATGACCGGGCGGAGCTTCCGGATCCTGCGCGCCGCGCCCCAGGCCGGGAATACCGGGGCCGCGACCGGCGCTGCCGGGGCCGGCCCGCCGCCCACGAATCCCGCCGGGGCAGAGGAGCGCCGGCCGGCGCCGGAGAGCCGGCGCACCGACGAAGGCGCCGCCGACCCCTCGTCCACGGGGATCACCGGGGTCGTCAGCACCAGCGACCTGCTCAGCTTCCGGACCTACGAGGGTGCGCGCCGCTACAGCGAGTGGCGCTTCGAGGCCCAGGTCAGCGCGTCCGCCGGGAGCGGTACGGCGGGCGAGACCGACGACGAGGAGCGGCCTGGCGCCAGACCGCGCTGACTCCCTATCCGCGCCGCGCGAACGCTTCTAGCCCGGCCCGCGGGCAGGCGCTTCGCTCGATGTAGTCGAGAAGGTTCCCCGCCAGCTTGCGGGTCCGCTTCTCGACGGCCTCGTCGAGGCATCGCCCCTCCGCGTCGAACACCCGGCCTACCCCCGCGACCGACACGGGGCCGGGGAGCACGATGGCCCCGACGTGGGACAGGACGCTCCGCAGGTGCTCCAGCGCCTTGACCGCCCCGATCGCGCCGGAGGCGGCGCCGATGAGCGCGGCCGGCTTTCCCGCCAGCTCCGACGGGTACCCGAGATTCTCGATCACCAGCTTCATCGCGGCGGCGTAGCTGCCGTGGTACTCGGGGGTCGCGAACAGCACCCCGTCGGCCTCCCGAACGGCGTCCTTCAGACGCTCCCGTCCGGGGGACTCACCGGGCTGGCCGGGAAACGGCAGGTCCAGTTCCGCGGGGTCGATCCGGCTCACCCGGACACCGGGGCGCTTCAGGAGCTCGTCCACGGCGAGAGCCAGGACCCGGGAAGTGAGGTTGCCGGGACGGGTGGTGCCCACGATGGCCGCGATGTGGACCGTTCCGCCTTCCTCAAACATGGTTTACGCCCTCCGGGATGGCCACTACGAGACGGTGGGGCGGAGGTTCCGCGCTGGTTCGCTAGCCCGCGTCCGGGCCACCACCATCGGCAAGGTACTGCGCGATGTACTCCGCCGGGTGGATTGCGTGGCGCTTCGTGGCATCGAGCACCTGGTGCCGGCAGGAGGTTCCGGCCGCCACCAGCGCGTCCTCGGTGGCGAGGCCCCGCACCGCCGGGAAGAGCCGGCGCTCGCCGATGGCGAGCGAGATCTCGTAGTGATCGGAGGTGTAACCGAAGCTGCCGGCCATTCCGCAGCACCCTGAATCCGCCACCGTGACCTCGGCGCCGGTGGTGGTGAGGAGGCCCGCGAGCGGCCCGGTCCCGCAGAAGGTCTTCTGGTGGCAGTGGCCGTGGGCAAGAACGTGGGACCCCTCGCCGCGGCCGCCGGTGAGCCGCGACAGCTCCTCGCGGTGATCGGCCAGGAACTCGTCGAAGAGCACCGCCTTCCCGGCGACCGCTTCGGCCGCCGGCCGATCGTCCTCCGGAACCAGGTCCGGGATCTCGTCGCGGAAGCTGAAGAGGCACGAGGGCTCGAGCCCCACGATCGGGGTGCCCCCGGCCGCGATCCCGCCGAGCGCCCGGACGCTCTCCCGGGCGAGCCGCCGGGCCCGGTCGAGCATGCCCCGGGAGATGGCCGGCCGGCCGCAGCAGACCGCTGGCGCCAGAACCACCCGGTAGCCGAGCGCCCAGAGCACCCGGCAGGCGGCGATCCCGATCTGCGGCTCGAAGTAGTTCGTGAAGGTGTCGGGGAAGAGCGCCACCTCACCCCGCGGCGCCGCCGCCGGGGCGGCCGCCTCCACCTTGCGGAACCAGCGCGTGAACGGCTGGTTCGCCAGGCTCGGAAGACTCCGGCGCCGGTCGAAACCGATCGTCCGGGAGAGCAGGGCGGCGGCCCACCCCCGTCTGTCGGCAAGGCGGGCGAGCGGGCCGAACCGGCTCCCCCAGCGGGCGAGCACATCGGGCGCCCCGAAGATCCGGTCGGCGAACGGACGCTTCCGGTCCCGGTAGTAGCGGTGCTGGAAATCGGACTTCAGCCGGGCCATGTCCACCCCGGACGGGCACTCGGCCTTGCAGGCCTTGCAACCGAGGCAGAGGTCGAGCGCCTCGAGCACCCGGTCCTCCGACTCCTTTTCCGGCGGCAGCCGTCCGTCGAGCAACGCCCGCAGCAGGTTCGCCCGGCCCCGGGTGGAGTGTTCCTCCTCCTTCGTCGCCATGAACGACGGACACATCGTCCCCACCAGTTCCTTGCGGCAGACCCCGGCCCCGTTACAGAGCTCAACCGCTCCCGCGAAGCCGCCGTGACGCTGGTACGGATAGACGACCGGCAGTTCCTCGGCCGAATAACCCTCGCCGTAGCGCAGGTTGTCGGTCATGGCCGGCGCGTCCACCACCTTCCCCGGATTCATGATCCCGGCGGGGTCGAACGCCGCCTTCAGGCGCTTGAACGCCGCGTAGACCCGCGGCCCGAAGACCTTCTCGTTGAAGTGGCTGCGCGCGAGGCCATCCCCGTGCTCGCCGCTCATCGCGCCCCCGAAGTCGAGCACCAGCTCGCAGATCTCCTGGGCCAGCGCATCCATCTTCCGGATTTCGGCGGGGTCCTTCAGGTTGATGAGCGGCCGGATGTGGAGGCAGCCGGCCCCGGCGTGCGCGTAGAAGCTCCCCTCGGTGTCCCGGCCGGAGAGGATGTCCTCGAAGCCGCGGATGAACTCGGGCAGCCGGGAGGGCTCGACCGCGGTGTCCTCGACGAAGGCGATGGGTTTCTTGTCGCCGGGCAGGCTCAGGAGGAGCGGGAGCGCGGATTTCCGGACCGCCCAGACGTTCTTCTGCTCCGCGGGATCGAGGATGCGGAGATGGGGACGGCCCTGCTTGCCGAGGCGGCGTTCGAGGTCGGCCAGCTTCGAAGCCACTTCGGCGCGGCTTCCGCCCGCGAATTCGACCAGGATGAGCGCCCCCGGCTCACCCTCGACGAAGTGGAGCCGCCGCGAGTATTCGAGCGACTCGCGGGCGAGTTCGAGAACCATCCGGTCCACGAGCTCGACCGCGGTCGGCCGGAGGTCGAGCGCCACCACCCCCGCCTCGAGCGCCGGGAGCAGCCCCTCGAAGTGGAGGACCGCGAGCCCCACCGCGGGCGGCAACTGGTAAAGCTTCACCCGCGCCTCCACGACGGTCCCGAGCGTTCCTTCGGACCCGACCACGAGGTGCGCCAGGTTGACCCCGGAGGGATCGAGCAGGACGTCGAGGTTGTAGCCGGACACCCGGCGGGGGATGCGCGGGAACCGCTCGTTGATGTCCTCCGAGTACTCGTCGCGAATCGCGAGGAGTTCGCGAAGCAGCGGGGCCAGCACCCAGTTCCCGCGCGCCCGGCGCCGGATGTCCTCCCAGCTCAGCCAGCCGAGCCGCTCGCAGCTCCCGTCGGGCAATACCACGGTGGCGTCGAGGACGTTCTCCACCGTCTTGCCGTAGACGAGCGAACGGGCGCCGGCCGAGTTGTTGCCGATCATCCCCCCGAGGTTCGCGCGGTTCGAGGTGGAGGTCTCGGGACCGAAGCGCAGCCCGTGGGGGGCGAGCGCCGCGCCGAAGGCGTCCTGCACGACCCCCGGCTGCACCCGCGCCCACATCTCCTCCCGGTTGATCTCGAGGACATTGCGGAAGTGCACCGAGAGGTCGAGCACCACGGCCTCGCCGACCGCCTGCCCGGCGAGCGAGGTGCCGCCGCCGCGGGGGAGGACCGGCGCCCCCGCCTCCCCGGCCACCCGGATGGCTTCCGCCACGTCCGCGGTGTGGCGGGGGATCACCACCCCGAGGGGCTCGACCTGGTAGATGCTGGCGTCGTTCGAGTAGAGGATCCGGCTCGCGCGGTCGAACCGCACGCTCCCCTCGATGCGATTCGCGAGTTCGCGCGCCAGCTCTCCCATGGGGCGGGGAGGGTACCGGGGTCCGTGTCAGGGGCGAAAGAAGGGAGCGCCCGGCCTCACTGGCCGCCATCGCGGCGTAATGGCCTGGAACGCCGACTTCAGGCGGCACCCGCGGCGCGAGAGCGCCGCGGAACTGCACCATGCCACCCACCCTCGCAGCCCACACCGCCTGGAACGCCGACTTCAGGCGGCACCCGCGGCGCGAGAGCGCCGCGGAACCACACCATGCCACCCACCCTCACAGCCCACACCGCC
>LXNJ01002357.1_pt1 | contig 10443 bp, 9 predicted proteins | sample 809081 | NCBI WGS metagenome assembly LXNJ01 (sample SAMN04870510, study PRJNA318959) | sponge metagenome | biome: sponge; feature: marine sponge reef; material: water | host: Petrosia ficiformis | place: Greece: Milos, Mediterranean Sea | collected 2013-05-29 | depth 5-7 m
CGTCATTTCCGGATTCTCGCTGGGCGCTTCGTCGATTGCCCTCTTCGCCCGCGTGGGCGGAGGTATCTATACCAAGGCGGCCGACGTGGGAGCCGACCTGGTAGGCAAAGTCGAGGCCGGTATTCCCGAGGACCATCCGCTGAATCCCGCCGCCATCGCCGATAACGTCGGCGACAACGTGGGCGACGTGGCCGGCATGGGCGCCGACCTCTTCGAATCCTACGTGGGATCCATCCTCGGCTCCATGGTGCTGGGCGCCGGCATTCTCGTGGCGGGCGTATACGATCCGGTCTTCATCACCCTGCCCCTGATCATCGCGGGCGCGGGCATCATCGTCTCGATCCTCGGCACATTCATGGTCTCGGTCAAGGAAGGCGGCAATCCCCAGTCCGGTTTGAACAAGGGGGAATTCGGCTCTTCCGCGATCATGGTCGCCGTGATGTATCTCCTCATCGACTATCTGCTCCCCGGTGAGTTTACCCTGGGTGGCGAGACCTATACCAGCCTCGGCGTGTTCATCGCGGCTACAATCGGGCTGCTGGCCGGACTCGGCATCGGCCTGATTACCGAATACTACACGGGAACCCACAAAGGACCCGTCACGTCCATTTCACGGCAGTCCGTGACGGGTACCGCCACCAATATCATCGCCGGCCTGGGCATCGGCATGCGTTCCACGGCCATTCCCATCCTGATCATTGCCGCCGGCATCATGGGTGCCTATTATTTCGCCGGGCTCTACGGAATCGCCATTGCTGCTCTCGGCATGCTGTCCAACACGGGCATCCAGCTGGCGGTAGACGCCTACGGTCCCATTTCGGACAACGCGGGCGGCGTGGCCGAGATGGCGGAACTGCCCCCCGAGGTCCGGCAGCGCACGGACAAGCTGGACGCGGTGGGCAACACGACCGCGGCAATCGGCAAGGGCTTCGCCATCGGTTCCGCGGCCCTGACCGCGTTGGCCCTATTCGCAGCCTACATGGTGCAGGTGGGTATCTCGACCATCGATATTGCGAATCCCCGCGTCATGGCGGGACTCTTCGTGGGCGGCATGTTGCCCTTCCTGTTCTCCGCCCTCGCCATGAACGCCGTGGGACAGGCGGCCATGGCCATGATCGAAGAGGTCCGGCGCCAGTTCAACGCCATTCCGGAGCTCAAGGCGGCGTTGTCGGTCATGAAGAAGAACGAAGGTAAGGATGAAGGGGAATGGACCCAGGAGGACCGGGACGTCTTCGAGGCGGCGAGTGGCAAACCCGAATACGCCCGGTGCGTGGAGATTTCCACCAAGGCGGCCATCCGGCGCATGGTCCTTCCCGGAATGCTGGCCGTGCTGACTCCCGTTGCCGTCGGTTTCATCTTCGGTCCGGAGACCCTGGGCGGACTCCTGGCCGGCGTCACCGTGTGCGGTGTGCTCATGGCCATCTTCCAGGCCAACGCGGGCGGCGCATGGGACAACGCGAAGAAGATGATCGAAGAGGGACTGACCATCGACGGGGTGCGGTACGAGAAGGGTTCAGAGGCCCACAAGGCCGCCGTCGTGGGCGATACCGTCGGTGATCCCTTCAAGGACACGTCCGGCCCGTCGCTCAATATCCTGATCAAGTTGATGTCGGTGGTTTCCCTGGTCATCGCCCCGCTCATCGCCCTGTAGACGACCATGACCCCCTTCTTAACCTTCCTCGGCAGACGCGTTCTCTGGGCGCTGACGAATATAGGCGACTTCGGCATGATGATGGTCGAAGTCGTCCGAAACCTGCCCCGGGTGAGGATGTACTGGGGGCTGATGGTCCACCAGATGTTCGAGATCGGCATTCACTCCATGCCGATCGTCCTGATCATCGCCTTCTTCGCCGGCCTGGTGACCGCGGTGCAGACCGGGTACCAGTTCCAGGGGTACGTACCCGCCTACCTCGTGGGCAGCGTCGTCCTTTCATCGGTGGTCCTCGAACTCGCGCCGGTACTCGGCGCCCTGGTGCTGTCGGGACGGGTGGGCGCCACCATCGCGGCCGAACTCGGCACGATGCGGGTGACCGAGCAGATCGACGCCTACGAGGTGATGGCGATGAACCCCATCATCTACCTGGCGATCCCCCGCATCATCGCCGGCATGTTCATGCTGCCGGTCCTCGTGGTGTTCGCCGACCTGATCGGGGTCCTGTCGGGCATGGTCGCGGCCATCGACCGGATGCAGGTGAGCATCCCCGATTTCGAACGGGGCATGCGGGAGTTCTTCCGGACCAAGGACGCCTTTTTCGGGCTGTCCAAGGCCTTCTGCTTCGGTATAACGATCACCACGGTCGCCTGCTACCAGGGTTTCAAGGTGAAACCGGGCTCAGGCGCGGAAGGCGTGGGCCAGGCGACCACCAATACCGTGGTGGTTTCGTGCATTCTGATCCTGTGCCTGGACTACCTGTTGGCCAGGACGATACTGTAAACCTGGGGGTGCCGCGTGACGTACTCTAAAAACAGTTTGCTGCCCGACGAGGCGAAACTGGGCATGGTCTTTCTCCTGGCGATTATCATTTTCGTCTGGGGCCTCTTCTATCTGAAAGAGTGGCGCGTAACGGGAGACACCTACCTCGTCGAGGTGCGCTTGAGCAGCGCCGTCGGGGTCAAATCCACCGACCCGATCCTCGTGGGCGGCGTGCGTATCGGGAAGGTGGAGGCCGTGACGCTCGATGACCTGACGCCCATCGTCACCCTGCGCATCGACGAACCCTACGAGATTCCCGAGGATTCGCAGGTGGAGGTGATTTCGCGCAGCGTCATGGGCGAGAAATCCATCAACATCCAGAAGGGCGTCAGTTCGAATATGGTGCCGCCGGGAGGCAAGCTGGTGGGCACGACCGCACCGGGGATTTCCGATATGTTCACCCAGGTCGATTCCGTTACCGTAAACTTTCGCGACTTGTTGAATAACGCCAACATCCTCCTGGATCCCGATCGAGACAAGTCGATTAAGAGCAGTCTAACCGGCGTGCATGATCTGACCGTCGAACTGCAGAAGACCCTTAAACGGGAGAGTGCCCAGGTCAACCGGGTCTTGGCGAACATGGACTCGCTGGTGGTCAACGCGAAGAACCTGAGCGAGACCGAACGGACCAAGGTGTCGAATACCCTGGACAACCTTGAAAGCACTTCGGGCCAGTTGAAGGCCCTGGTGAACGAACTGCAGTCCACGAATACGTCGCTGGATAACATTCTCGCCCGGATGGACCGGGGCGAGGGTACGATCGGGAAGCTGCTCCAGGACGAAAGCCTGTACGAAGACGTGGACCGCGTGTTCGTCAAGATGGACCGCCTGGTGTCCAACCTGGACGAGCTCGTCGTCGATCTGAAGGCCAATCCCGGCAGGTACGTGAAGGTCGAGATCTTCTGATAAGTCTGTTACCATGATTGGAAAAGACAGGGGAAAAAACCCATGCCCAACGTATTGTCGGAAGCGCTGGACGGTTATCTGACCGGCCTGATGCCTGACAGGGACGAGGTCCTGACCGAGATGGAGGTAAAGGCGACGGCGGAACGGATACCCATCGTCGGTCCCCTGGTGGGCCGCGTGCTGTACCAGATGGCCACGCTGAGCGGCGCCCGCCGCGTGTTCGAAATGGGATCGGCCATCGGCTATTCGACGATCTGGCTCGCCCGGGCGGTGGGCCCTGAAGGCCGCGTATACTACTCCGACGGCAGTGAACGGAACGCCGCCCAGGCCCGCGGGTTCATCGAACGCGCCGGCGTGGCGGACCGCGTCGTGATCCAGGTGGGGGACGCACTGGATCTGCTGGAGCAGGCCGAGGGTACCTTCGATCTGATCTTCAACGACGTGGACAAGCACGACTATCCCCGCGTATTCGACCTGGCGCTGCCGCGAATTCGACCGGGCGGCCTGCTCATCACCGACAACACGCTCTGGAGCGGGCGCGTGACCGAGCCTTCCGACGACCGCTGGACATCGGCCATCCAGGAGTATAACCGTAAGGCCTACGGCACCGATGAGATCTGGACGACGATCATCCCCCTGCGGGACGGCGTGGCCGTCAGCGTGAAGAGGTAAGCCTCCGCCGTGCGGAAACCGGACTCCCCGCCTGAACTGGATATCATTTCGATCGGCGAATGTATGATCGAAATGTTCTGCGAAGGCCCCCTAGCCAGTACAGACACCTATACCCGTACCTTCGCCGGCGACACCATGAACATGCTCGTGGCGGCCTCCCGTCTCGGTGCGAAGACCGGATATGTCACCCATGTCGGCAACGACCCCTTCCAGGAATTCCTGACCGGAGCGTGGCGATCGGAGGGTATCGACCTGACCTGCGCCACGCCCCTGGACCGGCCCAACGGACTCTACTTCATCTCGATCCTGCCCGGCGGCGAAAGGGAATTCACCTACTACCGCGCGGGCAGCGCCGCGAGCTGCCTCGAACCGGCCGATATCGATCCGGATTACATTGGAAGGGCGAAGATCGTCTATGCCAGCGGTATTTCCCAGGCTATTTCAGAAAGCAGCCGTGCGGCCGTGCTGGAGGCTTTTCGGATTGCACGTGAACGCAAGGTAACGACCGCCTTCGATACGAATCTCAGGCTCGGGCTGTGGTCCCTGGAGGATGCCCGCGCGGCCCTGGACGAGATCGTCCCCTACGTGGATATCCTCCTGCCCAGCGCACCCGAGGAAAGCGAGGCGCTCTACGGTACGGGCGATGTCCTGGCGGTCATCGAGACGGCGCGGGAAAGGGGCGCGGAGCTGGTCGCGGTCAAGTGCGGCGCGGCGGGCGCCGTGCTCGCGATGGGCGACGAGATCCACGAACTTCCGGCCTACGTCCCGGAGCACGTGTCCGATACTTCCGGTGCGGGAGACGTCTTCAACGGTGGACTGCTGTACGGTTTGACCCATGGCATGAACGCCATCGACTCCGCGCGGCTCGGCACGGTCATGGCCGGCCTCAAGGTCCGCGGCCGCGGAGCGACTTTCTCCATCCCATCCAGGGAAGAGGCATTCAGCGTGTTTGAAGGTATCGGGGATCGGACAGGCGCGGGGTAACCATGTAATTGGCTATCGGAGGTTCATATCTATAAAGGTGCTTCGGTATCTTCGGCCGGGTCTTCCGGTCGTGAGAATGCGTTCCCTTCTTCATCCTCCCTGCCGTCGACTTCCCCTGGTGTGTCTCCGTCCGCTCCCTCGCTTACCCCTTCGTCTTCATCTGCCACGACGTCGTTCTCCCGCATCTCGTCGATAAGGTGATTCACCTTTTCGCGCAGCGCGTCGGCCTGGCGTCCCAGTTCGTCCATTTCATCGAGCAGCTTCTCGAATTCTTCGTCGCCCATCGCGGCGCCGTTCGCGCGCTTGTCTTTGCCGTTCCTGTCATCGCCGTCCATGGTTCGCTCCGTTCCGTACCGGGTCGCGGGATATGCCCCTGTACATGAATCAACATGGGAAAACTAAACGTATGAGTACCTGTTGTCAACAGTAAGCGCCGTGGTACCGGGCGGGAAGGTAATCTCGAATTGACGGAAACGGACTGTACTGTATATTGAAATCTCGTCGAATCACGGCCCTTTATCCCGACAGGTATGGATGACTTCTCAACGCGATCCGGCATCAGACTGGTACAAGACCGCATTCCGCTACGACTACCTGCGGGTGTATCCTCATCGGAACGACGAAGAGGCGCGCCGCCAGGTAGATTTCCTCCTCGCCAGGCTGGACATTCCTACGCAGAGCGCGGTGCTGGATCTCGGATGCGGCGATGGCCGGCACAGCCTGGAACTTACACGGCGCGGCTACAGGGTAACCGGACTCGACCTGTCGGATGAACTGCTCGAACGGGCACGCCGCCGCGGCGCGGACGAAGGGCTGGATGTCAACTTCATCCAGGGGGACATGCGCGATTCGCCCGGGGCATCCGGATTCGATCTGGTCGTTAATTTCTTCACCAGCTTCGGCTATTTTCGGGAGGACGGAGAGAACGCACGGGTCCTCGACGCCATTTCCAGGTCACTGCGGCCTGGAGGTCACTTCCTCATGGATTACCTGAACCGCGATTTCGTTATTGCCACGCTTGTTCCGGCGGACCGTCGTACCGTCGATGGCATGGAAGTCGAGCAGAAGCGCTGGATCACGGGAGATCCGTCGGTGGCGAACGATCACGTACGGATAAACAAGCAGGTGCGGATCAGGGAAGACGGTGCGGAGCGGAGCTACGACGAATCCGTACGGATGTATACCCTGGAGGAGCTCGATGCCATGATAGGCCGCGTCGGGTTGAAGATCACGCAGACCTATGGCGACTTCGATGGACAGCCGGTCAGTGGCGACGCACCACGTAACATCCTGATCGGGCAGACCAGGCAGGCCACGCCGGCCAGTTAAACGAACCAGCGCGCGCAGATAACCCGGCACGCGACGATACCGTGACGAGAACCCCGACCCTATGCCTGTCATATCGCTTCTTACCGACTTCGGCCACCGCGATGCCTTCGTGGGTACCATGAAGGGGGTCATCCTGGGGATCTGCCCCGCGGCCCGGATCGTGGACCTGTCTCACGGTATTACGCCCCAGCGGATCGCCGAGGGCGCCTTCGTGCTGCGTACGGCCTACCCTTATTTCCCGGACGGTACCGTGCACGTGGCGGTCGTCGATCCCGGCGTGGGCGGCGACAGACGGGCACTGATCGTCGAAACGCCCCGGCACCGGTTCGTGGGACCGGATAACGGCATCTTCGCCCACGTGTACGCCAGGGAGACCGACCTGCGCGTCATTTCCCTGACAGAAACCCGTTACATGCTTCCGGGTATCAGCAACACCTTTCACGGCCGGGACGTCTTCGCGCCCGTGGCGGGTCATCTCGCGCTGGGCAGGCCCCTTTCCGACTTCGGACCCGAGATCGACGACTACCACACTGGACCGCCCTCCGAGCCGGCGGTTCACGGAGGAGGGATCGAGGGTCACGTATTGCATATCGACCGCTATGGCAATATAATAACGGATATCGACGAAGCGCTCTTTCTCGAGATCACCCGGGGGAAGCGGTTTCGGATCAGGTTGTCCGGCCTGACACTGGATCGTGTCAGCGCATCCTACGACGAAGCGGCCGGCGGGTCGGCCCTGGCCATCCTGGACAGCGCGGGACTGCTCGAAATCGCCGTAAACGGAGGGCACGCGGCCGAGTCGCTGGATGTTTCAACCGGGGACCGTGTAGACGTGGAATTGGATTAGCGACCGGGATTTCAAAGACGATTTCCTCATCTGGGTACGACAGGATTCACCCGTAGGCTCAAACTGTATACCGGAGACCGTTTATGTCCGACATGTATCAACCCAACGAGTCGTTTCGCAACAAGGCGCACCTGAATAGCCTGGAAGCATACCAGCGGGAGTACGAACGGTCCGTGGCCGATCCCGAAGCCTTCTGGGCCGAGCATGCGGAATCGTTCCACTGGTTCAGGAAGTGGGACAGTATCCGGTCCTACAACTACGATCTCCGCGAGGGACCCGTAGACATCAAGTGGTTCGAAGGCGGCCGCACCAACATCGTGTATAACTGCATCGACCGCCATCTCGAGACCCGGGGCGGGCAGACGGCCATCATCTGGGAAGGCAACGAACCGGGCGAGGACGGCAGGCTCACCTACCGGGAACTGCACGAGCAGGTCTGCCGGTTCGCCAACGTGTTGAAATCGCGCGGCGTGGGCAAGGGCGACCGGGTGTCGATCTATCTGCCCATGATCCCCGAACTGGCCGTGGCCATGCTGGCCTGCGCCCGCATCGGCGCGGTCCATTCCATCGTGTTCGGCGGGTTCTCGGCCGACTCGCTCTCGGACCGCATCGTGGATTCCACCTGCAGGACCGTCATTACCACCAACGGGACCCATCGCGGCGACAAGCCGGTGTTCATGAAGCCGGTGGCCGACGAAGCCATGGCCTCGGCGGAAAAGGAAATGGGCGAACCGGTCACCACCTGTATCGTGGTCGACCGGGTGAAGGACGATCCCGATTTCGAGTTTCCCATGCAGGCGGGCCGGGACTACTGGTGGCACGAACTGATGGCCGATGCGGACGCCGACTGCCCGTGCGAGGAAATGAACGCGGAGGATCCGCTGTTCATCCTCTACACCTCCGGGTCCACGGGCAAGCCGAAGGGCGTGCAGCATACCGTCGGCGGGTACATGGTATACACCGGGGTCACCCACCGCTACGTGTTTGACTACCACGAAGGCGACATCTATTTCTGCGGTGCGGACATCGGATGGGTCACGGGCCACTCCTACATCATCTACGGACCCCTGGGCAACGGCGCCACGACGATCATGTTCGAGGGCATACCGACCTACCCGGCGCCGGACCGGTGCTGGGAGATCATCGAAAAGTACGGCGTCAACCAGTTCTACACGGCGCCGACCGCCATCCGCGCACTGGCCCGGGAGGGCGAGGACTGGCCCGCCAGGCACCCCATGCCCACGCTGCAGCTCCTAGGCACGGTGGGCGAGCCCATCAATCCCGAGGCATGGCGGTGGTACCACGTGAACGTGGGCAAGGAGCGTTGTCCGATCGTGGACACCTGGTGGCAGACGGAGACGGGCGGGATCATGATCTCTCCCCTGCCGGGCGCCATACCCACCAAGCCGGGTTCGGCAACCCTGCCCTTCTTCGGGGTGAAGCCCGTGCTGCTCGACGGCGAGACCGGCCGGGAACTGGAAGGCAACGGGATCATGGGCGTGCTGGCCATCAAGGAGCCGTGGCCCGGTCAGATGCGCACGGTGTACGGGGACCACCAGCGGTTCGAGGACACCTATTTCCAGCAGTACAAGGGGTATTATTTCACCGGGGACGGCTGCCGGCGGGACGAGGACGGATACTACTGGATCACGGGACGGGTGGACGACGTAATCAACGTCTCGGGCCACCGGATGGGCACCGCGGAGGTGGAGAGCGCGCTGGTCGCCCACGGTTCCGTGGCCGAAGCGGCCGTGGTGGGATTCCCCCACGAGATCAAGGGACAGGGCATCTACGCCTACGTTACCCTCAACGTGGGCGAGGAGTACACGGAGGACCTGCGCGCGGATCTGAAGAAGCAGGTGCGCTCGATCATCGGCCCCATTGCCACGCCCGACGTGATCCACTGGGCGCCGGCGCTGCCGAAGACGCGCTCCGGCAAGATCATGCGCCGCATCCTGCGGAAGATCGCCACCAACGAATTGGACCAGATCGGCGATACGACGACGCTGGCGGACCCGGCCGTGGTGGACCAGTTGATCGAGAAAAAGTAGGCAGGGCGCTCAGCTTCGGCCGCCGCAGGCCACGACGGTCTGGCCGGTCACGAAGCTGGAATCCTCAGAGAGCAGGAATCGGATCACGGAAGCCATTTCCCCGGGAAGTCCGATGCGTCCCAGGGGCGTGGAAGCGATGAGCCGGTCGATGGTGCCCGGATTGCCCGTTCCGGCCAGATCGGTGTCGGTCAGCCCCGGCGCCACGCAGTTTACCCGGACATTATGAGGCGCGAAAGCCTCCGAACAGTGCCGCGTAAGGGAAATGACCGCCGCCTTGGTGGTGGCGTAGTGGATCATTTCTTTCTTCAGGATTACCCCGGCAAGCGAAGCTACGTTGACGATTCGGCCGAATCCGCGAGCGATCATCTCGTCCTTCACCGCCCACGTCGTCAGGAACACCCCGTCCACGTTCACCGCGAACATGCGTTTCCAGTCCGCGAAGGCGAGTTCCGCATGATGCTGGCTCGTGGCGATCCCCGCGTTGTTGACCAGCAGATCGACCGGTCCGAGTCGATCGCGCACTTCCCCGGCCATCCGATTCACATCGCATTCCGATGACACATCGGCCTTCACGATCATACCCTCGGCGCCGGCTTCTTCTACCATTCCATGCGTCGTTCTTGCCGCGTCCTCGTTGTTCGCGTAGTTGATCGCCACCCGGGCGCCGTGTTCCGCCAGCATGACGCACGTGGCACGACCGATCCCCCTGGAGCCGCCGGTTACCAGCGCGGTGCAGCCCGCGAATTCCGCAGACTTCGTTGACGCCTCGGTCATCAGCCGTACGCTCCTTTGCCATGGCGGCCCAGCATGCGCTGCAGGCGGGGCGAGGCCTCGGCCCACACGTGATCGGGCATGCGGTAGTCGATGAATGGGTATAGTTTCTGCGAGACGAACCGCTTGCTGTAGGTGACGCCGGCCATGAGCCGGGTGCGGTCGGACGCGTTAGGCGCCCCGCGGTGCCAGACCTGGTTATTGAACATGTAGGCGTCGCCCTTCCGGACGAGGAAGGAATGGGGACCCCGTCCGTCAAACTCCGGATGGTCCTGTTCGTGCGGCAGGTGCGGCTGGCGGCCCGCGTAGTGGCTGCCGGGAACGACCTGTGTCGGTCCGAAGCGCACCGCCTCCACATCGGTCAGCGGCGTGAAGGTCTGCATGACGAAACAGGGCGGGGGCACGGCGGG
>LXNJ01002358.1_pt1 | contig 10437 bp, 9 predicted proteins | sample 809081 | NCBI WGS metagenome assembly LXNJ01 (sample SAMN04870510, study PRJNA318959) | sponge metagenome | biome: sponge; feature: marine sponge reef; material: water | host: Petrosia ficiformis | place: Greece: Milos, Mediterranean Sea | collected 2013-05-29 | depth 5-7 m
GCGCGATGTCGGCACGGTACCCGTCCACGCGTGCCCCGAAATCAAAGAGAACGAGGTCTCCCGGCCGAATCCGACGCGAGCCGGGCGTGTGGTGGGGCAAGGCCGAATTGGGACCGGAGGCCACGATGGGCTCGAAGGCGGGGGCTTCTCCGGTGCCAAGCCGCAGCAGGACCACGAGCCGGGCGGCGACTTCGGCCTCGGCGGGGCGCTTTGACCAGTCCACGGAGGCTCTCAGCTCCGTGAGCGCGTGTTCGGAGGCCACGATCGCGTCCGAAATGGCGCGGACTTCCTCGCGGTCCTTGGTCCGGCGCAGGTCTTCGGTGAGCTCCCCGTTCGGAATCAACGGGAAGCCCGGTCCCAGCGCAGCCTCAAGCGTGTTGAAATCCGAAACCAGGAGGGCGTTCGGATCGAACTCCACCTCGCCCAACCCCGCGGGGCGGCCACTGGGGATCTTGACACTGCCCGCGATGACCTTCGCCATTTCCCTGGGCCAGCCCCGCGACGCGATGGCGACCCCGATTTCCTCGTCCACCTCACGGGCCGCTTGTTCCTCGTACCTGGAATCGGTGACGAGCACCGGACGGCCGCCCAGACCGGGGTTGGGGATCCAAAGTACGCCCGATGAACCGGTGAACCCGGTGAGGTGCCTGACGCTGGCAAGCCGCGTGATCAGGACGCCGGCCCCCTCGTCGGAAACAATCAGGCGACGCCGGCGTTCGGGCAGGCACGTTTCCCGCCGCGGCCCCGGCACGGCTTCTCGAAGAACCTTGGTCAGGCCGGGCCCCGGTCCAACAGGTCCAGCAGCGCCCGCACCCCCAACACATAGCTCTGAGCGCCGAACCCCGAAATCACGCCCGCGGCCGCACCGGCCAGCATGGAACGGTGCCTGAAGGGCTCTCTGGCCAGGACGTTGGAGATGTGCACCTCCACGAAGGGCCGCCCCGACGCCAGAAGTGCATCCCGGATTGCGATGCTCGTGTGGGTGAGGGCGGCAGCGTTGATCACCCAGCCGTCTATCGAGTCGCCTCGAGCGTGGATCTGCTCGACGAGCTCCGCCTCGCTGTTTGACTGGAAAAACTCCGCCCCGGCGCCGTGCCCGGCGCAGTGCTCCCTGACCAGGGCTTCAATGTCCTCAAGAGTGGCGCTGCCGTAGATGCCCGGTTCGCGGCGGCCCAGCAGGTTCAGATTGGGACCGTTCAGGACTGCGATCCGCCGGCGTTTGGTTTGCGATTCCATTTAGTGGTCGGTCGTCCCATAGGGTGCCTCGGTGTCTCGCTCCCGCGAGACTGCCGCACGATCCCTGGCCGCTAGCCTCGCGGTCCGGAGCCCTTCGGCGAGTACCGGATCATAAGGGGCGCGCGCCAGGAGCTGCCCGTAGACACACGCAGCCCGGTCGTAGAGCCCCTGCCGAAAGTAGATGTCAGCCAGTGTGACGGTCGCGATCTGGTCTTCCATCGGGTCCGTTGGGTCAGCGAATGAGGATCAGAAAAACGCCGAAATGAACATACTTGGCCAAGCCGCTACCGCGCAGGGCAGTGAGCCGGCCCAGATAACGCCGCACGGTGGTGTGCGAGACTCCAAATGCGCGTCCGAACTCCGCGCCGTTCCAGATTTGCCCGTGCCAGGACGTGTGCCGGTAGCCGGTAGGCCGGTAGCGGGGGCACGAGCCGGGCTAGCAGCCCCCTCTCGCTACGCACATTGCCGACAGCCAAATGCGGGGCTAGTATTTTGGGTTGCGCCGCAGGCGTCCCGGCGGGGCTGAACCGCTCTTTCCCCCAAAGCTCAGTAGACTCGGTAAGCCTATGTTCATGAATAAGATGCGCGGCAGCGCCAAGGTCGTAATGCTGGCCATGGTGGTCGCTTTCGCCGCGTGGCTCGTCCTGGATGGCATCACTGCGATGCAGGGCGGCGGGATCGCCGGTGCTTCCAACCCCGTCGTCGGTACCGTTGGCGGTCGCGATATCCGCCTGGCGGAATGGAACGCATTTCTGACCAACCGTCTGGCGATAGCCAGGGGGGCTGGCGGGACCATGACCGACGAAGAGGTGTTCTCCACCACGGAAGATGCATGGGAGGGGATGATTCAGGCAGCGCTGATTCAGGCGCAGCTGGATGAACTGGGTATAGTGATCAGCGACGCCGAGATCCAGCAGGCCTTCCTCACCCGGCCGCCGGCGGAATTCATGGAATACCCGGCTTTCCGGACCGACGGGGAGTTCGACATCCGGAAGTACCAGCAGTTCTTCACGGACCCGACCACGGACGAGCAGACCCTGCTGGAGATGGAGAACTACTACCGGGCCATCCTTCCGACGAGCAAACTGGACGAGATGGTGCTCAGCGGCGTCCATGTCTCGGACTCCGAGGCGTGGGAATTCTACCGCGACGCCAACGAGACGACCCGCGTACGCTTCGTGAAGCTCCACCCCGACCAGGCGGTTACCGACGCGGAGGCGCGCACGCTCATCACTGAAGACCGGATCCGCGCCGCGTATAACGAAAGGCGCGAGGACTTCATCAATCCTCCAACCGCAACCGTCAACCTTGTAACCCTGGATCTGGTCCCGTCCGCGGAAGACACCACCGAGGCCCGGACCCGCGCGCAGGAGCTGGCCGACCGCCTGGCCGCCGGTGAAGACTTTGCCGAGCTGGCGACCGCCGAGTCAGACGATTCGGTTTCGGCGGCTGTCGGGGGGCAAATGGGGTGGAGGCCCCGCACCACCTACGATCCTGCGCTGGTCGCGGCCGCGGAAGAGGCCGGACCGGACCACTTCGCCGGCCCGGTGGAAACGGCGTTTGGGATCCACTTGCTGCGGACCGAGCAAGAAAGCGCCGATTCGCTGGCGCTGAGCCAGATCCTGGTGCGGGTCGAGGTCTCCCGTACCACCGAAGACGACTTTTTCGATCGCCTGGAGTTGCTGGAAGAGACTGCCCTGCTGCACGGACTTGAAGCCGGAGCTCTCGCGGCTGACACCGATGTTCGGGAAGATGTGGTACTGATCGACGGGACGTCGTTCGTGCCCGGGGTCGGCCAGCTCAGTGTGGGTGTCGATTGGGCTTTCGGGGACGATGTGCTTCCAGGCGACGTCTCCGAGGTTTACGAGAACTCCGTGGGTTTCAACCTCCTGGAACTGGTGCAGGTCACCCCCGAGTCGCAGGTCTCCCTGGAGGATGCCAGGAACAACCTCGAGGCCCAACTCTTGCGAGAAACCAAGGCCGAGCTGGCCCAGGGGCCGGCCCGGGAGTTACTCGCGGCAATCCAGGGCGGAGAAACGATGGACGATGCCGCCGCCCGCCTGGAGCTGGCAGTGGAAGAACCCCCCGAGTTTGGCCGGTACGATTTTGTTCCCGGACTGGGGCAGCGCTCCGAAGCCATCGGCGCATCGTTTGGAGCGGCCGTCGGCGCCGTTTTCGTGGCGGAAACCCGGGACGGCCCGGCGGTCATTGAGGTGCTGGAACGGATGGAAGTTGACCGGGCCGATTATGAGTCGATCGCACCGTTCGTGATGGAACAGATCCGCAGCCAGATGGCCGCGGCCTATGCCCAACAGTGGATCGCGGGGGCGCGGGAAACTTCGCTGATTGAGGACCACCGAGCGCGACTGGACGAGCTGGCCGAACTGGCGGCCCAGCAGGTCTCTTTCTAGTTTCCGGGCCGCCCAGGGCGCCGACTACCCGGGGCTGGGGGGCAGCAGTTACCGAATAACGGGGTCGCTCTCGGCTGGCTCGGCAGGCTGATCGGACGCACTGCCGCTTGACGAGAGCTGAGACTGGTCCTGGCCAGGTTCAACCTGGCGGATTTCGCTTATTGAACCCTTGAACTCCCGGATTCCCTTGCCCAGGGATTTCCCTATCTCGGGCAACCGCTTGGCCCCAAAAAGCAGAATCATGGCACCAAAAATGACGATGATCTCCGTCGTGCCTAATCCGAACACTTGTCGACTCCGTTGTTTATAGCAGCGATTTGGAGAACCAGGCTACCCCGACAATTCCCACGATACTCATGAAATTGGCCCGGATTGCAACGGGCCCCACCGTGAACGCGATGACCCGCAGGTCAATGCTGAGCGGACCAACAGACGGAGAAACGCTGGCCAGGAAGAACTCGCGGGTTGCGGACCCCTGAGGGAGCGCCACCCCTATGAGCTCCGAAAGCAGGGAGCCCAGGACGAATCCGACCGCGATGACCAATGCGGCCCTCCGCCACGAACGGAATTCGCCGCGCCACCCCGGAGAACCGACCTGCCCGACTCTCTCCATTCAGTCCTCTAGTTGATTCGATCGACTACGTAGTCAACCGCCTCCCGCAGGGCGTTGGCGTTTTCTCCGTGCGGAACCCCGTCCAGCATCTTGCGGGCCTTGTCGGCGTGTTCCCGCGCAACCTCGACTGCCTCTTCGACTCCGCCGCTGTCCAACACCACCCTGGTAACTTCGGCCACGGCAGACCGTGACGGGTCCGGATCGGCGAACAAGGCCTCAACCCGGGAACGGTCCTCCGGTCCCATAATGTCCAGTGCGGCAATCAGGGGCAACGTCACTTTGTGTTCGCGCAGATCCTGACCGCGCGGTTTCCCGGTTATTTCCTCCGGGGCCAGGTAGTCAATCAGGTCGTCCACAACCTGGAACGCCATACCGAGGTGTACCCCGAACTCGGCCATGGCCTCGCGGTACTCCGGCGCTCCCGTCATCGCTCCCAGTTCGCACGCGGCAGACATCAGCGACGCGGTTTTGAACTCGCACAGGCGGTCGTAGTCACGGCGCGTGAAATTGAGCCCGTCGTGCAGGACAAGCTGCCGCATTTCCCCGATCGTCATCTTGTTCGCCGCGGAGGCCAGGACCTCAATAATGTCCAGGCGACCAAGCGTGGCCGCTTCGATCACGGCCCGCGAATACAGATAGTCCCCGGCAATAATCGCCACCTGATGCGACCACTGTGCGTTGACGGTTGGCCTGCCGCGCCGGCGCACTGAATGGTCGACGGCATCGTCGTGCACGAGCGTGGCCACGTGCAGCAACTCTACGACGGAAGCAACGCGGGTGCCGTCGGAGGTCGGTCGGCCCGTTAGTCCGTCCGCGAGCAGCGCCAGGGTCGGCCGGAGCAGTTTGCCAGTCCGGGAGAGCAGGTAGCCCCCGACCTCGTCCAGGGAGTTGAACCCTGACACCGCGTAACCGCGAAGCTGGGCGTCAACCTCGGAAAGGCCCGGAAGCACCGGCCGGCGCACTTCGTCCAAGGTCGCGGCGGTTGCGGCGAGGAAACCAGGCATCAGCTGCGATTCTTCAACGTCTGCTGGGGTTTATCAACGTTCGAGCAGGTCCTCGGATGTCCGTTGGTCGTAGTCGAATTTCAAGTCGGGCGCGTCAGCCAACCGCACGCTCATCTGGAAGATGAAATTACCGTTGGGCGCGCGGGCGAATAGGAAGGACGCGACCCAGCGGTGAAGATCGCGGTCCAGACTGAGCCGGTGCTCCCCGAATTCGGAGTCCGTCAAGTTATAGCTCGTACCCCACGTGAGGCCCCAACTGGGGCTGGGTTGCATCGACAGTACGGCATTGATCGACTGGCGCCCCCGGGAGTCCGCGGTGTCGGTGCCCCGGGTTTTCTGCAGCGAATAGGTCAGCGAAAGGGTCCACGGGCCGCCGTCGCGAAGCCCCGGGTCAAACGGGTCCGGGTTCTCGTTGAAGCTCTGCAAGCGGTACCGGGAGCTGCCGAGGTTATTGAGGCGCTGCCGTGAGCCCTGCGCCCCCGCCCCACCCCCGCTGCCGAGGCCCATGATGCCCCCAAGGCCGGTCGCCGAGCTGAAGGTGAAGCTCCCGGTTACGGCGGAAAGAAACGGCGAGAGCGTTCTCTCTTCCCCGCTCCCTTCGAACAAATCGAACGACATGTTGAACGACAGCCCGCGCAGGAGATCGCTGTTGATGCGGTGGCTCCAGTTGTCGGTGATCAGGGCGGGCTGGTTCTCCCGAGAGAAATCAAACTGCAGGGCGCTGGAGTTGATTCCCAGCAGCACCACGTTTCTTCGCTCCTGAGCCCTGCGCGGCGGCCCCTGCAGACCCCCGTATCTCCCTGACAGCGAACCCGGCCCGGCCAGCGGATCGCCGGGCAGGCCCGTCGAGTCAGCAATCACCGTGTCACCCGCCGCGGCCAGCGAATCCGCTGTCGCCAGAGCGCTGTCTGCCTCAGCGGCGACGGGGTCCACCACCGGACCCGCTCCGGGGTCCGCGCCCGCTCCCATTGAATCGACCGCAGCGGAATCCACACCCGCTGCCGCCGAATCCAGCGCCGCTCCGGGAGGAGGTCGCGGGCCTCTCCTCTGGGCGCGGATCCACGGGTTGTCGAGCATGGCGGTGGAGTCCGCGATGGCGAGGGAATCCAGGCCGGGCATTCGACCCTGGAGCAGAGCTTCCGCCTCGCCATCCAGTTCGATGTCTTCCCGGAGTTTGGCCTCGAACGTCTGGTTGATGGTGAGGCTCAGCCGGTTCTGCACCCCCGAACTTCCACCGGGGAAACCGGGAATCGCCAGCAGCGAATCCGGTATCTCGACCGCCGGCGAATAGTCGAACCCAAAGCGAGGCGAAACCTTGTGCCGGATTCGGGCGAACGGCCCGACCCCCGGGAAAAACCCGTAGAGGTCGGTCGCGAGTTGGGCTCCGAACCGCATCCGGGCCGGCACGTTGACGTATTCGCCCTCGGTGTCATCATTCTTGAACATCTCGGCGTCCCAGCTGATGGTCGGGCGAAGGGTGGTGCTCCCAATCAGGTCGACCTGGTAGTCCAGCGAGCCACCGTAATCGACGCTGGAGTCCTCTTTGTCCAGCGGACCGTCCGGATCGGGCTCAAAAAAAGTGACCAACCGCCGGTTGTAGGATGTCCGCGCGCTCACGCCAAAAGACCCCAGCCGGATGCCGGTGCTGGCCGATGCCCTGTCTGAGAGGTTGTCGTTCCCTTCTTCGCGGCTTTGTGTAAGTCGCTGCCCCTGGAACGAACCGCTCACGACGATGTTGTTATAGAACCGGGACCGGTTGGACGGTGCCCTGAGCAAAGTCAGCGGCGTAAAGGTCATTCCCAGATTCGGCAGCGTGAGATTGACCTGCCCCGCCTGTGCGCCGAGATCCTGCCGCCGGCTGGCGCTGATGTTCATGGACGCGAACGGAAACCGGTGCTGGAAACCCAAATCGGATGAAACACGCTGCGTCTGCAGGGTCGGATTGAAGCTCTGACGCTCGTAGACCTTGGTGTTGGAGATGATGTTGGCGTTGGCCCGCAGCGTGGTCTGCGGGGAAAGCGATTGGTTGTGCCGGGCCTGGATCTGGAGGGTTTTCTGCTCGCCGTAACTCTGGTTGACGCTCACCGCCCCCTGGAGGTGGTTCTTGACCACGTCGTAGCGGAAACTGCCGTTGATCCGGGTGAACTCGCCGCTGTACCAGTCGAGCGTGGCCTGCGCGTCGGCGTAGTCGTTGATCGCCACGTAATAGCCCACGTCTGTTACGCTACGCCGCTGGTTGCCGGACGTGGAGACTATGTCGTTGATCCCGAACCTGGGCGGCAGAAAACCGCTGCGTCGGTCGTCCCTCGTGTCTTGGGCGAAGAACGGCAACCAAAGCACCGGCACTCCGTGCACATAAAGGGCGACCGGCCACGCCATCAACAGGTTACCCCAGACCTTGGCGGTGCCGATCCGGAACCAATAGTGGAGATCGTCTTCGATATCGCACGAGGTGAACGAACCAACCTCAACGAAGGTCGACCCGTCTTCGCGAACGGTGACATGCCCCTGCGAGAACCAGTCGGTTCCCCGGTCGGCAAAAGCGGAGCGCGCCGAGGCGGCCGAGCCCCGCATCAACTCCATGTCGTAGACCACCGTCGAGTCCGTGGTAACTTCCTGCCGGTCCGCTATCAGACGGCTCCGGCCGGAGGCTACGGCGAGATCTTCGGCGAACCAAAGAGACAGGGTGTCGGAGTTGATGCTGGCGTTGTCGTAGCTGGCTTCGGCCTCCCTTACCAACACCGCGGTCTCCTCCCGCAGATCGAGCTTCACCTCCTGCGCGGCAAACTGCACCGCGTCGAGCCCCTCCAGTCCGGCCAGGCGCGACATGGTCTGGTCCATCGCGGGGAACGGCGGGCCTTCCTGGGTTCCCTCCGACGATGCCTCCCCCCCGAGCAGCATCCTCATCGCCAACCACAACCCGACGCCGATACTACCCAATCGTCAGCCTGCCCCGGATTCTGCGTCCGGATTGACGCTCCTGCGCCGCACCAAACCCTTGCAGACCAAGACGGAAATCTCGTAAAGGACCATCATCGGGACCATCATTGCCAGCATTGTGTAGGCGTCTGCCGGCGTCAGCATGGCCGAAACAATCGCCATCCCGACAATTGCGTGCCGGCGGTACTTGCTGAGGGTTTCCGGAGTGACGACGCCCAGCAGTGTAAGGAACACGATCACCAGCGGGAGCTCGAAGATGAGCCCAAACGCCAGGGTTAACCGGGTGGCGAAATCCAGGTATTCGCCGGCCACCGGCAGATACCCCATTCGGTCGGGGTGAATGTCGACCAGAATCTCCAGCCCGAGCGGCAGCACGACGAAGTATGCCATGGCCACACCGGACAGGAACAGAATCGTTCCCGCCATGACCGACGGTACAGCGAATTTCCGTTCGTTCTCGTGGAGAGCCGGTGCCAAGAAGAGCCACGCCTGCCAGCCGACAAAGGGCGAAGCAAGAATTATTCCCGCGATGAAACCGAGCTTGAGGCTGAACAGAAAGCCTCCTGCCGGGTTCAGGAATACGAGCTCCTGAGCGCCTTCGAACCCGGGCGCGGCCTCGGAGTTCAGCTCCTGCAGCACGCCGAGAAGCGGCCGGCCGATCACGCCGATCAGATCGAAATACCACACGCCGACCAGACCGACCGCCATGCCTATGAGGAGAATCACCAGGCATTTTATGAGGCGGCTGCGCAGCTCCTCGAGGTGGTCGAGGAACGGCATTTCCTTGGCGTCGGGCGTTGCCAGGTGGTTCAGCCTCCCAGCCGCGCTCTTTCCTCGCGAGCCAGCGGCGCTTCCACGCTGTCGGGGTACTTGGTCTCGACCTGTTCCAGAAGCCGCCGCGCGATGGCGGTGTTGCCGCGTTCGGCCTCAAGCCTGGCCCGTCTGAAAAGGGCCGACGGAGCCCTGCCCGATTCCGGGTAGAGCTCGGCTACGCGCTGGTAGGATGCGAGTGCGTTCCCGATGTCGTCCAGGTCCTCGTAGACCCGTCCCAAGAAAAACTGGGCGTCGGGTGCGAGAGGGTGGTCGGGATCCTCGGCCAGGAAGTTGCGGAACGACTCGCGGGCGGCTTGCACGTTGCCGCGGTTGAACTGGTCAAGGGCCATTCCGTACAACTGGGTCGCTACCCCCTCGCTCATCGCCGACGACCCGCGGCCGGCTGCGTTGGCAGGTCCCCCTCCGGGGCCCGCCGGGTCAGCGCCCGACACGTTTGGGATGCCCGGTTGCACTCCCATTGGCGGAGCCTGCGCGGCCAAATCAGCCATCTCGTCCAGTATCTGCTGGAGGAGCAGGTTGTTCTGGTTGGATACTTCCAAGAGCTCGTTGAAGAGCCGTTCGAGACTGCGGATGCGCCGCTCCAGCTCGCCCAGCATCGTGGTCTGGAGCCGGCTATCGGCCGCTTCCAGCGAATCAAGGCCTCCGAGCAGCCCGGACATGATGGCACGCTGGCCTTCTTGGAGCGCCGCCACGTCCCGCCGCACCGAGCTTCCCATGACCTCGACATCGGCCTTGGTCGCGAAACAGCCCGCCAGGGGGAAGAGTGCCGCGACGAGCCCCAGTCGGGCAATCACGGCCGCGGTGCGGGCCGTGCCGCAGTCTCGAACGGTAATCGTCATCGGAGACCGCCGGCCGTGACGACAAATTCGCTGCGCCGGTTCTGTGCCCACGCCGACTCATTCCGGCCCATGGCCAGTGGGCGCTCTTCGCCGAACGTCACCACCCGGAGCCTGGCACCATCAATCCCCAGCGATCCCAGGTAGTCGGCCGCGGCCTGTGCACGGCGGAGCCCCAGCGCCTGGTTGTATTCGAGCGAGCCGCGCTCGTCGCAGTGCCCCTCGACGGTCAGCATGACGGCCTGGTGCTGGTTCATCACGTCGGCCTTGGCGGCGAGAATCCCCGCGGCCTCGTCGGTGATCTCGGAAAGGTTGAAACCGAAGTAGATTCGCGCCGTCAGCGTCTGCATCGCCATGGCCCTCTCCAGTTGGGCGGGCGCACCGTCGGCACACGTGGTCCCGGGGTAGCTGGCGAGCACTTCTTCGAGGCGTTGGCGGGCGAGCGTGTAGTCTCCGGCTTGCATGGCCTGCGCGGCCTGGGCGCACAAATCGGCAGCCCTCGCCTCACGGCGGGCCGAGCCGTCGTCTACTGGTGCAGGTTCCGGCTCTTCGACGGGGGGGGG
>LXNJ01002359.1_pt1 | contig 10433 bp, 9 predicted proteins | sample 809081 | NCBI WGS metagenome assembly LXNJ01 (sample SAMN04870510, study PRJNA318959) | sponge metagenome | biome: sponge; feature: marine sponge reef; material: water | host: Petrosia ficiformis | place: Greece: Milos, Mediterranean Sea | collected 2013-05-29 | depth 5-7 m
TCGTAAACCTAAATGTAATACAGTCTAAGATTATCAACATATTAGGAATAGAAGTCAAAAATGTTTATTTTCCAGATCCATAACTGCGGAGTGTAGGTTGTATAATTTCATAAATCTAATACACACTAATTTGCTCATAAATTGATATAAACACAGAAACTTGGAGGTGTCTATCATGATGCTTGGTTGGTTTGACCCAATGTATCTCGTATTTCTTGCGCCTGGACTTGCGCTATCTCTTTATGCGACATGGAAGACAAAAGCAACATTTTCAAAATATTCGAAAATCGGTTCACAAAAGCGGATGACAGGTGCACAGGCAGCAGCACTCATGTTAGAAAGAAACGGCATTCGTGATGTCAAAATTGAACACACAGGTGGTTGGTTAAGTGATCATTATGACCCACGCCAAAAAGTGCTACGATTGTCCAGTGATGTATATTCAAGTCATTCTCTATCTGCAATTGGGGTTGCATGCCATGAAGCAGGACATGCGATGCAGGACGCACAAGGTTACGCAATGCTAAGTTTGCGCAGTGCACTTGTCCCAGCAACTAACTTCGGCTCAATTTTTTCGTATATATTTATGATAGCCGGATTTTTCCTTCAGATGATGGGTTTGATATTGTTAGGTGTCGTTCTATTTTCGGTGGGTGTGGTGTTTTCACTGGTGACGCTCCCAGTTGAATGGGATGCGAGTCGGCGCGCCAAAATCGCTATAGACGAAGCAGGGATGCTTTCACCTGAAGAAAATCGGCACGCAAGCAAAGTACTCAACGCTGCATTTTTAACGTATCTCGCAGCGGCAGTTACAAGCCTGCTAACGCTTCTCTACTATCTGTTCCGCTTAGGAATATTGGGTAGTGATGAATAATCTCTGGTATTCGGCGCGGCGTAGAACCGCGCCTATTGTGAGGTTAACTATCTAAGCTTTGCTTTCAATATCAACGCCGGGCCACTGATCGTTTCGTTCGGTAATATCAACCACAATGCCGTCTGGGTCTTCAACTTTAAAAGCTTCAGATGGCAACTCATTGGAATTTGGATCATAAGGTTTAGTGCCATCTAAACCTTCCCAAGTAATTTCAAAACCGAGGTCCTCACATCGTTGCGCTGCTGCTCGCAGGTCAGGAACGCGGACACCGATATGAAGATAGTCTAACATCCCACCGACATGTTTGGGACGGTCAGGACCATTGTGTTGAAACACGCGAAAATTGTGATAACCGTCGGTCAGATCGTAACATCCGTTTTTAGTTGAAGAAATCCGTAATCCGAGCGCATCGCGCCAGAAACGGATACTTTTTTCAAGGTTTGTTGTGCGGACTCCAATATGTACAAGTGTTGTTGACATGAAAAATTCTCCTTTTTATGGTGAACCTTGAAATTAAAGAGGCACATTTTCTGTAGGAGCGATCTCCGAATCGCGATGAAATTCACTGATAGTCGGGAATCGAAGTTCCCTCCCGCCAAATGCCAAACGCGCATTTGGCGTTGATTCACAACTCAAAATGTCCTGTTAATTCTAAAGCTCACTATATATAATTTGAAGGAATACGAAATTTGTTTATGACATCAGACCCATAGAGCGGGTTCACGGTCTTCGGCACGGTGTTCATAGAGCAGTTTGACATCATCAGGAAACTTATCGAACGTTTCACCGGGAATCTTAGCAGTATTGACACCGAAGAGTTCTAAATTCAACCACCAAGGTGCGTATCTGACAACCACAGCAGTGCGGCGACCATCACTTGGATTTTCAGCATTTGAATGCCAAATCCGGCTATCCATGATAAGTACACTTCCCGCACTACCGACAGCTTGCATTTCACCCTCAAGAGGATTGCGATCTCCGATGCCATCCTCTTTGCCTCGCGGATTTCTGAGGTCAATATGTGATTTCGGAACAATCCAAGTGCCACCGTTTTCTGTCGTAAAATCGGTGAGCATCCAGAGCGTGGTAATACCGATAACAGCAGTCGGAAAAGGTTGCGTGATATGCCATTTTTGGTTCAAGTCATACGGAAAATCGGAGTGATAGGCACGCACCAATTGATAATGTGGAGGTCGGATTTTATACTCTGTTTGAGATATACGCACCTGTGGGCCTAATAATTCACGGATAACTGCAAGGAGTTGCTCATTCGCCAGATGTTCTGCAAAGCGCGGCATAAAACTAATTACATTGCGCTCCCATCTGCCATTGTCTTTGCTGAATTGACTATAGTCTGCTTCTGAAGTTTCCACCTCTTCGCGAACTGAATCAACAACATCGGCGGGGATAACATTTTCTAATACACACCAACCTTCTTCACGCATCTGTGTAACATAAGGGTTGATAGTTTCTGATAAATTATCTGTAGCCATTCTACTACTCCTTTTGAATTCTGGAATTGGAAGGATAATAGAGTCTAATAAAAATTATACGACAATCAGTTACGTTCCTTGTTATGACGAATTGCTGCCTTAATGAGTGGGGTGAGACGCATAATTTTGCCTAATGAACCAGCAATACCGATCTCGCGTGTCGTGATCGCTCCCATGACGTTGAGTTCACCTGTCCAAAATCTGTGTGCCACATCTCCCGTCATCGTCAGTTCTACATCGGGGGTAGTGTCACCACAAGCGTCTCGGGAAACGGTGTATTTACCATTCGCTGCGGTTAACGTCATCACACAATCGGGCGTCCTGTAATTAAACTGGACGCTTAAGTTTAGCGATTTTAGCACCTCTTGCGCTTCTGGTAACGTGGCAATTTCCTCAAACAGTTCGCTAATATAAATATAAAGTTGTTCTGATGTTTCAAATATAGCCATAGTTTGCGGTATAGCATAACTTATAATACATAGGAAGGTCAAATTAAAAATGGATAAGAAACTGTTACGCTATTTTATTCCTGACTTTGAAGAAAATCTGGAACCCTACGATATAGAACTAATTTCTAAAGCATTCCAAGATTTTTATGGTACGAATAATCTCCGATATAAATTACCTATTGGCCATATAGACATAGTTCAAACACGTTCCCATATTTCACATATATTTTTTAATGATGATTCCAGGTTCTATGAACCCCCATTCACCCCTCAGACGGAGTTGTTGGGTCGTACTAAAGACTTATTGGATAGATATTTTGATGGTGAGTCCGTGGATTTCCGAGAGGTACCAGTAAAAATAGAAATGGGAACAGACTTTCAGAATTCGGTTTGGAACACTATTCATCAGATTCCGCACGGTGAGGTGCGCAGCTACAAATGGATAGCAGAACAGATTGGTAGACCGAAGGCTGTTCGCGCTGTCGGAAATGCCACTGGGAGCAATCCGATTACAATCATAATTCCGTGTCATCGTGTAATTGGCAGCAACGGTAATTTAGGCGGTTATGGGGGTGGTCTTGAACGAAAACGGCAATTGCTAACGCTTGAAGGCTATCCGGTTGAGGTGTTAAGTGAAAAATAAGAAGTATAAGGGCAAATCAACTGAGGCTATTCATGCAGGAGAAACGCTGCCGATACTCCCAACAGGCGCACAGGACCACCATTCAGAAAAAACCGGAATTCCGTTGCTGCCACCAATTTACCAAAACAGCACTTTTCGTTTTCAAACAGCGGAGGAATGTGCATCAGCATTCATTGATGAAGATAGCGGTTATATCTACACTCGATGGGGCAATCCTACGCAGAAGGTATTAGAACAGAAACTCTCAACACTTGAGGCAGGTGAAGCCGCATTAGCAACTGCTTCGGGGATGGGGGCAATTAGCACAGCATTGCTCACCGCCTTAGCGGATGGGGGGCACGTTGTAGCGATGGAAAACCTTTATTCCGCCTCGTACAATCTGTTGAATGAAGAACTTCCGCGGATGGGGGTTGAAACAACGTTCGTGGATGCTACAGATCCGAACAAAGTCGAAAACGCAATTCGCCCTGACACAAAAGTTCTCTATCTTGAAAGTCCAACCAACCCTTTACTCAAACTTGTTGACCTCGGAGCTTGTGCCGAGATTGCAAAGGCACACAAGATAACTTCAATCATGGATAACACGTTTGCAACGCCTTGCAGCCAACAACCAATTGTGTTTGGCATTGACGTAGTGCTTCACAGTATGACAAAATACCTAAGTGGCAACGGGGCAGTAATCGCGGGTGCGATAGTCGGTGAAAAGGATTTCATTGTGCGCGCACAAAAAGGGGCGTTACGAAACTTCGGCTCGGTGATCAGTCCATTTAACGCGTGGCTAACATTGCTTGGTATACCCACCTTACCACTTCGATTTGCGCGGCATTGTGTGAATGCAGCACATATCGCAGCATTTCTTGAGACGCATCCAGCAGTTGCGTGGGTTCGCTACCCAGGTTTGCCCAGTCATCCACAGCATGACCTCGCCAAACGTCAGATGAATGGATTTGGCGGTATGATAACGATGGAACTCAAAGGTGGACGTACTGCAGGTGAAAAACTTGTTAACCAACTTCAAATCTGTGCGCTGGCTGTTAGTTTAGGTGATGTACGCACCTTAGTTTGTCATCCTGCGTCAACAACACATTTACACGTTCCGATTGAAGTGCGGCAGCGAACTGGTATCACAGACGGCTTGGTTAGGTTCTCAATAGGTTTAGAGGATAGTGAAGACATTATTGCCGACCTTGAACAAGCATTAGAGGGACTTCCCTCTTAAAAAGGCGCGAGTCATCTCAAGTTCTTCGTAGGTTGGGTAGAGCGCAGCGAAACCCATAAGTGTCAATTTAGCAGACAAATTCCGTCACACGCTGTCCGGCGGGGTCTCTGTGCCCGCAGATATTTGGAACATGCCAAGTAAAGGGCGGGCACAGAGACCCGCCCCTACAATAAAGATGGATTGTTCGTTTGGCAAAATTGCGGAAAACTTGAAATTAATCCTTAAATTGACATCTATGGGTAGAGCGCAGCGAAACCCAACAATTAACCTTACCATACATAAATCATTGATCCGCCCCGCATATCATATCTGCATATTTGCCTATTTATCCTCGTCCAAAAGCTCCGCCTTTAGCATCCGTACATAATTTTCAGTGATATTTCGTGAATCATGTGCAGTATTTTGATGCGGTTCGGAAAAATCAGCGAGCAGTTTTTCGTACGCATCTATCGCTTGTTCCATATCCCCAATTTCTTTATAGATTTCCGCTACTTGGTATTGTGCGTTAAGCCGAGAGTCGTAATTATGTGTAGGATCATCTGCGAATTGCTGATACACTTCAATGGCACGTGCGGTATCCTTGTTGGCGTAAGCTATTTGTGCAATGTAAATTTTCCAGTCAGGAACATTTCTGTTGTTTGGGTACGCAGCAATTGCTTTTTCAAGTAACTCAATAGCTTCATCATATTTTTCAAGTTTTGCATACGGTTGAGCGATGTAAAAGTTTGCTTCCTGACCAGCATGTGTGTCTGAATAGAGGTCTATCGACTTTTGATATGCCGCAATCGCCTCATCATATTTTCCTTCTTTATAGTAGGTCTGTGCAATTCCAAAACTGGCGAGAGGTGCTAAGTCTGGGTCACCAGAGTCTACTACATTCGTGAATTCAATCCGCGCGTTTTCATAGTCCTGCTTTTCAAAGTATATGTCTCCAGTAGCATATAAAATCTTATAAAGTATTGGACTACGGCTAAGTTCAAACTTAAGATTATCAAGTTGGGTTAGAGCAAGATTTAAATCGCCTCTGCCTTTGTAACATAATGCTGCAGTAAACTGTGCCTCTTCTTGAAGCACACTACCGGGGTACGTTGCGATTAACTGATTGAATAGAGCAAGCGCCCTGTCATAATAGGCCGTAAGAGATTCGAGTGTCCTTGTTTTTTCTAATTCTTCTGCAATCCGATAGGTTGTAATGGCTATAGCGTACATTGAATCATCTGCCCATTCACTGTCTGGATAATCGCGTATTAATCGACGATACAGCGCGAATCCCTCCTCATCTGTACGAGGAAGTAAGGCGAGTTGATAGAGCGCATCATCCGCCCATCGACTGTCGGCGTAATTTTCAAAAACTGCCCGGTACGCTGCGCGCACTTTTCGCAAGCGGTTTTTATCCGGTTCATCATACGTTACCGGGGGATTATTCATTTCTCGGACTTTAGACCACGCTTTATCGGCATTTTCGTAGTACTTGGCATAATCATTAAAAGGACTTGTGAAACGTCCGACCCAAAATCCCGCAGCGATCGCAATAACAACGCAGATTTCCACGATTATGAACTTTTTCATTCATTTCTCCTTTCGGATTACAAAATACGGTATATAAAGTTGAATTTTAGCAATGCATTTAAAAGATGTCAAGTTGTTTAATTGAGACACACATAATTGTTTGATGTATCACAGTTTGAAGTTACAGGACTCATCTTTGACAAGTGGCAGTTAGTTATAATCTGTTTGCTAAAGAATGAGCAATTTATATGCCAACTTTGGAACTATTTATATACCTATATTTACATCCTCAGTATCCATCTGCTGCACAAAAATGTGCATTTTCTGTTTGAAGTTGCACAATATGGGGCATCCCAAACCTGAAGCACTACGTCTTGCAGAATCCTAACTACCATGCAAATTTTAAATGACAATTAAACCGATTAGTGTTATACTTTTTACTGCTATTGAAAACTGCAAAACGTTGCAAAATGAGACTTTTTAAAACGACAGGATTAAATATAACACTATGAATTTCACATCAATTTTGTTCAACACTGCCGCTGCATTTACATCGCTTGCAGCAGCGAGTCTATCTACATTTGCCGACACTATTGAAAAACCAACTGAACCCCCACCATCTATCCGAGAAAACTTTGAGTTACCATCTTTTTACCGACAATGGATTGATGTGGGTGGATTTCCCGTCGTTGCATCAGAGAAAGTGAATCCGCTGGCTGTGCAGGAGGCTGCATGGCTCATCCAACAGGTCATTGGACACCGTCCAGATTTACTACAAGCACTTGCCAAAAACAATGTCCGTTTTTCTGTCATGGCTTACGATGAGATGACAACAGAGATTCCTGAACATAGCGACCTACGCCCCGATTTTTATTGGGACCGCCGTGCTCGTGGTTTGGGTGCCACATCCGCGCGTCCATCAGTAAGTTGTGGTGAGGAAAACCTGCTTAATTACCCGGGGGATCCTTACGGAACAGAGAATATACTGATTCACGAGTTCGCTCATGCAATACATCAAATGGGACTCAGTGCCGTTGATCCGGATTTTGACAAACGGCTTAAGGTTTTGTATGAAAAAGCAATGGAAAAAGGATTGTGGAAAGGCACTTACGCCTCCACAAACAAAGAAGAATATTGGGCTGAAGGCACGCAATCATGGTTCAATACGAACCGTGAAAACGATGCACAACACAATCACGTCAGCAAACGGAAAATATTAAAAGATTATGACCCAGAGTTGGCAACGCTGCTCACTGAAATCTATGGCGATACCGATTGGCGGTATACCAACGCTTTAACGCGCACCGAACTACCGCATTTACAAGGATTCAATCCTGATAATTCACCAAAATTTGAATGGCCCGCTGAATTATCTACATGTTATGAACAATTGTTTGATCCGAACTGCAAGGGTGGTGACAAATGGACAGATTTGAACCGCTATGAACCGAGTCAGCTTCCAACGCTAAAATCAAACGACGGTGAGCATACCGCAGTCCTTTTTGTGAACAAAACAGATGCAGATATTACCTACTATTGGATAGATGCTGATGGTAATGAGAGTTATTGTGGGCGTGCTGCTGCCGAGGCATTCAGTATTCATCATACGCATGCAGGTCATATCTGGTTAGTTAAAGACGAAAATAAGAAAAACATAGCCGTGTTTCAAGCTAAAGAAAAAACTGGTCGTGCATTTATTGCGGAATAATATATAATACAGAAATGCCATATCATTTGTCGGTTTTCGCTCCGTTTTACCCAAATGCCTCAATGGCATTTGTAGCGTTGATTTCTTGATTTGGCGCATGCTGCGTTGATTTGGCTATGAATCGCGCGACTACAAACGCGTTTTCTTAAACTGACGCCTATAGGTTTCGTTTTGCTCTACCCAACCTACAATACTGTTTGAGGAGAAATCTTATGAAAAAAATCGGTTTTCGTATCTTCGTATTAGTTATAGCGATTCTATTGGTAACACCACTACTTGCTGAAAATGGCGAGAGTATTCTGGATAAAGTGAAAAACCGAGGGCGATTGATATGTGGGGTGAACAAAGAATTACCTGGTTTCGGTTATCTCGGTCAGGATGGGAAATATAAAGGCTTTGACGTAGATTTCGGTCGCGCGATTGCAGCCGCTGTCTTTGGTGACCCAGATAAAGTTGAGTTCCGCTCATTAAAAGGCGCAGACCGTTTTCCCGCGCTTCAGACAGGTGAAATAGATGTTTTAATCCGAAATACGACTTGGACGTTGATCCGCGACACAGCAAACGGCGCAGACTTCGCACCCCCTACCTTTTACGATGGACAAGGGTTCATGGTTCGCAAAGACCTCGGTGTAACGGAATTGAAGGAATTGGATGGCGCAACTATCGGTGTCACATCTGGTAGCACGACCGAGTTGAATCTTGCCGATACAATGCGTGCTTTGGGAATCGAAGTTGAAGCTATCGTTTTTGAAGAAACCGAAACACTTTACCAAAGTTACGATCATGGACGTTGTGATGCCGTTACAAGCGATAAATCCCAATTGATTTCCAGAAAACAAGCATTGAAAAATCCCGATGAGCATATTATTCTTGACATTACCATTTCTAAAGAACCCCTTGGACCCGTTACCGTCCATGGCGACAATCAATGGAATGATATTGTGAGTTGGGTCGTTTATGCTACATTCTTTGCAGAAGAACATGGTATTACCAGTGCTAACGTCAAAGATTTTAAAACAGGGAAAATTGAAATAAAACGTTTCCTCGGAGAAACTGGAAATATGGGTGAGAAGCTTGGATTACCAAATGACTGGGCACGACAAGTGATTGCTGCTGTCGGTAACTATGGTGAAATCTTTGAACGCCACCTCACACCTCTCGGTCTCCCACGCGGGGTTAACAAACCTTGGACACAAGGAGGACTGCTCTACGCAATGCCGTTCCGTTAGTTCTGATTTGATTTTTTTGTTGAAACCCATTATTATTTTAACCCGAAAGGAAACATATGGCGAATTATCAAGAACTTGCACAACTCGTTTGGAATGTGGCAGATGATGTACTGCGAAACTTGTTTAAACAGCACGAATACGGTGACATCACCCTCCCATTTCTGGTACTGCGTCGGTTGGATTGCTTATTAGATGAGGATGGACGAAAAGAGGAAGCCATCAAAACTTACAATCTGTTTAAAGATCAAGTACCCGAAGAGTCCTTACCACCGATTATCACAGATAAGATAAAGACCAATTTCTACAATATCTCTAAATACGATCTTTCTCGATTGAAAGACGACCCAAACAATATTCGCATCAACTTTGATAACTACATCGGTGGATTTAGTCAGAACGTGCGAGACATCATTGAAAACTTCAACCTTGCTCGGTTTATTGAGCGGTTGCACAAGAACAACCGACTGTTCATCTTCTGTGATAAGTTCACCGAAGTTGATTTGCACCCCGATAAGGTAGACAACCGCACAATGGGGTTGGTCTTTGAGGAACTACTCCGTAAATTCTCGGAGATGTCCAACGAAACCAGCGGGGAACACTACACACCGCGCGATGTCGTGCAATTATTGGTTTCCTTGCTGTTTGCAGAACACAGTCAAGAACTGCGCGGCGAGGGAATTGTCCGTAGTATCTTCGACCCGTGTTGCGGAACAGGTGGCATGTTGACAATTGGGAAGAAATATTTCCACGAGCAGATCAATCCAAACGCTGACATTCGGCTGTTAGGACAGGAACTGAACGCGCAGACCTACGCAATCTGCAAGTCGGATATGCTCATAATCGGAGAGGATCCCGATAATATCCAACACGGTTCCAGTCTCTCTAATGACCAATTTCAAGGGGAGCGATTCGATTATATGATAACAAATCCACCCTTTGGTGTCAGTTGGAAATCTGATGCAGACGCGGTTGAAGCAGATGCAGATACCGCTAACGGTAGATTCTCAGTGGGTACTCCTCGCTCCTCTGATGGTGCGTTGCTGTTCCTGCAACACATGCTGTCCAAGATGGAGGACAACGGAAGTCGCGTTGGCATCGTCTTTAACGGGTCACCACTCTTCACAGGAGATGCGGGCAGCGGTGAGAGCGATATCCGAAAATGGATTATTGAAAACGATTGGCTGGAGTGTATTATCGCGCTGCCTGAAAAGTTGTTCTTCAATACCAGTATCGCCACCTACATTTGGATTTTAACAAATAAAAAATCGGAAGTGCGCCAAGGTAATATCCAACTGATCAATGCCGTTGA